>JABAOF010005701.1_pt1 | contig 38221 bp, 42 predicted proteins | sample 7062171 | NCBI WGS metagenome assembly JABAOF01 (sample SAMN14538628, study PRJNA623070) | marine sediment metagenome | biome: marine biome [ENVO:00000428]; feature: marine pelagic biome [ENVO:01000023]; material: deep marine sediment [ENVO:00002113] | place: India: Gulf of Khambhat ...
TTCGTTGTTCAGACTCCCAAATCTTAACGCTCCTAAACCAGCGACAGGTCTCGCTCCCGTTGTGAATATATCCCTTAAGCACCCGCCTATACCAGTTGCAGAGGCCTCGAAGGGTTCCACTGCCGAAGGATGGTTATGCGATTCTATCTTAAATGCGACTCCCAACCCGTCTCCAATATCAACGATCCCGGAATTCTCTTCACCTGCGCCAACAAGCACGTGTTTGCCTTTGGTTGGAAACATTCTGAACAGCTTTCTCGAATTCTTATAGCTGCAGTGTTCAGACCACATCGCGGAAAAAACGCCCAATTCTGTAAAATTTGGCTTCCTTCCGAGCAATTCCTTTATCTTGTTAAACTCCTCTTCCGTAAGCCCCAAATTTTTCGCCAATTCCACATCAACCTTAACTTCCTCTTCCATAAGACCAAATCCCCCTTTAGTTATCAACAGAATAACTATGAACCTAAAATATAAAAATTTTGCGAGGCGAAAAGGAATTTTTAATGCCGAACCCCATTTATTAAATATGAAACACCTCATCCGCAAGAAAATCCTCTCGGTGAGGGAGAATCATAAAAAAGAACACAGGTTCTGCAAGGACTGCATAATCAAGGACAATCTCTTCTCCCTCCCAGAATTCAAAAAATCTAAGATAATCCTTTTCTACGTTTCTATAAAGGGCGAGGTCAAGACAGAGAAGNNATACTCGTTCCTTTCGCCGACCTGAAGAAAAAAACCCTCCTGATATCAGAGATAAACGATCTTGACGAACTTTCACCTGGAGCTTTCGGAATACCCGAGCCGAAAAACCCCAAGGAGTTCCCCCTGGACAAGATAGACCTTGTCGTAATCCCAGGGATCGCGTTCGACAAGAAAGGGAACCGAGTAGGTTACGGAATGGGGTTCTACGACAGGTTCCTGAAAACCCTGAAACCCCACATCCCTCTGATCGCTTTGGCCTACGACCTCCAGATCGTTAATCGCATACCAACGGACGGTAAGGACGTCCGCTTGCATAAGATAATAACTGAGAAAGAGATCATTGAATGCTGAAAATCGCCTCCGCCATCCCGTATTTCGCCTTGTAAGTTCCTTTCGGAACGTCTATCTCTTCGTAATGCGTGTACGTCTGGTTTCCGCAAAGACCTTCCCTTTTCTCGAAGATCTTCATGCTCCATTCGTACTCGTTTTGTTTGCCAACAAACTGTGGACTGCATATCAAAATATCACACCATCCTACAAATCCTGTTCTTAACGTTCCATTTACACACACTTGGCCCCCTGGAACACGAAATAAGGTCCTTTCCCACTTTCCATCTTCTAGATTATAAATCTGCAGTGTTGGACCCGTGCATGTACAATACATACCGACCCCAAATTCAGAATATTGAATCATCACCTTTTCTCCAGATGAATACGAATTCTTGTCAACGCTTATTGACTGAAAGATAAACAGAGGTGTAAACACAGCCAGAAGAAAGATGATAACAACGATAACTACAATTCCGAAAATCTTTCTCATGATTTATATTTTTTTACGAATGCTATTAAAACTACCGATTTGTTTCGGTCAAATCCTGAAATTCTCGTTGAATTCCCTTCCCATTTTCGCTTTGTTTTTGAACCAGAGCTCCCTCGCTTCTGCGACCGTGAACAGCGAACCTGTTACCAGAACGAGATCGTTTTTGTCCGCGAGTTTTTTAGCCTTCCTGACAGCATTTTTCACGTCATCAAAAATCAAAAAGGGTTTTTTGTGTTTTTCCACTTCTTCCCGAAGGTTTTCGATATCCGCCCCCCTATCCATAACCTTGTGCTTCGTTAGGACGAAAAAATCAGTTTTTTCCGAAATCTCCCTCACCATCTCGGAGATCGATTTGTCCCTGGAAACCCCGAGAACCGTGTAGAGTTTTTCGTAGTCCAGCAAGCCCAAAGATTCGACTACGTTTCTTAAAGACTCTGGGTCTTTCGCCCCGTCAAGCAAAATCAATGGTTTCTCGTTCACCACCTCGAATCTTCCCGGCCATCTGACATTTTTCAATCCGTTTTTTATTGCTCCTGTAGGAATTTTTCTGTTCAATGAATTGATTGCGGTGAGCGCGCAGCTGATATTCCTCAACTGGAACTTTCCCGCCAAGGGAACGCGAATCATCGAGCCTTCGAAATCGAAAGAATTTCCCTTTGAATCGGATTTCGCATTTTCCAGTTTCATCCCGCTTAGGAATTCCGCCTTCCTTTCCCTGCAAATACTTTTCAGGATTTTCAGGACTTTTGGGTTTTCTGATCCAGTCACGAGTATTCCGTTCTCCTTTATTATCCCTGCCTTTTCCTCCGTGATCTTTTCAATGGTTTTCCCCAGGATGTCCGTGTGTTCGAGAGAAACATTCGTTATGACCGAAACTTCGGGATTCACAACATTTGTCGCGTCTAAGCGTCCACCTAAACCGACTTCTAGCACTGCGAAATCTATTTTTTTCTCCCTGAAGTATTCGAATGCGAGGGAAGTAATGAATTCGAAAAATGTCGGAGTTTCGAAATTATCGCCGACTTTGTCCGCAATTGGCTTTATCCTTTCNNAAAAATGTTGGAGTTTCGAAATTATCGCCGACTTTATCGGCCAAAGGTTTTATCCTTTCAACAAGCCTTACGAAATCCCTCTCCGAGATCCTCCTTCCGTCCACCACGATCCTCTCTGCGAAATCCCATAAATGTGGCTTTGTGAACACTCCTACTTTGTAACCCGATTCCTTAAGGATAGAACCGAGCATAACGCAGGTCGAGCCCTTCCCGCTCGTCCCTCCGACAAGTATAGAGCGAAAACTCCTTTCCGGATTCCCAAGGAACGACAGCAATCTCTCGACCCTCTCCAGACCTAGCTTTATACCGAGCATGTTCAAATGTTGTACGTAATCCTTCGCTTGGTCGTAATTCATAAGAATAATGCGGGTTTAATTTTTTAATGTTTGAACATCCTTCTTCCCGTAAAGATCATCACTACCCCGAAGCGGTTGCATGCCTCTATGACTTCCTTGTCTTTCACCGACCCGCCAGGCTGGATTATAAAGCGGATTCCGTGTTTGTTCGCCTCCTCTATAGAATCCGGGAACGGGAAGAAAGAATCACTCGCTAGAACACATTTTGAAATCTCGTTTTCATCCAGCTTCATAAATTCGAGGTTCTCCTTCGCCTTCTCCGCCGCTATCTTTAAAGATCCCACTCTGTTTGGTTGTCCCGCACCCATGCCGATCACGTGGAAAAATCCAGGTTTGTATTCCCTCGCGATGACGATAGCGTTCGATTTCGTATGCTTACAGGCAAGACAAGCGAACCTAGCGAGATCTTTCTTTTCTTCAGGGAATTTTCCTTTCGTAACGTTCTTGAAATCCTTTTTTTCCGCGTATCCGATGTTTCTGTCCTGTTCGAGCAGACCGCCTGAAAGAAAGCGATATTGCGTTTTTTCCATATCGAAATCAGGGACTTCGAGAAGTCTCAGGTTCTCCTTGCCTTTCAAAACACTTTTTGCTCCCTCCTCGAATTCCGGGGCGATCAGGACCTCGACAAATTTATCCTTTAAGAATTCCGCTGTTTCCTTGTCAACTGGTTTCGTGAAGGCTATCACGCTCCCGAAAGCGGAGACAGGATCACCATCCCAAGCAGCTTTTAATGCTTCGGTTAGGTTTTCACCCGTCGAGTAACCGCATGGATTCGTGTGCTTTATTATCGCAACCCCTGTTCCCTTCAGATCACTGACCGCCTCAACCGCGCTTTCCACGTCCACGTAATTGTTGTAGGACATTTCCTTCCCTTGAATTTGCTTAGCATCAACCACACCTTTCGAAAAGTTTTTGAATATTTTCGCTTTTTGATGCCAGTTCTCTCCGTAGCGGAGGGATTTTCCCTTGAAGAATTTCAGCCTCAAGACGTATTCGTCGGCAAATCTCTTGCTAAGGAAGCGATCTATTTCCGAATCGTAGTCAGCGGTCCTTCTGAAAGCCTGCAACGCGAAAGAACGTCTTGTTTCATGATCGACGTCGCCCTTGGATTTCAGCTGGGATATAACAGTGTTATAATTTCCAGGATCAACGATCACCACAACATCTTTATAATTCTTAGCCGCGGAGCGAATCAAAGAGGGACCTCCGATATCTATGTTCTCAATCGCATCCTCTATTGAAACTTTTGGATCCTCAACTGTTTTCTCAAACTGATAGAGATTCACAACAACCATGTCGATGGGAGGGATTCGAAATTTTTCCATCTGTTTCCTGTGTTCTTTCTTACCCCTTACAGCTAGTATCCCTCCATGTATTTTCGGGTGGAGCGTGCGTACGCGTCCGTCCATGATTTCAGGGAAATTGGTGTAGTCCCCTATGTACGTTACCTTCACCCCCTTCTCCTTCAGAAGCTTTGCAGTCCCCCCTGTAGAAATTATCTCGATCCCGAGCTTCGCTAGCGAGCGTGCGAACTCAACGATCCCCTTCTTCTCCGTCACGGAAATCAAAGCGCGTTTGATTTTCATTTCGCTATCATCACCCTGTTTCCCTCTACCTTTATCTTCCCCTCTGCGAACTTCCGTATCGCTTCTTTCAAAACCTCCTGCTCCGCACCCTGAACCTTCGCTTTCAGGGTTTCAGCCGTATCGCTGTCCTCCACTATCACGGGCTTCTGCATTATTATCGGTCCTTTGTCAACATCCGGCGTAACGAAATGGAGTGTGCAACCAGTAACCTTTATCCCACGATTAAGGACTTCCTCGTGAACGTTCGTGTCCATCTCCCCAGCAAACAGCGGAAGCAAAGAAGGATGTATATTCATAATCCTGTTCTCATAATGCTTACAGAACCAAGGCGAGAGTATCCTCATGAAACCTATGAGCAGAACGAGCTCTGCTCCTCTCTTATCGAATTCCTTTGCAGCCGCCTTGTCGAACAGAATCTTTCTCTTTCCCTCGTACTCTATGAATATCGCCTCTATCCCGTGATTCCTTGCGCGCTCGAGGATAAAAGCTTCCTCCTCGTTCGAAATCACGCAGACGATCTCCGCGTCCAATTCCCCTCTTTCAATCGAGTCTATTATAGCCTGCATGTCCGTTCCCTTTGTCGAACCCAAAACACCAATTTTTAAAGTCATCGCATCACCTTAATTGAATATATTACCCAATTGTTTTTGTTTTTTAAAAATTAACGTTTCGCTAAAAATAAATAAAAGAATTTATAATTGTATTTTTAATTCCCTATAGTTCGATCCATGTACCCTTCTAATTTTATGTCCATAATCACTTTTTAAACCTCTAACATACGATTCCGTTACTGCACGCAATATAACAGTGTTTCCGTTTGAACTACAACTAGTTTCTTCAGTTATTTCACTCTTTTTATAATGTAAGTCAAAATTCTTACATATATTTCTACTTATTCCTACATGTTCTGTTTTTATGAAATAATTCCCTACTTTTATTTTTTTAGTCTTCACGTATTTTCCCTCGGTTCCTGTTCCAGAACTTACATGTTTCCCTTTGTTGAAAGCGTGCTTCTTTGATTTGCCAAACCTTCTCTTTCCCATCTTAACTTACAAATAGCAAATAATTTAAATTCTATTCACGCAAAGACCTTTCAGCTGAAATAATCGTGTTTTCCAGAACCATCGCCACGGTGAGTGGACCGACCCCTCCGGGCACAGGGGTTATGTGCGAGACCTTGTATTCCACGTTATCGAAATCAACATCCCCGATGATTTTTTTACCGACCCTGTTAATACCAACATCAACAACAACAGCCTCGTCTTTAACCATGTCTCCGGTGACGAATCTCGGTTTTCCAACCGCTACAACAAGGATGTCCGCATTTTTTGAATGACCTTTCAAATCCTTGGTTTTCGAATGGCATACCGTGACTGTTGCGTTTCTCTTAAGGAACATAAGCGAAAGAGGCTTCCCCACTATGTTGCTCCTCCCGATCACCACAACGTTTCTCCCATCTATCTCTATATTCTCGTAATCCAGCATTTTAATTATCCCTTTCGGCGTGCAAGGTTCGAATATTGCTTCGCCCACAAACAAATTCCCTAGGTTGTAAGTAGTCAAACCGTCCACGTCCTTTTCCGGGCATATAGTATCAATAACCTTCTGCTCATCCAGATGTTTAGGAAGCGGGAGCTGCACGAGGATTCCGTGAACACCCTCGTCCGAATTAAGCTTTTCTATCATTTTCAAAAGTTCATTTTGTTTTATATCTTTAGGGAACTTGTGCAGTTCGGCTTTTATCCCTATCTCCCCTGAGGATCGAATCTTCTTTTCCACGTAAATCTCCGAGGCCGGATTGAAACCGACAAGAATTATGTCAAGCTTGGGTTCGATCCCCATTTCCTTAAGGATGTTAACCCTCCTCTTCAATTCCTTTAGTATATACTGTGAGATACTCTTCCCATCTATAACTTTCGTTTTCATCTCCTACTCCTTATAATCTTCATGTGGCGTATACGCCTTTCGATCAACTCTTTCGTTCCTATGTCCTCCCTGTGGAACACATTTCCCTTAACCGATTTTATCGATTCTTCTGCGATCCTCTCTGCTTTCCCAAAATCTTTCGAAATCCCGACGAAGGCTAACGCTCGTGACCCGCTCATGTACAAACCGTCCTGTTTTTGGTCAACCGAGGCGTAATACATCCTCGCATTCGGAACTTGCGAGACTTCGATTCTCTCTCCTTTCGCGGGGTTTTCAGGATAACCTTTCGGCACGACGTATTTACAAACAGTTGATTTCCCTTCAAACTTCGCTTTCACTTTCGATAACCCATTGTTTATCACACCATAACATATATCTATGAAATCGCTCCTAAGGATCGGAAGGACATTCATAGCTTCCGGATCTCCCAACCTAGCGTTGTATTCGAGAAGCTTCACCTCGTCCTTTGTCACGATGAAACCTCCGTACATAACTCCCTTGTACAAAGAACCGGTTTCCTTAAGAATCGCCTTCGCAACGAGCTCCGTGATTCTATGGGCTTCCTTTATATCGCTTTTCTTGAGGAATGGTAAGAGATGATCTGAACACGAATACGAGCCCATCCCTCCTGTGTTAGGTCCCTGGTCGCCGGGATACGCTCTCTTGTGATCCTGCGCGGGCGGGCAATCCAGAACGAACTTCCCGTCCGTGAAACTTTGGAGGGAGAATTCCTCACCTTCCAAACGCTCCTCCACTATAACGGACGGATGCGTTTTCAGGACCTCCTCGCAGTATTTCAAAGCGTCTTCCGTTCCTTCAAGATGTTCTCCGTGAACCTTCACTCCCTTCCCTCCTGTCAACCCATCAGGCTTCACCACGAACGAATCGAGAGAATAGAGAAATTCCTTCACGCCGTCCATGCTCGTGAAGACCTTGAATTCTGGCAAACCCGGGATATTGTACTTCTCCATCAACAGACGGGTGAAAGATTTCGATGTTTCGAGTTTCGCTAGCTCCTTTGTCGGCCCTATAGAGGGAATCCCGACCCTAGCGAGGGAGTCCACTACTCCTAAATCAAGCGGTGCTTCCGGGCCTATCACACAGAAATCCGGTTTGACCTGATTCGCGAAATTCGTCACTTTCGCTAGATCATCATACTCCCCTATCTCGGAATGTTTCGAAAGAGATCGAATCCCAGGGTTGTTAGATTTTATGTACGAAAAAAGCGAAGGATTCTGCGGGGAATTACGAACAGCCTCCGCGATGGAGTGTTCGCGAGCTCCATTCCCTATAAGCAGAACCTTAACTGTCATACCAATCTATTCGATTCGTGATTTTTAAAAATATTGGAAGGATTAATTAAACAGTGGTTTTATGATTTGTTTAGGAATTGAGAGCACAGCGCACACATTCGGGGTAGGAATTTGCGATGAAAAAGGCAAAATCCTTGCGAACGAGAAATCTGTGTATAAACCGAAGGCCGGCTGGGGAATCGTCCCCATGGATGCTGGAAAACACCATGAGAAAGCTAAGGAAAAGGTTCTGAAAGAAGCCCTGAGAAAAGCGAATCTCGAAATTAAAGATATCGATGTAATAGCTTATTCCAGAGGACCAGGTCTCCCGCCCTGTCTTTACAAGGGTTTGGAGCTAGCAACAGAACTCGCTAAAAAATATCGAAAACCTTTGGTAGGGATTAACCACTGTGTTGCGCACATCGAGATCGGTAGGCTGACTTCAGGATTCGAAGATCCTGTCGTTGTTTACGTGTCCGGAGGGAACACGCAGATCATTTCTTTTTCCGAGGGTCGCTACCGAGTGTTCGGCGAATGCATGGACATTGGAATAGGGAACGCCCTCGACAAGTTCGGACGATCCGTAGGTCTCGACTTCCCCCAGGCTCCCGAAATCGAGATTCTCGCCAGAAAAGGGAAGTGGGTCGATCTTCCATACGTGGTGAAAGGGATGGACTTGTCTTTTTCCGGAATACTCACAGCATGCATAAACAAACACGAGAGAGGCGAGAAACTCGAAAACCTCTGTTTCTCTATTCAGGAAGTCTTTTTTTCCATGTTGACCGAGGTGACAGAAAGAGCGCTCGCGCATTTAGGAAAGGACGAAGTCCTGCTCACGGGAGGAGTTGCAACGAACCTTCGTTTGCAGGAGATGATGAATACTATGTGCAAGGAGAGAAGAGCGAAATTCGATTTCGTTCGCAAGGAATTCGCAGGTGATAACGGGGCAATGATCGCATGGACAGGGATCCTAGCTCACAAATCAGACCTAAAAATTTCGAAAGACGTGGATTCGAGATGGAGAACGGATGATGTTGAAGTTGGTTGGCTTTAACGTTTTGGTTTTTTCTTTTTTGATTTGTGTTTGTGTATGTAGAATGCAATGTTCTTTTCGTCCCGATCTTCATCGTAGAAGACAAACTTTTTCTTTACGGGGTATATCCCGTCAAAACACGCTTTGCATGTATCCGAATGCCCAATCGCTTCGTCCAGTTCCTTCACCGTGGGGTAGCAGATACGATTTACATTGAGTTTTTTCGCCACCTTTTCTCCTATCTCCTCCACCGACCCTGTCAATCCTTGTGCGGCGAATGTCTTGCCCTTCGGGTCTTTTATGCACGAGTGTGCGAGAGGCGGACAGGATATCACAAGGATTATTTCGCTAGCTCCTGCGTTCCTTAATTTGTAAACCATCCCGTCACGAAAGACGGTTCCCCTGACGATGGAATCATCCCCGCAGACGACCTTTTTCCCCTTAACGAGATCTCTGTTTATGAAGAATTTCGTCCTGGCGACCATCACCCTTTCCTTTGGATTCTCCACCTGAAACGTTCTCTTCGCTCCTGGATTCTTTACGGAGACCTCATCAAACGGTATGAATGTATTTTTAATTTCACAAAGTCCCTGCTGGTATCCTAGGGCGACGGCCCTCCCGGAATCAGGAGACGCCATCACGATGTCAATATCAAGAGGATACCTCCTAGCGAGCTTCCCCCCGAGTGTTTTTCTGACTAAATACACGTTTCTCCCTTCGATAACGGATGTGGGGTCGGCAAAGTAAACCCATTCGAAAGCGCAGTGCGAATGCTTGTCCTTCTTAAGGACTCTTGATTTCAATCCATCTTTCGATATTATGATCACTTCGCCGGGTTCGACATCCCTCACGAAATCCGCTTCTGCGATATCCAATGCTTTCGTTTCTGACGCTATTATGTACGTATCATCCTTTTTACCAAGGCACATAGGCTTGATCCCTTTAGGGTCTCTGAAGGCTATCAGGTAAAACTTCCCTCCCTTCCGAGCGGTTATCACCACGTTGTAGGGACCCCTACCATCAAGTTTTTCCATAAGTTTCTCAACAGCGGAATAAAAATTCCCAGTTTCCTTTAGATAATCCAAAAAGAGCGTTCTCATAACGCTGTCATGCTTCTTCTCCCCGAATCCGAGAAGCACACCGTCCATCGCCAACGAGATGTTAACGTTTTCCTCGCCCCATTGCTCCACGGGTTGTAAATCGCCCGTCCTTTCATAAAGGGTGTGCCCTATCCCAACCCAAGGCTTCATTTTTTTCAGGCTTTCCAGTCTATCCTTCAAAAAATAGTAAACAAGTATGTCCCCCCTCAGCGTTCGAAAGTATTTCCCGTCGTTTACGCTTATACCGCAGCCCTCCTCTCCCCTGTGCTGCAAGGCCGCTAATCCGTAGAATAATTCACCTACTATATTCTTTTTGTCAACCGAGTATATCCCGATTATACCAGACATTTTATTTTCTTAACAAGGAGATTTTTAAGTTTGAGCTATTAACCAGTTCCTGCGAAATAAAAGTATCCACCCATGTTTCGACGTCTTTTGCTCATTTCTTCTGGACCTGGACATGAAGTTCGATTCTGACATCTAGAATCAGGTTTGGTGCATTCATAACTGCACATTATAATAGTATTTGGAGGGAGTTTTGCAATAAGATAACTTATACCTATATTGACACCTTCGGATTGTCTCAGATAATCATTTTTTGCCATCGAATCACCTAATATCATTTAAACCCGAACCTTTAAATTCCTTATCATTTTTATTACCTTTTCCTAATTTAATACCCATGAGAATTGCGATTCTTTCGGACTTCCATTTCGGCTTCGGGGCAGGAACGGAAAGGCAGGAAGATTCTTATGAGGCGTTTAGGGAAGCGATCGAGAAAACGAAGGACTGCGATCTCATAATTTTCGGCGGCGATGTTTTCGACACCCGAAATCCTGATGCTGAAACCTTGACGAAGGCGATGGAACTCATGATAAAACCATTGCTCGTTAAGAATGATGTGAAGCTCGTGAAGGGGATAGAGAAGGACATTTCGAAGATCTCGGAGATCGCTCTGATGGGGATCCCGATCGTGGCGATACACGGGACACATGAAAGACGAACGAAAGGCCTGCTTAATCCGGTCGAAGCCCTTGAAAAAGCCGGTTTTCTTATCTACCTCCACTGCAACGGTGTGATATTCAAGAAAGGAAGCGAGCGTGTCGCTGTTCACGGGATGTCAGGGGTTCCGGACCAGTACGCGGAAAACGTGATTTCGAATTGGAAACCCAAACCAGAACAAGGGTGCTTCAACATATTCCTCCTCCACCAGTCCGTAACTGAATTCCTATACGCCCCGCACACGCTCGATCTCAACAAGATCCCGAAGGGCTTCGATCTCTACATCAACGGCCACGTACACGAAGCGAGGCAAAGCAAGTACAACGGAAAATCATTCCTCCTTACGGGTTCGCTCATTCCAACCCAGCTCAAGGAAGAATCAGAGAAACTCAAGGGTTTCTGGGTTGTGGAAACGAAGGGTAAAGATGTAAGCGAAATACAATGGGTTGAGCTAGAAAACCAGAGGAAGGTGTACTACAAAACGTTCGAGAACGAAGGAATAGAAACGATTGAAGGTGAACTCAACAAGATCGTCCAAGAGAACCCAGAGAAAAAACCGATAGTGAGGCTCAATCTTAAGGGTGCGAAAGATACGCTTGTGAATGAGATAGAAATGAAATTCGCTGAAAAGCTTCTCCTTTCCTTCAAAAGGGAGAAACACGAAAGGAAACTTCCTTCAAAAACCCTAGAAGAACACAAACTCTCGGTTGAGGAGATGGGGAAAAAGATTCTGCTGGAGAATTTGAAGAAGGCGAACCTCGATCCGAAAACATTCGAAAATCTCTTCGAACTTCTCGTTGAAGGAAAAACGGAAGAAGCGATGGAGAGGCTGATGAAAATCCCCGTAAGGAAGGAAAGAGCAGAGAAGCCGAAGACACCAAAAAAGGAGGAAAAGAGGGAAGAGAAAAAAGTAAAGGTGAAACAAACCACACTTTTCGAGAAGAAAACTAATTAATTTCGATATCGAGAGTTCGTATTAGCTTTATAAAACTTGATATCTAGTCTTTGATAATATGGGATATGAAATCTCTTTTATGAAGAAGACTGGCCAAAAAATTGAAGACTACAACGATGTTAAAGAAAAATTGAAATTTTACCCACCAATAGAAAGTATTGAACAAGATGGTGATATAATTCTGAAGGTAACAATCCCAGAAAACCCTGTAACAAGAAGAAAACTTTTTGAATCGGCTCTTCTTGAAAAGATGGATAAGTTAGGCTATAAGCAAATATGGCCCGAAAAAGAGGTAACAAAAAGAGAAATTTTTAAATCGCCCCTTCTTGAATATATGGATAATTTAGACGATGTAGAAAAATCGACCGAAATAAAGGTATCTTAAAATGAAAACCAAGGTAAATGATATCTGTCTAGAAAACTAATTGATTTACTATAAGATAGATACAAATACATTAATATAGGGTGTTCTTGTGGTGGAATTTTACATAAAGGTCGAGAATGTCGTTGCCTTCGCAGTCCTGGGAAAAAGAATCACCCTCAACAAGCTTGTGGAGAAGATGGAGAACACGGAATACGAACCCGAGCAGTTCCCAGGTCTCGTTTACAGGATAAAGGATCCGAGAGCCGCAGCGCTTATCTTCTCTTCAGGAAAGATCGTGTGCACGGGCGCGAAGAGTATATCCATGGCAAAGGATGCGATGAAAAAAATAGTTAATAATATAAGGAAAACCGGGACTTCCATGCCGAGGAAGTTCAAAATAACCATCGAGAACATCGTGGCGTCGACCAAGATTGAGGTGAAACCGAGACTAATGCTTGAGGAAGTCGCAATGTCTTTGGAAGAGGTAGAATACGAACCCGAGCAGTTCCCAGGTCTTGTTTACAGGATGAAAAGCCCGAGAACCGCTTTTCTCCTTTTCGGTTCAGGAAAGATAATCTGCACGGGCGGAAGGAACCTCCCAGACATAAACCTCGCCCTTAACAAATTCAAGAAACGTCTTGAGGGGATCGGGCTGAAGGTCAAACCCGTGAAGGATGAAAAGAAATAATTAAGGGCTTAAGGATTTGAAACAATTCTTTATTATGAAAAAATTCGAAAAAATTCTGAGGGACATAAAGTCCGTGAAGATCCAGGGGGCGGAGAACGTTGCGAAAGCTTCTATGGAAGCTTTGATAGCGTACTTCTCAAAAAAGAATTTTCGAAAGCCATACATTTTCATTTCGAAGTTCTCCTCCGCTTCGAAAAGATTGATGAAAACAAGACCTACGGAACCATTGCTCAGGAATTCTATCAGGTTCGTGTTAAAGGAAATAGGGTCAGAAGGCGAAACGAATGAAATGACGAACAGGATGTTTTCTGCATGCAGGCAGGTGCTTTACCATTACGAAGTCGCTGAGAAATCAATCGCTGATATTGGCTCGAACAAGATCGAGAACGGAATGAAAATATTCACGCACTGCCATTCATCGAGCGTTACAGGCGCGTTGAAAAGAGCGAAAGAGCAGGGAAAAGATTTCGTTGTTTACAACACGGAGACACGCCCTCTCTTCCAGGGAAGGATAACGGCGAAGGAGCTAACGAAAGCGAAAATCCATGTTAAACACTTCGTTGATTCAGGAGGGAGGGTCGCTCTGAAAGAATGTGATCTCATGTTAATAGGAGCGGATGCGATAACTAGTGAAGGGAAGGTTATAAACAAGATAGGAAGTGAGATGTTCGCGATTGTCGCCGAGAAATACAGTGTCCCGGTTTACGTCCTGGCGGATTCGTGGAAGTTCGACCCGCAGTCCATATACGGAATCCCCGAACCAATCGAAAAGCGTTCTTCCAAAGAAGTCTGGGATAAGCCTCCTAAGGGTGTGGAAATCTCCAACATAGCTTTCGAAAGGGTCGATCCCGACCTCATAGCAGCGATAATTTCCGAGCTTGGGGTATACACCCCGGAAAATTTCGTTTCGGAAGTGAAGAAAACGTACCCTTGGCTTTCTAGGTGATTCACTGCTTTATTATTCTCGGGCTTTTTGACACGTCAACAACGAAGTTCCCGTAGAGAATGTTTCTTCCCAAAATGATGGGGTATTTCATATGGGAACGGTCGTTCAGGTTCGCTTCCACCTCGAACTTCTTCCCCCTGATTTTGATTGTAACCTTCACAACAGGTCTGTAGTCCAGCTCTTTCGTTATTGGGGCTTTGGTTTTGTACATCCTCGTTACCGGTCCTAGCTTGGCCTTCCCAGCGAGTTCTATATCTATCGATGTCATCTTCGCTCCGGTGTCCACAAGAGCTTCAGCCTCCACCACGTTTCCATTCCCGTAAATCTTAACCTTCTCTATCAGGCCTATTGTTTTCTTTGGCATAACAAAAACCTGTTTTCATGCATTTTAATTATTATCTGAGGTCTCTAATAAAATTTTCAGAATTTTTGCGAAACAAAAATAATAAATCTTTAAACAATCTATAACTATGGTGTACGTTGATCACCCTCTAATTCGGAAAAAATCGCTGGAATCAAGGATGTACCAGGAGGCGATACTCGGAAGAGCGGTCGAAAACAATTTACTCTGCGTTTTGCCTACAGGGCTCGGGAAAACCCCGATAGCGATAGTTTTGTCCGTTTTCCGTCTCGAGAAACACCCTGATTCGAAAATCCTTATCCTCGCTCCCACCAAGCCCTTGATCGAACAACATATGAACAGTTTTAAGGACGTGGTAGATCTACCGGAAAAAGACTTCGTCCTGCTTACGGGAGTGATCAAGCCAAGCGAAAGGAAGGAGTCCTACAGACATTCGAAAATTATTTTCGCAACCCCCCAAACCGTTGAGAACGATTTGAAAAACAACAGACTGAATATTTCGAAATTCTCGCTCGTGGTATTCGATGAAGCCCACCATTCAATAGGGGATTACGCCTACCCATATATAGCGAAGGTTTATCTGGAAAACGCAAGAAACCCTCGGATACTCGGCCTGACCGCCTCTCCCGGAGGGACGAAGGAAAAGATCAAGGAGATAATGAAAAACCTTGGGATCAAATCAGTCGAGATACGAACGGAGGAGGACTTCGATGTCGCTCCCTGGGTCAAGAAAAAGCAAATAGAATGGGTTCACGTCGAGCTCCCTCAAACCTTCGTTAACATACGAGAAAGCCTGAGGAAGGCGTATGAGTACAGGCTGAAAAACCTTAGAAAAATCGGCTTTTCAAAACCGATCAGGCTGGTCACGAAGCGCGAGCTGCTCGATTTACAGAAGAAGCTCATCTCCTCGGAATCGAAAGGGTATAAAAAATTCTGGGGAGTTTCCCTCGTGTCCCAGGCAATAAAGATAGAGCATTCCCTTGGTTTACTGGAAACCCAGGGAATATCTTCGCTAGAAACCTATTTCAAGAAACTGCGTTCGGAACAGACGAGGTCCTCGAAAAGTATTGTCAAGGACAAAAACATAAAGAACGCGATGTACTTGACAGGCGAACTCGTAGCAGAGGGTTTCAGACATCCGAAAATCACGAAGCTCTGCGAAATCATTAGGAATCAGTTCGAGGGAAACCCTCTTTCGAAAATAATAGTCTTCGCAAACTACAGGAACATGGTTAAGGAAATAGTAAACGTCCTCTCAGAGGTTAAAAATTCGAAACCTGTCGAATTCATGGGCCAGAGAGAAGGCATCACTCAAAAAGAGCAGAAGAAAAGGATCGAGGAGTTCAAATCAGGGAAATACAACACACTGGTCACAACCTCTGTGGGGGAAGAGGGTATCGATATCCCTGAGATGGAGCTGGCGGTTTTCTACGAACCCGTTCCTAGCGAGATTCGTTCGATCCAGAGGAGGGGGAGGGTTGGGAGGACGAAGCTTGGAAGGATAATGATGCTGATCACAAGGAAAACAAGAGACGAGGCATATTACTGGACAGCGCACAGGAAAGAAAAGGTTATGAAGAAAACCTTGTATGAGATGAGGAGAGATTACGTTAGGAAGCAGAAAAGCCTGAGTGATTTCGATTAAACCTTTCGGGTTTTTTAGTTCCATAACCAAATTATAATCATGGCGGTAGGGACATACGTTTGCAAGAAATGCAACCGCAACTACAACATACGCGACTCTGAATCCTATAAGACAGATCTCTACATAATGATTTTCTTATGTGTGTTCGTCACAATATTCATAGTTTCAATCCCGCTCCTTCTGGTAACAGTCCCTATAACCTATTACTTCTACCGCAAGCGAAAAGAACTCGGGGGAAAAACCTATTATTGTCAAGTTTGCAGAACCCCTCTCGAAAAAACAGGCAAGATAGAGATAGAAAAGGAAGAGCTTTTAAAGGAAGGAGTTTGACCACGGTTAAATTATTATATTCTAATTGCAATATCTAATTATGTATTCTCATGAAATCCATAGAATCCTGAAAAGGAAAAAGATCGGAGTAGGTGATCGCGTTCTCATCGAAAAATCGAAAAAGCGTTACTTCGGACTGCTCATGCCTAAACCGGAGTTCGGTAATCCTAATGCTATCGTGATAAAACTGGACAACGGCTATAACATAGGTTTTGATATGAAGGGTTTGAAAATCTCGAAATCGAAAACGAAGGAACCGGGAGCGATAGAAGAAGAGGCGGAATACGAATTCGGGAGAACCAAGAAAAGTTTGCTTAAGACCGAATTCGATCCGAGAAAGCCGAAGGTATCGCTCCTCTCAACTGGGGGAACGATAATCTCGCGAGTGGATTACAGGACTGGAGGGGTCTACGCTGTTGAAAACCCTAAAGAACTCCTTCACAACGTCCCCGAGCTCGTGAAAATAGTCAACCTGAAAATGTCGAACCCCATGAACAAGATGAGCGAGGATTTCGATCACGAAGACTGGCAAGAGCTGGCGAAATTCGTGGCGAAAGAACTGAACTCCAGAAAGAAAGGCGTAATAATCACTCACGGAACCGACACATTGCATTACACTTCTTCCGCTTTGTCGTTCTTTTTACGGAATCTCTACAAACCTGTCGTCCTTGTTGGCGCGCAAAGATCGAGCGACAGGGGCTCGTCAGACGCTGGAATGAATCTGGTCTGCGCTTCTCACGTGGCGATATCCAACATCGGGGAAGTTGGGATCTGCATGCACGGAGGCACTAGCGACAAATTCTGCTATTTCATGAGGGGAACGAAAGCTCGGAAAATGCACACAACGAGAAGGGACGCGTTCCGATCGGTGAACGAACCGCCACTAGCGAAAATATTCACGGACGGGAAGATCGAGGTGATGAACAAAAATTTCAAGGAAAGGAAAGATAAACGAGTGGAGCTAGATACGAAGATTGATGAGAATGTTGCCTTGTTAAAGGTTTATCCGGGTTCTTATCCTAAGGTCGTAGACTTCCATGTCAAGAACGGATGCAAGGGCTTCGTTCTTGAAGCAACAGGCATGGGCCACGTCCCTACCGAGGTCTCGAAAAGACCCTGGACCACCGTGATCAAAAAGTATTCAGAACAGGGTATTCCATTTGTTATAACGTCCCAGACGATTTACGGGAGAGTGAACCCGTATGTTTACGCGAACCTCCGGAAACTATTCATCGAATCTAAAGCGATCCCTGGGGAGGACATGTTAAGCGAAACTGCGTACGTGAAACTGATGTGGGTTCTTGCGAAAACAAAGGATTTAGAAAAAATACGAAAGCTAATGCTGACCAATTACGCAGGGGAGATCACCCCGAGAACCGAAATAGACACGTTTTCTGTTGAGGGATTGAATAAGTGATTCGAAAAATTTACCTGACTTTCTGCTCTCCCTTAGCTCTCCTGTCACCAAACCAGAGCGCCGTCCCACCCGCACTCTCGAGCTTCCTGGTTTCCGCTAGAGCTTTCAGTCTGGATCTTATTTTCCTAAGTTTGTGGCTGTTCTTGCTCTTCAGGTATTCCCTGACTTCCTTGCTGATCTCACGAATTTCGAGGTCTTTGGGGTATCTTTTCGCGTATTTCCTGCAGAGGCTGGCGAGATCTTTCAGGTTCTTCTCTTGGGCCGCCTTCAGAATGTCCTCGATTATCCAGTGGCTTGCGAACATACGCTCACTTCCTCATCTTCTTCCTCTTTATCACCTTCAATCGGAAGAAGTTCTCCCTCTCTATCTCCTGTAACCTGAATTCTATGTATTTCCTAGTAAAATCTAGATTCGGTATTAATATATATTCCAAAGCATTTGTCCGCCTCTTAACCTTCTTTATCTCGTTGCCGACCCTCCTCACCGTTTCCTCGCTCTCTATAAGTCTCATAAGCTGTTTGGAAGCGGATGAGAAATTGTTCATGGCCTCCTCCAGCTTCGGGGTCATGAAAATCAGGGTGTATTTCAATTCCTCTATTTCTTCTCCCTTAACTATCTGAGGGATTTTGACACCCATTATATTCTGGAAAGAGAATTCTATTTCTTTCGCCTGAGGCGTGCTTTCCGCAACGCTTTGTATTTCAGGAGACCCCATCAGGGCTTTAGCTTTTACGAGATTAACCCTTCCGTGAGCCAGGGTCTCCGACAGTTCGCTCCTTATGCCCTTGGCTTTATCAACGACCTTGAAGAATTCGGTTATCAAAGCATCTCTCTTTTCCTTCAGGAGTTTATGACCTTTGGTCGCAAGTCTCATGCGATTCTTTGTCTTCATGAGATCCATTCTTGTCAAGTGAACGCCTTCAATAATCTTAGGCATACTACTTCCCCTTCTTCGGAAGGTATTTCTTTATCAATTCGAGGGATATTCGCTTCAGTTCCCTCTCTGGTAATATGCTCAGTAAATCCCACCCGACCTTGAGCGTGTTCTCAATCGTTCTGTCGTCATCCTTTCTCTGGTTGACGAACTCGCTTTCGAATCTCTCAGCGAACTTCAAGAATGTTTTATCCCTTTCCGTCAACGCCTCCTCTCCCACGACAGCGACCAAGTCCCTTAGGTCTCGGCCTTCGGCGTAGGCCGCGTAAAGCTGGTTCGAAACGTCGGCGTGGTCTTCCCTTGTTCTCTCCTTCCCTATACCTTCCTGCATGAGCCTCGAAAGCGATGGGAGGACATCAACAGGAGGGTATATCCCTTTCCTGTGTAGTTCCCTGCTCAGGACAATCTGGCCCTCTGTTATGTAACCCGTAAGGTCTGGGATGGGATGTGTTATGTCGTCGGAAGGCATGGTTAGAATAGGAAGCTGGGTGATACTCCCTTTCTTCCCTATTATCTTGCCCGCTCTTTCGTAGTTCATTGCAAGATCGGTGTACATGTAACCAGGATAACCCCTTCTCCCCGGAACCTCTTCCCTTGCAGCTGATATCTCCCTCAACGCTTCACAGTAGTTTGTCATGTCCGTGAGTATAACGAGTACGTGCATCCCGTGTTCGAAAGCGAGGAACTCCGCTGTTGTTAAAGCGATCCTCGGCGTGATAATCCTTTCGATTGTGGGATCGTCCGCGAGGTTAAGGAATGTTACGATCCTCTCCAAAGCGCCTGTACGTTCAAAGTCTTTCCTGAAGAAGTTCGCTTCTTCCGAGGTTATGCCCATCGCCGCGAATATTACAGCGAATTCCTCCTTCGAGCTGGGAACCTTCGCCTGTCTTGCGATTTGCGCTGCGAGGTCGTTGTGCGGTAGGCCGGCCCCTGAAAATATGGGAAGCTTCTGTCCCCTAGCGAGAGTGTTCATACCATCCATTGATGAAATACCTGTTTGTATAAAATCCCTAGGGTATACCCTGCTTGTCGGGTTTATCGGGTACCCGTTTATGTCGAGTCGTGCTTCCGGAACAATCTCTTTCTTTCCATCTCTCGGCCTGCCAGCTCCATCAAAAATCCTACCGAGCATTCCAATCCCAACGGGTATCTTCATGGTGTCCCCAAGGAATTTCGCCTTCGTTATCTTCGTATCAAGTCCAGAAGTCCCTTCGAAGACCTGAACCACCGCCTTGTCTTCCATAGCGTCAAGGACCTGTCCGTGTTTTCTTTCTCCCCCTTTAACTTCGATTTCAACAACTTCTCCGTACTTCACGTTTTTCACGCCTTCCACAATCATCAGAGGTCCTGTGACCTCAACCACGCTTGTGTATTCTCTCACGACCATCATTATCACCCTAATCTCTCCTTCAAATCCTTTGTTATCTCATTTATCCTTTTCTCAAAGTCTTTGTCTTTCAATTCTTTCATCCTCGCTATCTTGTCTATGACCTCGAGCTTCGTTATTTCATTCAGGCTCACTCCCTTCGCCAAAGACAATCCAGCCCTTTCATAGAATTTAAGGATCACTTTCATCATTTCGTACTGCTTTTCCAGAGGACAGAAGGTATCTATATCATGATACGCGTTCTGCTGAAGGAAATCCTCCCTTATCATCCTAGCTACTTCAAGAAGAAGCCTTTCCCTTTCGGGAAGCGCGTCCGGACCGACAAGTTGAACGATTTCCCTCAGTTCGGATTCTTTTTGAAGCATGGTCATTGCCTCGTCCCTGAGTTCCATCCAATTCTTGCTGACCTCCTTCGTGAACCAGTCCGAAACGTGTTCCTTGTACAAGGAATACGAAGTCAGCCAGTTTATCGCGGGGAAATGCCGCCTGTCGGCAAGTGTTGTGTCCAACGCCCAGAAGACCCTCGTTATTTTCAGTGTGTTTTGCGTGACAGGTTCGGAGAAATCCCCTCCTGGAGGCGATACCGCTCCTATAATGCTCACGGATCCTTTCTTGTCCTTGCTCCCGAGGGTCAAGACCCTCCCTGCCCTCTCATAGAATTCCGCCAGCCTGGAAGCCAGGTGAGCTGGGTAACCTTCCTCCCCAGGCATTTCCTCCAGCCTTGAGGAAATCTCTCGCATGGCTTCTGCCCATCTCGAGGTCGAATCCGCCATAACCGCGGTATCATAACCCATGTCTCGATAGTACTCAGCGATGGTTATCCCGGTGTAAACAGACGCTTCACGAGCGGCTACGGGCATGTTTGACGTGTTCGCGATGAGGACTGATCTCTCTAGCAATGGTTCTCCTGTTTTCGGGTCTTTCAACTTCGGGAAGTCCCTCAGAACCTCGCACATCTCGTTCCCTCGTTCCCCACACCCTACGTAAACAATGATATCCGCATCAACCCACCTAGCTAGCTGATGCTGAGCAACGGTCTTCCCCGTCCCGAAACCTCCGGGTATCGCTGATGTTCCTCCTTTTGCAATAGGGAAAAACGTATCGAATATCCTCTGACCTGTTATGAGCGGGACTTCTGGAGCGAGCTTATCCCTGTAAGGCCTGAGCTTTCGGATAGGCCATTTCTGCGTTGCGCTCACATTGTAAACTTTCGAACCCTTTCTGACTTTACATAAAGTCTCGTCCGCAGTGAATTTCCCTTTTCCTATCCATTGTATTTTCCCTTCAATTCCGTACGGAATCATGACCCTGTTCTTGATTATTTTCGTTTCCTGTATCTCCCCTATTACATCCCCTGCTTTCACCTCGTCCCCTTTCTTTTTCAGGGGTTTGAAATCCCACTTCTTTTTCTTATCGATAGGGTCCGCGACAATCCCCCTGGCTATGAACTCCCCTGTCCTCTCCTGAATTATTTCCAGCGGACGTTGAACGCCGTCGTATATGGATTTTATTGCCCCCGGTCCCAATTCGACCGAAAGGGGCGAACCAGTTTCCTCCACAGGTTCGCCGGGGGATAAACCTGTTGTTTCCTCGTAAACCTGAATTGAGGCGACATCCTTCTTCAGCCGTATTATCTCTCCAAGGAGTTTTTCCTTCCCCACCTTCACAAGCTCATAAATCTTCGAGCCTTTCATCCCACCGGCCTCAACCAATGACCCCGCAATCCTTATGATCTTTCCCATTTTCTCACCCTTTAACTATTTCAAACCCTATCACGTCCCTTATGATTTTGTTCACGATGTCCTCACCACCGCCTTTCGCATCGGGTGTTTCTATAACGATTTTGTCTTTCATCCTATCTATCCTCTTTCTAGCGGTTTGGTAGAGGGAATGGGTTATGACTATGATTTCCGACTCTCCAAGCTTGTCCAGTATAGAACCGATAGTTTCAGATGTGGCTACATACGAATCCTTCAATCCAGCAAGCTTTAAACCGGTCACCGTTATCTCATCCCCTATAACGAATACCTTCGTCATGCGAACAACACCTCCGCTATCCTGTGCCTTAACATCTCATTCAGTTGTTCCAGTTTTTTCGAAAGGGTGTTGTTGACTTCCGATCGTCCTTTCCTGCTCCTTACGATAACGCCGAAGTCATTCATCCCTAAGGGTTTCGCCCCCTTCAGCAAACGTACGTACTTCTTGTCCACGAAAACGACAGGATCTTCAATCTGTTTCTTCCCTTCCTCAGCGAGCTTCTTGAGTATTCTTTTCTTTTCCTTGCTGCTCAAATTCATGATTTTCTTCTTGGCGTTTTCCAAGACTTGCTCTATTATTTCATTCCTCTTATTATCGATGATTTCCTTCACCCTTAACTTCGAATCAGCCAGTATCCTCCTTTTTACGAGTTCTGCTTCTATCTCCGCCCCCCTTATTATTTCCTCGCCCCGTTTTTTCGCCTCCGTTTCGAATTCATTTCTCACGCTTTTCACTTCATTCTCCGCTTCCTTCATTATTTCCTCTACTTCCTTCCTTCCGGATTCTCTTATCCTCTCCTCGATCTCTTTCATCCCCATGATATCACGTCAATATCTCCTTTATACCTTCCGGAGGGATGTCATGATGTTTGCAAATGACTATTGTGTTCAAGTTCTTCACCTCCCTCCTCTTCGCGTTTATGAATGAAATTACAGAGAAAACGCCTAACGGTCTTAGTATCGCATTCTCTTTAAGGAATCTCATAACCTCTGACTCCAGTTTCTTCTCGAAGGATACCAGCGATTTCGTTTTCTCGTATTCGCTCATCGCTTCTCTTGAGGCTTTTCCGTATGGGGTTTTGTCAAGGATTTCTAGCACATCCTTTACTTCACCTCTCTCCATGTCCTTCATTCTCGTTTGTAAATAACCTCCCTCTATTAGGTAATCCCTGCTGGGAATGCCAGAAACCTTACACCTGAGAAGCGTTCGAATGTTTATCGTGTCTATCTTGATTTCAACGAACCTTCGAAGATCTTTCGAAACTATACCCCTCCAGGAATCTATCAGGTGTTTGTCAAGGGAATTCTCCAAGGGGAGGAGATTCCCAAGTTCTCTGTATTCTGGCAATTTTTTCTCCAAAACATCGTGGTATTCGGTTTTTTCGAGATTCGCTATAAATTCCTCAACATTCTTCGCTTTCGTCAGTTCTGTCATGAATTTTTCATCCGTGATCATATCCAAAAGCTCCTCTATTTTTTCGGGTTCCATACCTGAGTGAATCCCCCTCATGATAATCTTGAGATTCTCCACTTTCAAGCCCTCGGAAATTATCTTGTTCAGATCCTCCTGATCGGATTCAGGGATGGATGAAACTATACTCTTGTAAATCCGGACGAAGTGATGTTTTAGAGCGTATTCGAGGTTTCGGATTTCAATGGTTTTCCCGACCACTTTCTTTACTTCAGGCTCGTAGTCCGTCCCCTCCAGGAACGCAACGACTTCCTCAACACTCCTGAACCTCGTTAGCTCATCTAACGTTTTATCACCTATCAATTTCGCAGTCATACCGCTGACTACCCCGTATCGCATACGCATACTCGCCTTCTTTCGCTTTCATTCCTTAGAACACCTGCCCGGTTATCAGCAGCATTATCGCCGTAACGAACCCGAAAAGCGCTGCAATCTCAGGCATAACGACGAATATCAGCACTTTACCTTTCACGGCTGCGTTTTTTGCTGTAGCCCCTATGGACGAGGATGCGACCTTACCCTGCGAAACAGCGGAAATCCCTGTAATCCCGACAGCTATTCCTGCAAACAGCGAGAGAAAGCCTTTTTCTATAGTCATGTTCCCGCCCATTACCCCCAGGATTATCAGGATTCCTATTATGAACGCGTATATGACCTGGGTTTGGGGCAAAGCTTGCAAGATAAGCGCCGAAGAGAAGTTCTCTTCCTTTTCGCCTGTGGCTCCTGCCGCCGTGTTTCCCGCTATTTCCAGACCCCTAGCTGAGCTAACGCCCGCAATCGCTATCGCTATCGCAGCTCCTACTGCTCCTAACACGTTTCCGCTGAAAAACGTCGTTATTATTTCCTCAACTGCCATTCCCTTCACTCCCTCCTTTATTATACATAAGTATATTTCCTATTTTCCTTGAAAGGTTTGAATTCCGCTCCTCCCCCATCATAATACGTCCCGAAGTGTTCAACGTAGTGCAAACGGAGCGAATGGACAAACGCACCCAAGCTGTTTATAAGTATGTTAATAAGATGTCCAAATATAAAAATTACTATCGCGACCACTATCCCCACGTATGGGATCCCGGCGACCATCCTTGCAAGGAAGTTGAAACTTATCGCGATCCCGGCCGTTGTTAAACCCAACGCCAAAAGTCTAGCATAGGACAGCGTGTTCCCCACGATCCCTATGAGTTCTATGAAGGTCATGAAACCCACGCCAATGAAAAGTAAAACTATACCCACCAAAGCGATTATCGCTCCCGGATACATGAATATCTGCGGAAGCAGTGGATCCCCACCGGGGAACATCGTGAGAACAACCATTACAACCCCAACCAGCAATACGTACCATGACAAGTATTTCGTGATCGCTTTCTTCTTCTCCCCCCTTCTTAGCGAATCCCATGCCCCGAAGAAGTAACCCGAAAATAGGTGGACAAGACCGATCCCGGCGACCACGAGAAGGAATACCATCGCATTACCATTATACATTGGATCCATCCACAGCGCGATGTCTTGGGGTGTTCTGCCCAGCATGTCATTCGCCAGAAAATCCCCGAAATAACTTCCTGTCAAAATCCCGAAAAATATCGCTGCCAATCCACACCCGATCACGATCACACCTCCACTCTTTGCGGTATCCGAGTACTTCCCCAAGGACTTCCTTATCATCAAACCCGCGATCACGAGGAACAACCCGTACATTGCGTCCGTTAACATTATCCCGAAGAACAGACAGAATGTTGGAGCGATTAGGATAGTAGGGTCTATCTCGTTGTATTTTGGCAGAGCAAAAAGTTTCGTAAGGCTTTCGAAGGGTTTTAATGGCTTGGGGTTTTCCAGAAGAATAGGAGCGTTTTCTGGGTCTAGGTCATAATTTATCACACACGAATTTTTCGTTCCATTTCTTATGATATTCTCAACCTCCACGTAATTCTTTCTGGGAACCCACGTTCGAAGGACAACGGTCTTCGTTGTTTTCCCGAACGAAATGAATATCTCACATCTCTCCTTTTCTATATCCAGGAGCTCCTCTGTCACCAGCAGATCCCTGTAATAATTTTTATGAATGTGCTTGAGTTCAGATTCCATCTTGTCTTTTTCAGATTCCGCTGTTTTCACCTCTTTTCGTAACTTTTCGAGTATTTGTTTGATGTAACCTTCGCCCTCGATTCTCATCCTCTCGAATCCGAATTCCCTGAGAATAGAATCTAATTCCTCTTTTCTGTCTTTCATTACGCATAAGCTAACCGCGATCCTGTTCTCAACAGCGCCTCCTTCACTTATCAGGATCTCTTTACCAAATTTCTTCTCGAGTTCATCCCTCAGCAAAACCAGTTCGTTTCTCGATATAAGGCCGATAACGGTGTACACGTATTTTGATTCCTCCAGGTGTTCGAGCCTGAATTCCAAACTTTCGAAATGTTCATAGGATTTTATCTTCTCCGTCACGCTTGACTTCTTCATTTCGAGTTCGTACATACGTTTCGTTCCGTTTTCAACGACTTCCTCGGTTTTTTTCAGAATGCTCTCCGCTTTTTTTATCAGCTCTTTGTAATCGATATACTCCATCTTCTTTTTATCGATCTTCTCCACGCCCAGTATGTCCTCGACCAGATTGACCTGAGGTTTTAGTTCGAACTTGCTTAAAGAATCTATAATCTTCCTTATCCTGAGGAGGAGTTTCGAGATATCAGTTACCTTCTCCAGAGGTCGATCCCTCTCTATCTTATTCTCCTCGAGGTAGGAATCCTCGAGAAACTCGATCTGCGTTATACCTCTCTTATGTAAGGATTCCACCAATCTGCTCTTGCTATCCTCGGGTATTATGCAATCAAGTCTGCACATCCTTGCGGGCCTGAGCATTTGATCACTCTCCGAAACCCTTCAGAATTATATCCATCGCCTTCGAGAGATTTTTCTTCCCCTTCTTTTCGATTTCCTTTGTCCGGGTTTCGACTTCTTTCATTATTTTTTCCCTTTCTCTCTCCGCCTCCCTCTCGGCCTTCTCCAGTATTTCTTTTTTCTTGGACTCCGCAAGTTTCAATTCGTTCTCTATTATATTTTCCCTCTCTAAAGATGTGGAGCTCACGATTCTCTCGGCTTTTTTCCTCGCTTTTTCCACTTCCTTGCTGACCTCTTCTTCCATCCTTTTGATGTGTTCGATCTCCCTCATTTTCTCACAACCTATTTAATTAATTAAATAGCTGTATTAAGTAGTATTATTAGAGTAATATTATTTAAAATTATTCAAAATCAATTGATTGAATGAGGGAAAGATGGGTATGAATTACGAAAAAATAGGACTTAAATGCGGTATCGAGATCCACCAGCAGCTCGATACCCAACACAAGCTTTTCTGCTCATGCCGAGCAAGACTCTCTCCTTCAAAACCTGGTTTCGAAATCTCTCGAAAACTTCGGGCGGTGGCAGGGGAACTGGGCGAGATAGATGTCGCCGCTCTCAGCGAGTTCCTGAGGGGGAGGGAATTCGTTTACAAAGCTTACCCTGAGGAAACATGTCTTGTCGAAAGTGATGAAGAGCCTCCCCACTCACTAAACCCCGAATCCCTTGATGTAGCTCTTACCATCGCAGAACTCCTTCGCTGTGAAATACCCGAGGAAATCCACGTTATGAGAAAGACCGTGCTCGACGGTTCGAACACTTCTGGCTTCCAGAGAACCGCAATAATAGGGATGAACGGGAAGGTCAAAACATCGTTTGGGAACGTAGGAATAACGAATCTTTGCCTTGAGGAGGAGAGTGCGCAGATCCTCGGAAGGGAGAGGAACAGCGTTACTTATGGGCTAGACAGGCTCGGGATTCCTTTAGTCGAGATAGGAACATCCCCTGATATCCGAAACCCGGAACAAGCAAAGGAGGTCGCTGAGAAACTCGGGATGCTAACGAGATCCACAGGCAAGGCAAAGAGGGGGATCGGAACGATCCGCCAGGACGTAAACGTTTCGATAGAAGGAGGAGCGAGAATCGAAATAAAGGGAGCGCAGGAACTTCGAATGATCCCCAGACTAGTGGAGAACGAAGTTCTCAGGCAAACGAATTTGCTGAAAATAAAGGAAGACCTAAAGAAGATGAAGTTCAAACCAGTCAAACCAAGGGTTTCGCACGTTTCTCATATTTTCAAAGGTTCGAAATCCAGGATAACCAAAAACAAAACGACTTTTGCTGTTCTCATTCCGAATTTCGCAGGCTTTCTTAAAAGACGAATCACCCCCACGCGAACGCTGGGGAACGAAATAGCGAATTACGTGGAGGTCAAGAGCGAACTGAAGGGAATCATACACAGCGATGAAGATCTCGAGAAGTACGAACTCTCGAAGGAATTCGAGAAATTACGAAAAAGAATGAGGGCGAAGAGAGGGGACACACTCATAATTGCCGTGGGCGAAAAAGAACAGGTAAAGAAAACCATGGATATCGTATGTGAGAGGATAAATTATTTGGCTAAGGGAGTTCCGAAGGAAGTTAGGAAAGCCCTCGAAACAGGGGACACGGAATACCTACGTCCTCTCCCAGGGGCCGCTAGACTTTATCCTGAAACCGACATCCCGCCGATAAAGATAACCGATAAAAAGCTCAGGGAAATACGAAAGAATCTTCCGGAGCTGATAGAGGAGAAAGAAAAGCGAATGAAAAAGGAGATCAGAAAGAAGGCGAAAATAAGCGATGAAATAATAGAGCAGATCGTGAAAATGAAGAGGAAGGAAACCTTTGACAGGCTCGTAAGATCTGGATTCGATCCGAAAACAGTCTCCTCAGTTCTCACCTCGACACTTCGCTATCTCGAGAAGAAGGAGAAGGTTAACCTTTCGAAACTCAAGGATCACCACTTCCTAGCGACATTCCGAGCCCTGAAATCCGGGAAGATCTCAAAGGAAGCGGTTCCCGAAGTCCTGAAGTCCTTTGCTGAAAAACCAGGGGAAAAAATCGAAAAGATAATCGGAAAACTCGGGATAAAAACCCTAAAAGACAGCGAACTGAAAGGAATAATAAGAAAAACGATCCGGGAAAACAAAAACCTCCTGAAAGATCCCAGAGGGAAAAAAATCCTTCTGGGACTTGTAATGAAAAGGGTAAGAGGCAAAGCTAACGCTCGAAAGGTTATGTTGTTCCTTAGAAAAGAGCTAAAATGAGAAATTACCTCACAATCGTTTTGCCCCTTTCAGAACCGAACGATATTGTCTTAATAGGGATCCCGACTTCTCTCTCTATCCTTTCTAGGTATTCTCTCGCCTGCTTCGGAAGGGAGGCGTAACCTTCCTTAACCACTTTTTCGCTTTCGATTTGTTTCCACCCTTCCATCTCGATGTAAACAGGTTTAACCTTCGAAAGTATTTCGCTCAAAGAGGGGAAGTTTTCGATACGCTTCCCATTTATTTCGTAAGCTATGCATAGCTTTATCGGATTTATCCCGTCAAGGACGTCAAGCTTTGTTACAGCAAGCTCAGTCAAGCCGTTAACCATTTTAGCGTATTTCAAAATCACAAAGTCAATCCACCCGCACCTTCTCGGTCTTCCGGTCGTAGTTCCGTATTCCTTCCCCGCCTTCCTCAAACTTTCGCCTATCCCCTCTTTCAGTTCTGTCGGGAAAGGACCTTCGCCAACCCTCGTTGTGTACGCCTTCGTAACCCCTATTATCCTGTTTATCTTGTTCGGTCCCACCCCCGTCCCTGTGCACGCTCCGCCTGCGCACGTATTCGAGGACGTTACGTAAGGATACGTTCCGTGATCGAGATCGAGCAACACACCCTGCGCTCCCTCGAAGAGGACGTTCTTCCCGTTGTCCAAAGCCTGGTTAACAAGAACGGTGGTGTCAGCAACATAAGGCTTTATCTTTTCAGCGTATTCTTTGTATTCCTTGAGAATCAAAAGTTTATATTCCCCGAATACCTTTTCCATAACCCCGAATTTCAAAAGCTCGTCTTTTTTGATTTCAAGGATTCTTTCCATCTTGTTTTCGAATCCGTTACTGACAAGATCGATAATTCTCAAGGCCCCTGTTCTTCCAGCCTTATCGGAGTACGCCGGGCCAACGCCCCTCCCGGTCGTCCCTATCTTTACCTTCTTGTCTATGTTTGAATCCAGAAACCTGTGGTAGTCCATTATCACGTGAGCTTTCTCACTTATAACGAGATTCGGTTCATATCCCATTTTCTTAAGCGTACTTATTTCCTCAAGAAGGACCTTCGGGTCAACGACAACCCCGTTACCTATCACAACGAGCTTGTTCCTCACCACACCAGAAGGTACTAGGTGGAGTTTGAATTTTTTGTCGCGGACTACCACGGTGTGACCTGCATTGCATCCTCCATTATATCTAACGACGATATCCGCGTTTTCGGCAAGAAAATCGACTATTTTCCCCTTTCCCTCATCCCCCCATTGCGTCCCAACAACAACGACAGAGTTTCCCATACAAACAACACTATTTTAACTAGAACATTTATAATTCTTTATCTATCCAGTAGTTCGGTGGCTCTTCAGTTATCGTAACCCCACGTGGATGCGATTCCTTAATCCCCTCTTTCGTTATCCTAAGGAATTTCGCCCTTTTCTTCATCTCGTTTATGTTCTTGCAGCCGCAATAGCCCATGGATGATTTTAAACCACCAACCATCTGGAACACCATCTCAGACACGCTTCCCCTGTAGGGAACCGCTCCCTCAACCCCCTCAGGGACGAACTTGCTCGTACCACTCTGCGCGTACCTGTCACCAGAACCGAGCATCATGGCTTTCATTGACCCCATTCCCCTGTAACGTTTGCATTTCCTTCCTCCTATGAAAACAATCTCTCCTGGGGATTCCTCGGTTCCTGCAAAAAGAGAACCTATCATCACAGCGCTCGCTCCCGCAGCAATCGCCTTCGCTATATCTCCGGAATTCTTTACACCCCCGTCAGCTATCACAGGTATCCCGTATTTATTCGCTACTTCAAAGCAATCCTGTATCGCTGTTACCTGAGGAACGCCAATCCCTGATACTATACGAGTGGTACATATTGACCCCGGTCCTATACCCACCTTCACGGCATCCGCTCCCGCAGAAATCAGATCCCTCGTTCCCCCTTTCGTTACAACATTACCTGCTATGACCTCTATATCATACGCTTTTTTAATTTGCCTCACGGTTTTTATGACGTTTTCTGTGTGGCCATGTGCTGTATCCACAGTTATTATGTCCACACCCGCCTTTGCAAGGGCTTCTACCCTTTTCATGTCGAACGTTCCCACCGCAGCACCAACCAAAAGTCTCCCCTCATTATCCTTTGAGGCATTCGGGAACCACTCGCTTTTTTGTATATCCGTTATGGTTATGAGACCTTTCAACCGCTTTTTCCCATCAACTATCGGTAGCTTCTCTATTTTGTGTTCATCCATGATCTTTATTGCCTTCTTCATGTCCGGCTCTTGGATGGTTATAGGATTTTTCGTCATGACATTCCGAACCCTTTCGTTCATGTTCTTTCTGAACCACAAGTCCCTGTTGGTGACTATTCCAACGACTTTGCCCTTATCCGTTATTATAAAGCTGCTTATATCCGTACTATCCATCACCTCTTTCGCCTTCGCTATCCTGTCGTCCGGGCTCAAGGTCAATGGATCGCGTATTATCCAGGATTCGGACTTCTTCACTTTTCTAACCTCTCTTGCCTGCTCATCAATCGACATGTTCCTGTGTATTATGCCAATACCTCCCTGCTGCGCTAGAGCGATAGCCAGCCTTGATTCCGTTACGGTATCCATAGCAGCGCTGAGTATGGGTATGTTCAGAGAAACGCGTTTCGAGATTTTCGTTTTCGTCTCAACATCTTTTGGAAGGACCTTCGACTTCCTTGGAACTAGCAAAACATCATCAAACGTTAACGCGATCTTCTTTCGGACTCTTTTCATATTCGCACCTTAGAGTATACTAATACTGATTGATTAATTAAGTTATCGGTTTTTGGTTTTTAAAATTAACGCTTACCTTTTGAACCAAACAATTCTCGCTGGTTTCTCGCTCTTTCTCACGGTTACGGTATCATTCTCTTTCAGCCTGCACACGTTGTCTTCCTGCCCGTCAACGCATACTTCTCCTTCCCAACTCAGGCATTTAACAACAACAGCTCCTTTAGAAAGAATTTCTCCCCTTGTCAACCTCCCGGTGTAAGGGGCGATCGCGGCAACCCCAACTTTATTCGGATCTTTTAGGGGTTTCGCCCCAACGGATTTCGCGTACGCATGCGAACCGCTCGGGGTGTAAACAAGGATTCCTGTGTTCGCTTCCTTCGTTCTCTTCCCCTTCACCCGCAACTCCGAATACAAAATACGCCTTACGTATATAGGGGAAACGAGAACATCATTGAGCGCTAAAAAGGGGATACGAGTTTTGTTTATCATGGTCTCGAGCCTGAGGTATTCCCTAAAAAAATAGTCCTTCCCCTCCTCACCTTCCATAAGCTTACGCAGCTTATTCTCGAAATCCTTGTTGTCCATGGACATGTAATATCCAACAGATCTCCCAGGATTTATCCCGAGTACCGGGCATTCGAGAGAGGATTGCCATTTGAAGAGCGTCCCGTCACCTCCGATCATTATCGCGAGATCGCAACCCTTCGGCTCATCAAAAACGTATTCAACGCCGATATCCCTGAGTATCGAGCAAACCCTTAGTGCGACCTTCTCCCCATAATCCTTCTTCCACGCAACGAATACCTTTGAGAACATGCAAATCAGTATCTATAATATTCTTACTATTTACTTAGGTATATATCTTATTCCCGACTCCTTCGAGATCAGCACGGACTCGTAACTCCTTATCAGGTCAGGAAAGCGGTTTTTAATATCCCTCATTATCCTGTGGAACTGCTCGAAACTCCCGGTTTCAAGCTCGAGCTCCAGATCCCAAGGACCCACAAGCTGGGTCACAGCGGTCACGTTCGGGTGGAGCGAGCAGAACCTTATGAGAGAGTTCTCCTTCTCCGTTGTCTTGTTCTGGAGGTAAATGAATGATTTGCAGAATTCCATCCCGAGCTTCTCGAGGTTGAGGTCGATCCTGAAAGCGGTTATCACTCCCTTCCTCACAAGCTCCCTTATCCTGTATATGACCAAACTGCTGGAAACGTTTAATCTATTCGATATCTCAATTATCGGACACTTCCCGTTCTTTGTTAGGAATTTCAATATCTTCAAGTCAAGCTTATCCAATTTGATTTTTTCTGGCTCTTTACCTATACAAGTAATTTTCGGGTGAACATCCTTGGTCAACCATTTTCTGGAGTAAATGTAATACTGGAGGTTTGTTATAACCTGCTTATTCAGAACGAAGTTGCTGAATTTGTTAATGAAATCAGAAACGTATGTGTTCAGTTCGTAAATGTTCTTCGCCCAGAAAGACGTTACTAAATCCCACTTCCCTGAACACACAGCTGTCCATGCCGCTTTAGGGTGGTTGAAAAGATAGTATATAATTTCCTTCTCCTTCTCCTCCGTTGTGTTCTGGAACTGGAGATATATTTTATAGGCTATGTATCCCAGTTTCGAAGTGTTTATTTCTCCAAAGAACCTTGTTATGATATTTTCCCTCACAAGTTTCGCTATTCTGTAGTTCACAACTTCCTTGCTCACCCCGGTCTTTTTTGCTACCTCCCTGTTCGATTGCCTGCAATTCTTATCCAGTTCGCAAAGGATTTTCCGGTCTTTAGTACTAAGGGTCATATTTTATTATTATTAAAATATGTTTATAAATATTTTAATTTTGAATTAAAATTTTAGAAAAAATTTATAAATTATTATTACAACCATTTAGTAGAGATAATAGGTGATGAAAAATGGTAAAGGGTAAATTGTTGGGAAGGTACGAATTAGAAGAAGTGAAAAAAGACCTTTATGGAAGTTTGAAAAAACCTTGGTTGGAAGAATACAACTCCGAGGGTTTGGCGCAGGATTTAGAAAAGATTGAAAAGGCTGGTATTAAAATAGAAGGAGAAAAACTGAAAAAGATAGCTAATGAGATATTCGAAGTGGCGGAAGATGCACCTCCCATGGGTCCTGGTAAATTAACACCATGTGGTTACCCTTTAACAACCTTACAAAGATGTAAGATAATGCGTTACAGTATAGATATGTTGAAAGCTTCAGAAAAATATGGGGCAAAGATAGACAAGAAAGATTATCAATCGAAATTGGAAACATTAATGATAGTGATAAGTGTAGGAAAGGCAGGAGTTATTTAAAAGTTAATGGTAAAAATATAGGTGATCCACCATGGATTTAGATTTCGAATCGGGGTTTTCGGACTTCGATGTGGATGTCGAAGAGGTTGAAGTGAAGAAGCTCAAGAAGTTCGACAGGATATGGATGATAAAGGAAGGCGGAGGTAGCGTATACCAGAAACCCACGATTCATGAGGGAATAATGTACTTCGGGGGTATGGATTCTTATGTTTACGCTGTTTTTGCGGAAACGGGCAAAGAGATATGGAGGACGAAACTTGCGGGAATGGTAGTTGGCTCCTGCCCGCTTGTTAAAGATGACGTGGTATATATAGGATCCTATGATTACAGCCTCTATGCCCTTGACAGGAACACCGGGAAAATAATCTGGAGATTCAGAACGAACGGGCAGATAATCAGCACTCCGGCGATATGGAATGACAAGATGTACTTCTGCTCGGAAGACGGGTATGCTTACTGTTTGGATATGGAAGGGAATGAAACATGGAAATACAGGACAGGGGATAAGATAGCTTCCTCCCCCACGGTAGCCGAAGGCAAAATGGTTTTCGGGTCCTTTGACGAGAACTACTACTGCCTTGACGCGGAGACAGGAAAAGAAATCTGGCGATTCAAGACAGGCGCTGAAGTATGGCATTTAAACCCGGTTTTCGTAAAGGAGGGGAAAGTTTACTGTGCTTCTTTCGATAACCACATCTACTGCTTGGATTTTGAAACAGGAAAGGAAATATGGAGATTCCGTACAGGAAAATACGGGAACTCGAGCGCGCCTGTTTATCATGATGGTTTGCTTTACCATGGAACGAGGGATGGAATAATGTATTGCCTCACGCTCGATGGTAAGGAAATCTGGAGGTTCAGGTGTGGAGAAGCTATGGACTGTGGTATTGGATATGAGGGGATGTTCCTGTTCTGTAATGGAGATGGGTTCTTTTACGCCCTTGATGCAAAAACAGGAAAGGAAATATGGAGATTCCGTACAGGGAAATTTAACTACCATTTTCCTACTGTATGGAACAGGAAGATATACTTTTCCTCCTTGGACTGCCACATATACGCTATAGATTTGAAAGGGAACGAGCTTTGGAGGTTTGCTACCTCGACATTGAAAGAATCAGAGGTTCCCTCCACGTACGAGGCATGGCAAACCGAAATCAAAAAAGCCGCGGTTTCTGAAGAAACCGTGGGAGAAGACAGATACAAAAAGAAGGAAGAGGAGACAGTCTCGCTTTCCGACTACAAAATGGAATCCGAATACCAAATGGAGAGCGAATACAAACAAAAGAGCGACTACGACGTTCAATGGGTTTTGTTTGAGGAAGTGATTGAAGAAAATAAACATTTGCCGGAATTAAAATCCGAGCCGTTAATCGAAAGAATCTAAACCCCGAAAATCCTGCTTATGACCAGCTTGACGTCGTTGAAGACTTCTTCCTTCGATCGATCGCCGTTCACCACGAAGAATTTCTCCTCGTTTACCATTTCCTTGTAGGATTCCCTGACTTTCTTCAGAAGCTCGACCTTTTCGAGCCGATCGTTAGGAAGCGGGCGTTCCCTTTTTAACGAAATCTCCGGATCGATGTCTATGAATATCACGACGTCCGGCTTCCGGACGTCCTTGTGGAGGGATTTTATCCATTCCTTATCAACCCCGAATATCGTTGATTCGTAAGCGATCGTTGAATAGAAATACCTATCGCAAATCACGTTCTTTCCCACGTTGAGGGCGGGGACGATCGTTTTCTTCAGGTGTTCCTGGCGATCCGCGGTGTAGAGGAGTGTGATCGCTTCTCCTGACGTGATCGTTGCTTGCCCCACCAACCACTTCTTTATCAACCGTCCTACTGGATTCTTCGGGCTCGGCTCTTCCGTGTATATGACTGGGATACCTTTTGCGTGGAGATAATCGTAAAGCATTTTTGCCTGCGTTTCCTTCCCTGATTTGTCAATCCCCTCAAAGACGATGAATTTCCCTTCCATTTTAATCAATATTATTTTATATCATTTTAATTAATAAGGCACTTTCTTTATCCTTAGTAAATACGCGATCCCGTTCGCGATCAAGTGAACAACAGGCGTTAAGATGAGAAGGATAACAACCCATTCCCATTTTATTGAAATGACGAAAGCCAGAAAAACGAACATACCGATTATGAAGTCGAGCTGGTCAAGGAGCGGGGCTGGCTTGCCCCTTTCGATTCCTAACCTTCTCTTAATGAACGACCCTCCGAGATCCCCAACCATCGCTCCTAGGCCGATCACGAATCCCAGAAATGGAGACATGGGAATTATGTCGAGTGGGATTGGGGACAAATCCCATGGAAGGAAGGGGAACATGAACATCTGAAACGTAGCGATCAGTGCAGCGATAACAACCCCGAGGATCAAACCTTCCCAGGTCTTTCCCGATCCGAATATCGGTTTGTTTCTAAAGGTTCGTCCACCATCTATCTTTCGCTTGCCTTTGGCCAGCATGCACAAACCGTTCGCCCCATAAGCTGGAAACATCAGCCATACCGCTTCAACAAAAGTATATATATCGATCATGGACACACGACTTTCCAACATATGTTGTGACGCAGGTTTCACCTGCGTCTATCTCTTCGGTAGTCTCCCTGCGAGTTTATCCAAATTGTCAATAACGTATTTTGGTCTTGTTTCCTTTAATTTGTTCGGCAAATTCGAATCCGCCAGCATCTTCTCCGTAACAGGGATCGAAATCCCATCAATCGTTTTCGCATCTTTCATGTGGAGCGATCCCAAGGGCGAGCGAGCGAGTTTACCTGAAGGCGTTTGGGAGGGGTCGATGCTGAGGACTTTCGAAAGCTTTTCATGCCCGCCCATCACGTTTATTTTAAGCTCGTTTTTTATGTGTTCAGCCCACCTGCCCGTAAAGCTAGCGAGAGGCTTGTTCTTGGAATACATGAAGTATTTATCGTAGAAAGAATTCGGTTTCTTTTCGCTGAGAATGATGTACACGTGGAAAGAATTCCCTGTCCAAGAAACGAAGGGATCGGTTTTCCCTTTGAGTTTCTCAAGTTCTTTATCCTCTTTTATGATCTCGCAGAGGAGTTTTGCTACCTTCCGCGAATTTTCCAGAGAAACCTCTTTCCCCCTGTCTATATCGAAGAATATGCGGTCTATCGGTTTCCCTGCCCCCTCGGAATTCGTAGCGTAGAAGAAATCCATTAGCTTTCGGGGAGGGAAATAAGACCAAACGAGCTTCTGCTTTTCCGTGATATCCTTCTCCACTTCTTTGAGGTGATGTCCACTCCTCAATTCAAGGAATTCGGGAGTTATCGCTTCAACTAAATCTTCAATGAACAATGGCGGCTTTTTCGATCCCCTGTTCAGGAAATAACTTATGTTCCCTTTCGGTAACCAGACCTTGGAGGCGAGTTCCTTCCCTTTCAGGAACTTCCTTAGCTTTTCCCCGACTATTCCGTAAAGAAGGAGGACGTCCGTGTGGCCGAATGGTTTTACGATATCTTTCTCTTTTGCGAGTTTCAACAAAGACATATGATCACCTCTTCTTGAAAAACAACCATTCCTTTTCGCCGGCTTTCTTGAACCTGATCAGGGCGTATTCGCCTTTAAGCTTTTTCCCTTGGAGATTAATAACGATCTTGTCCCCAGTTCTTTCCAAAATTTCGTACGTCCCTTTATCCCAGATTTTCACCTCGCCCGCTCCGTACAAACCCTTCGGAATCACTCCCTCGAAGTTTGCGTATTCAAGGTCATGGTCTTCCACTTGAATCGCGAGACGTTTGACCTTCGGTTCGGTCGGCGGTTCTTTAGGGATAGCCCACGATTTCAGAACACCGTCCATTTCCAAACGAAGATCCCAGTGGAGATGCGAAGCGTGATGTTCGTGAACGAGAAAAATCGGTTTTTTCATTATTAAATTTTATATACCCAATTTAAATAAAATCTAAAAATCATTAACGTTACGGGCTGGTAGATCAATGGTAGATCGCTGCCCTCGCACGGCAGAGGCTCCGGGTTCAAATACGAAAGAAGCAGGTGAAACCTGCTTCCGTCTGAAGTTCCCGGCCAGTCCATATGACGAAATTCCTTTACGTAACTGACGTGCATGGCACGCACTCGATATACGAGAAGATGTTCGAGTTGGGTAGAGCTAAAGATATCGATTTCCTCGTTTTCGGAGGGGACATCACGTCAGGGGTGAGCCCGAATGGGCAAAAATTCTTCCTTGACTTCTACCTTATCCCCAGGTTGAGGGAATTCAGAAAAAACTTCAAAAAACCGGTTTTCATCATGATGGGGAACGATGATTTTGCCTCCAATTTCCGCATACTCAAAAAGGCGGGGAGGGAAAAAATCATTCGAATCCTTCACAACAGGTTTTACAAGATGAAGGGTTTCGAAATAGCAGGCTATCCTTTTGTCAACCCCACACCCTTCCTGCTAAAAGACTGGGAGAAGACAGAAGAGGAGATGGCGAAAGATCTCGATAACCTTTCGAAAAAAATAGATTCGAAAAAAACGATCTACGTATTTCATGCGCCACCCCACGGGACGAGGTTGGATATGCTTTCAAACAGGGAGCACAAGGGGAGCGAGGCAATTCGAAACTTCATAGAGAAAGAGCAGCCCTTGCTTTGTTTGCACGGGCATATACATGAATCTACCGAGGTTTCAGGGGTGATCAAGCAGAAAATAGGCAAAACCGTGTGCGTGAACCCCGGAAGCGGGAAGATCGTTTTGATAGATCTCGGGAAAATGAAAATAACGCAAGTGGAAGAATGACAAGAGCGATAGTATTCGATATCGGAGGCGTGGTGCTAAAACCGAAAACGTTCCATCCATTGGCGGAGGAATATGCGAGAATAATGGCTCGTAAGGAAG
>JABAOF010002554.1_pt3 | contig 38181 bp, 31 predicted proteins | sample 7062171 | NCBI WGS metagenome assembly JABAOF01 (sample SAMN14538628, study PRJNA623070) | marine sediment metagenome | biome: marine biome [ENVO:00000428]; feature: marine pelagic biome [ENVO:01000023]; material: deep marine sediment [ENVO:00002113] | place: India: Gulf of Khambhat ...
CGGGGACGAGAAGACCGGCGCGGACATCATCCGCCGGGCATTGGAAGAGCCGATCCGTCAGATCGCCGAAAACGCGGGCGTTGAAGGCTCCGTCGTCGTGCAGAAAGTCCGTGAGCAGCCTGGAGCCTTCGGCTTCAACGCTGAGACCGAAACTTACGAGGATCTGCTGGCCGCTGGGATTCTCGACCCCACCAAGGTCGCCCGCACGGCCCTTCAAAATGCTGCCAGTGTGGCTGGTCTTTTGGTGACGACCGAATGCCTCGTGACCGAGGTTCCAGCAAAGAAGGAAAAGACTCCGATACAGCCCGAGGGCGGTATGGGTGACGAATACTAATTCGCATGGGCCAAGGGCGGTGGGCGGTTCTGTGAACCCCCTCTATTTACAAAAAAACCCCTGGGAGGACCCCCGGGGGTTTTTGTTACTCGCCCCGCCATTTGCTTTCACTGGGCGAACGCTCATGGCTCATCGATGGCCGCCCCATCTTCTCTTGAGAATCTTTTGCACATCCGGATCAGAGGCGATAGGATAGGGAAGCAAAACAGGATGAGTGAATAGAGTAACCGGCCACTAATGGGAGCGTTTCGCAATGGCAGTCTACAAGCAGCCTCTCAGCCTCCGAGCCAAGGTTATCTCCTTGATTATTCTCATTGTTGTGGTCGTTCTATCGGCCTCCACATATCTGAGCGTGCAGATGTCGGAGGAAATGTTGGTGGAGGAGCTGAAAGAGAACGCGATCACCCTGGCTAGGGAGCTCGCAGCAGGATTCTGGAGCCGAGACGACCTCGATGATGCATCCACCCTTGAAAGGGGAATCGAAGAGGTCATGGAGCTGCGCCCTCTGGTCAGGCGGATCGAAGTGTTTGCCCTCACCCCCAACGGCCTGATGTTAGTGGCGTCCAGTTCAGGGACAGCCCGATTCCGCGATACCTTAAAGTCCGTCCCACAGCAGGTTACGGCTAACCTTGCTCCAGACAAGAGAGGTCGGTTCTGGGAGGTCATCACCCCGATCCGTGTAGAAGACGAAGTGGTCGGAGCCCTGAGGCTAAAGGTCTCTTTGCGAAAGGCCGATGAGCTGACGGCACGGACGCGCCTCCAGTACTTTCTCATCATGGGGGTCGCGGTGGTACTGATTGTGGGCCTGCTGAGCGTTTTTTTCCATCGTGCAGTGGATAAACCGGTCCAACAACTTATCTGGACTATGAAGAAGGCCGAAGCGGGGGAGCTCTCTGCGCGGGCTGAAGCCGCCCCGGGGGACGAGATTGGCCAACTAGGGGAGAGCCTCAATCGTATGCTCGGCCGGATTGAGGGGGGCTATCAACAGAACGTGGACCTCCTACGCCAGATCAATCGATTCAATGAGGAGCTCAAGGATAGAGTGCGGGCCGCGACCCAGGAACTCGAGAGGCGCAATGAGGAACTCAAGCAGGCCAATGAGCTGCTCTTCGATACCCAGCTTCAGCTCAGCCGCTCTGAACGGCTGGCCATGGTAGGGGAAATGGCAGCTACGATGGCCCACGAGATCGGAACCCCTTTAAGCTCCATCTCTGGCCACGTTCAACTCCTCCTACGAGAGTCCGGCATCGACCCTTCAACCACTTCGCGGCTGAAGATCGTTGAAGGCCAGATTGCCAGGACGGTAGACATACTTCAGGGAATCCTCAACCTATCCCGTCAGCCGGGACCTGCCCTGAGGCGGCTCGAAATCAACAACCTGCTCAAGGAAATCCTGGGCCTGACCTGGCCCGGGCTCGGCATGAAGAATGTTACGGTGAAGGAGCGCTTCAGCGAAGACCTCCCCCCTGTCCTGGGGGATGCTCACCAGCTCCAACAGGTCTTCCTGAACCTGATTGTCAACGCTGTAGACGCTATGCCCCATGGGGGAGAGCTTAGGGTGGAAACGGATTGTGTCGAGGCCCAGCCTGGAGCGAAAGCCTCGCCATGGGTCCGGATTCAGATCACGGATACGGGACGGGGCATCGCCCTCGAAGATCAAAAGCGAATTTTTGAGCCCTTCTTCACCACGAAGGACGTCGGGAGGGGTACCGGATTGGGACTTGCCGTTTGCCAGCGGATTCTGAAAGCCCATCGGGGGACCATTGAGGTGAAGAGTCAGGTGGGAATGGGAAGCACCTTTGTGATTCTCCTGCCGGCCGACGAGGGAGAGATCGATGTCCGCTCAAGTTAAGGTGTTGGTGGTCGACGACGACCCAGTCGCTTGTGACCTCCTCAGGGAGGTGCTCCTAAAAGAGGGCTACGTGGTTGATGTAGCCGGCGGCGGGCAGGAAGCCGTATACAAGGGGAAGGATATCCTCTTTGATATCGTGCTGGCAGACGTGCGGATGCCCGATGTGGATGGGTTAGAGGTGCTTCGGACCTTCAAAACTTCCTCTCCCGATACGATCGTGATCGTCATGACCGCCTTTGGCTCCGTCGAGACGGCCATCGAGGCGATCAAAGACGGCGCCTACGATTATGTAACCAAGCCCTTTAAGATCGACGAGATCACGATTGCTATCAAGAGGGCCCTGGAGCGGCGAAGGCTCATTCAGGAAAACCTCCGCTTCCGCGGGGAAATGAAGGAGAAGCATCGCGTCGAGCGTATGGTGGGCACATCTGCCCCAATGTTGGAGGTGTACAAGGCGGTAGCCCGGGTTGCCGATAGCCGCAGCACTGTCCTCGTTCGGGGAGAGAGCGGTACTGGGAAGGAACTCATCGCAAGGGCCATCCATTACAACAGTCCCAGGGCCGACCGCGCCTTCGTGGCAATCGACTGCGGGGCATTGGCGGAAACCCTTTTGGAGAGCGAGCTATTTGGTCATATAAAGGGCGCCTTCACCGGCGCCATCTCATCCAAGAGAGGGCTGTTTGAGCAGGCCAACGGGGGGACCTGTTTCCTGGATGAGATCGGCGATGTCAGCCTCAACACACAAGCCAAGCTGCTTAGGGTGTTGGAAGAGCACGAGATCAAACGGGTCGGCGGGACCGAGAGCGTGAAGGTGGACGTTAGGGTCATCGCTGCAACCAATAAGGACCTAGAGTCTAGAGTCCGCGAGGCGAAGTTCCGCGAGGATCTGTACTACCGCCTCAACGTGGTCACCGTTGCGCTACCACGCTTGAGAGACCGGCGAGAGGACATCCCCCTCCTGGCAACTCATTTCTTAAAAAAATACGCAAACGAGAACAATAAGCGAATCTCCCATATCTCGGTGGAAGCGATGACCGTCCTCGAAGAGTACACGTGGCCGGGAAATGTCAGGGAGCTTGAAAACACCATCGAGCGGGCAGTCGCACTCACCGCGAATCCCATTCTTTTGCCAGAAGATCTCCCTCCGAAGCTCAGAGTGGGCCCGGAAGGCCAAAAGGAGGATCTGTTGACTCGCCCGTTAACCCTCAGGGAGGTGGAACGAAGGCATATTGAGAGGATACTGAGAGAAGCGAAAGGGAACAAGAAGCTTGCGGCGGAACTTCTCGGGATCAACCGCAGGACGCTCTATCGGATCGCGAAGCGATACGGCCTCGAGATGGGACCCGGAGAAGAATGAAGACAGTTCACCGACTGCAGGATCCAGAAGACGATTGATTGTGTCGCGCAATGGCGCAGACTTCAGGCCGTTGGTCGTGACGGCGACCCACCCCCCGAGATTTGAGTGATGATCATCTGGATCTGGATCGGGTTCCTTCTACTCGTAGTGTTGATGCTCGCGCTCGACCTGGGGGTATTCCATGGGAAAGCCCATGTCGTTTCGACCACAGAGGCCCTGGCGTGGACCGCCTTCTGGGTCTTATTGGCACTGGCATTCAATTGGGGCGTGTATTTCATTTACGAGCGTGATTGGCTTGGTATGGGTCACACGCTCGCGGGCCGGCAGGCCGCACTCCAGTTCTTCACGGGCTACCTCATCGAAAAATCTCTCAGCCTCGACAACATTTTCGTCATCGCGCTGATCTTTACCTATTTCCGCGTTCCCCTCATCTACCAGCACCGGCTGCTGTTCTGGGGCATTATCGGCGCGGTGGTGATGCGCGGTGTGATGATTGCCGCGGGCGCGGCCGTCATCGCCCGGTTTGACTGGATCGTGTATCTCTTCGGTGCCCTGCTGATCATGACGGCCGTAAAAGTGCTCATCGTCCGGCATGACAACCTTGAGCCTGACAAGAACCCGGCTGTGAGGGTGGCGCGCCGCATCTATCCCGTTACCCCAGATTATGATGGCCAGCGTTTCTTCACCCGTCTCAAAGGCCAACGGGCTGTCACGCCCCTCTTCTTGGCGCTTCTCATGGTAGAGAGTGCAGATGTGCTCTTTGCGATTGACTCGATCCCGGCCATCTTCGCCATCACGAGCGATCCGTTCCTGGTGTTCACGTCCAACGTCTTTGCCATTCTCGGCCTGCGCTCGCTCTACTTCGCTCTGGCCGCCGTGATGGAGAAGTTTCGGTACCTGAAGATGAGCCTAGCATTCCTCCTGGCCTTCGTCGGGGTCAAGATGATGCTCATCCACCACTATCCGATCCCGACAGCCGTGTCGCTTTCGGTTATCGCAGGGATCTTAGCTGTCGGCATACTGGCGTCCGCCGTGGGTGCCCGGCGGGATACCGCCGCCTTGGTGTCTCCGCTTGCCGAGGAGCTGGGAGACCTGGCTGTACTGACCTACCAGAATCTCAAGAAGCTGGTGATCCTGGTCCTCGGTATCAGCGTGCTCCTGGTCGGTGTGGCGATGATCGTGCTGCCCGGTCCTGCGATCCTTGTGATGCCCGCGGGCCTGGCGATCCTGGCGACCCAGTTCGCGTGGGCGAGGCTCCTTCTCCGCAAGATGAAGAAGAAGGCTCGAGAACTCACCAGCGATGTGGCGTCGTCTCTGAAAGGGCAGGACTAGGTAACTTGAATGGGGGTTTTAGCCGTTGGTGGGGAAGTAGGCGTTTCTCAGATACTGGGTCAGCATGCGTTGGGTGTTAAAGAACCCACCGTTAAGCGCGATCGTCGAGCGCATGACCTCGGCAAAGGCATGTGGGCGGCCGTAGAATAATGGAAGAATCGCGTGCTCCAGCTTGCCGTAAAGCACGGTGACTTCGCTGGCGGCGTCGCCAGCAACCTCTTGACCGTCGCCGATGGACCAGCCAGTCACACCTTCCACGTGGCCCTCGATCCACCACCCGTCGAGGATGCTAAAGCTTGGTACCCCGTTGAGGGCGGCCTTCATACCGCTGGTGCCAGACGCTTCTAATGGTCTCAGTGGAGTGTTCACCCAGAGATCCACCCCGGCACAGAGTTTCTGCGCCAACGCCATATCGTAGTCTTCCAGGTACACGACGCGCACGGCATCACCTAGGGCCGCCGCTGCCTCGAAGATGTGCCGGATGATCGCCTTGCCGCCCTCATCCCGGGGGTGGGCCTTGCCTGCGTAAATGATTTGCAAGGGGCCGACCTGGCGCGCGATCCTCGTGAGGCGCTCCAGGTCAGAGAAGAGCAGGTCTGCTCGTTTGTACGGGGTGGCGCGCCGAGCAAAGCCAAGAGTCATTACCGAATCATTCAGGCGGAGATCCGTTCGCTTCTCCACCTCGGCCAGGAGTTCTCGTTTCGCTTCGGCATGAGCCCGGCGGATTTCGTGGAGCGGAATGCCCACGGCATAGCGCAGGTAGAGGTTGTCGTACCGCCACTCAGGGATGCGCCGGTCGTACAGGTTTTGAAATGGCGGCGCCGTCCACGTGACTGCATGTACACCATTGGTGATGGCGTTCACCGGGTATTGGGGAAACATTCCATGGGAGATCTCGCCATGACGCATGGCGACGCCGTTGATATAGTGCGCAAATCGCAAGGCCACGTAGGTCAAGTTCAAGGTGCCGTTGAGGCAACAGTGCGTTGCTTCCAGGGCGTTAGCTCGCTCCGGTCCCAGCACACGATGGACTAACTCCATAGGAAACTGGTCGTGACCCGCCGGAACGGGCGTATGGGTGGTAAAGACGCAATGCCGACGGACGGCCTCGATATCTGCGTCCGTAACGGTATGGAGACCTCGCCCTTCGGTCTGCCTCTCTAGCAAGGCGAGGGTGAGAAGGGCGGAATGCCCCTCGTTCATGTGGTGGCAGACACCGATGTTATGCCCAAGGGCATCGAGCATGGCGACCCCGCCTAACCCGAGGACGGCTTCCTGGCATAGCCGGTGATGGTTGTCCCCCCCGTAAAGATCGTTGGTCAGCGTTTGATCCTCGGGGTTGTTTTCAGTGAGGCCGGTGTCCAGAAAATAGACCGGGACGCTATGGCCGGACACACCCCGCACAACGTAACACCACGCGCCAATGTGGACCTGCCGGCCTTCGATGACGACGGCCACGCGAACGGGCACGGGTTCCATGACCGTTTCCGGGGCCCAGACGTCCGGAGTCTCGGACTGATTCCCCAAGGGATCCAGTTGTTGGCGGAAGTAGCCTTTCCGATGGAGGAGTGTTACGCCTACCATGGGCACGCCCATATCAGCGGCGGCCCGGAGTGTATCCCCGGCCAGCACGCCCAAGCCTCCAGCGTACGTGGGGATGGCAGGATCAACACCTACCTCCATGGAAAAATAGGCAACGGTATTCGGATAGGCTGACCGCCCGGGCATCGAAGCCTCCTTGTTCGTCAGTCTCTGGACGTTCGTCTTAGATGAACTGCAGTAATATTCTGTTCTAGCCCCGCGTCCATGAGCCCGCCTTCTTAAAAGCAAAATTTATACCATGTACCCTTCACGTTGGCAAGTCCATTCAACCTCGTTTCGATAAACCCCTCAGGGTGGCCATCCGCTGTGCGACGTCCTGTTCTTTGGATACGCACGCTCTTCGCACGAGGCCAAAGTAACAGTAATCCCGAGCAGAGTAGAGGAAAAGACGCTATTCATTTCTTGTTCTTCGGTTTGGGTGGCTTCTTGCGCAAGTCCAGGTTAATCATGGAGGGGTTGACGCCCGCTAGTTGTACGCCAGGAGGGAGCTTAATTTCTTTGGCAGAAATGGCATAGCGTTGTGTTCCGGGCCTGGCCTTTTCGAGATCGATGGCGACCTGGAGCTGACTGGGATCCAAAAAGTTGAGCACTGCCCGTGACCCTCGCACGCGGACATCAACCTGCCGGACCTGCCGCCCCTCAATCGTCAGTTCTTCCGGAACGTTGAGGTAAACCACAGGGATAGAGAATCCTAGCTCTGCGTTTTGTTGTCCCACCAGCACAAACCAGAGCAAGCTGACCGCGGCGAGCGCGGCAAGCTTGGGGCGCCAATTGTGAGTGAGGAGCGTCTTGATGGCGCGGTGGCGCCTTGGCCTCTCCTCCGGCGTCGTGAGGCGGTCGCCGAGCCAGCCCAGGAGTTCGGCCCTGGTGTCAACGACCGCAATCGTGCCGTGCTCTGCCACTGAGACCTTCCCACGTTCTTCCGAGACTACAACCGCCAAGGCGTCGGACTGCTCGGATATCCCGAGGGCGGCCCGGTGTCGCGTGCCGTAAATGTAGGCGAGTCGCTGATTTTCTGAGAGGGGGAGTACACAGCTGGCCCGATAGGCTCGTCCTCCCCGAATGTAGAGTGCCCCGTCGTGCAACGCGGTCGGGTGGATAAATATTGTCTCAATAAGCTCGGGACTCACCTGAGCGTCAAGCACTGTCCCCGGACTTTTGAGTAGCGGTTCAACGAGGTCGTCTCGTTCAAATACCACGAGCGCTCCACAGCGCCTCGCGGCGAGTCGAAAAACGGTTTCCGCAAAGGCGACCAGCTCCTCCTCGGGAATGCGCACCTGACTCGCCCATCGCCAAAGGGTCGTTGCGGGCAGCCTGGGTTTGATCTGGCCGAGCATGTGACGAATCTCGCCTTGGAAGATGACGATGACGAAGATCAGCGCGGCGGCCCAGACCCCTCCCAGTAGCCACGAAGTGAGGAACATGCCAGCGGCCTGGGCGATCAGATACCCGAGTCCCAGGACGGCAATACCGGCCACGATGCGCATCGCCCTGGTACCACGCAAGTGAATGTAGATCTGATATACGACGAGGGTGATCAGCCCGATGTCGAGGAGGTGGTGCCAAGGGAAATACCGGACGGTCCGCCACACCTGTTCCACTGCTCCCCGTATCCCCTGAAAGACTGCTGCAACAGACTCCATAAGCTTGTCCTCTCCGCATGCGCTGGCCGTTCAATTATAGCAGCTATTGCCAAGCGACGGTGCCATTGTGTTACGTAGAACCGGATGGGACCCACCCCCGCAGGGATAGGCGAAATACCGTCGGCCTGGGATGGAAAAAATTCTTAACAGGCCGAAAATGCTTCCCGTCATAAACCTTTGACGCACATTGGACTGGTGTGACTGACGAGACAATGGCTGAAAAACCACGCCGTGTTCCCTGTAACCTTTAGCGCTCTGCAGCATCAAATAGGACAAGGAGAAGGTAGGGAAGGGCTAGCGAACCTGTTATATCCAATGGCCCGATCGAAGCGATAAGGAGCTGGAGGGAGAGACGATGGCGACCATCGTGGAATACAGCACGAACAAGAAAGCCGGGAACGCCTACCCCGCAAGGATTGTTTCCCCGCCGTTCGTCAGCGCGTGCTGCATAGCTTCCACCGATCGGGTAGGCGAGGTCCAAAACGAGAATGGGTGGCCCTTCTTGTACTACCGCTGTACTACGTGTGGTTTTACGGTTCGCCGTCTCGCTCCGAGGGAAGAGTTTTTCGAGACGATGCGGGATTGGCGGAAAGCGGGACGTGCGATGCCCACGCCGGATGCCGCGTAAGGGAGAATAGGGGCATCCTACAGATACAGGAGCGAATGATGAAGCTTTGGTACACGATGTTTATCATGACCTTCCTCATGGCCTATGGGACCTTGAGCATTGTCCTCTTGGGAAACTGGGCATATGAGAGGGTGAAGGCGCTCAAAGGAGAAGTGAATCATGGCAGGGAGCACGAAGTACATCACATTGACCGAAGATAATTTCAACAGAGAAGTGCTAGAAACGCATGAGCCAGAACAGTCTGCTCCAACCCGCATAGGTCGAGACGGACAAGGCCCCTCAGATAGAAACTTTGTCGGTGAATCCTTTTGAATAGAGGGTTCCTTCGAGTACAATAGTAAAAGATCATCGCAAAAGCGATCACGGACAACCCGCCTGCAGGCAGGATACCAGAAGCTAAGCGTATTGAGCATCCTCCGGTGATGGGACTCAGTCCTGTTGCGAAAATTCGAAGGAGGGGAGGCGTGCTGTGGCGGCACAAAAAAAAGTGTTTTTGGTGACAGGGGCAACGGGGCAGCAGGGGGGAGCCGTTGCCCAGAGTTTGTTGGGCCAAGGGCAAAAGATCCGCGTGTTGACCCCGAACCCGGACAAGGCTGCGAAACTGGCCAAGGCTGGCGCCGAGGTCGTTATGGGTGATCTCACGGACAGTGGCAGTCTGGAACGGGCCCTTCAGGGAGTAAGTGGCGTCTTTGCGATGTCCACATTTCTTGAAGCCGGCATGGACGCAGAAGTGCGCCAGGGGATTGCACCGGCCGATGCTGCAAAGAAGGCCAACGTTTTGCAATATGTATACACCTCGGTGGGCGGTGCGGACCGAAACAGCGGAGTCCCGCATTTTGAGACCAAGTGGACGGTGGAGCAGCACATCCGGCAACTTGGGCTTCCAGCTACGATTCTCCGACCGGTGTGGTTCATGGAGAATTTTGATCTTTACTTCCGCCCTTCCCCCGAAGGAGTGTTCGTGACCCCCATTGAAACCTGACAAGAAACTGCAAATGATTGCAGTGAAGGATATTGCGGAGTTTGGAGCCGCCGCTTTGTTGCGTCCGACCGAGTTTATCGGCCAAGCTATCGATTTGGCTGGAGATGAAATAACGCCGGCAGACGCAGCAGCTCATTTCTCTCGTACGATGGGACGCCCTATACATTACCAGCAGATGCCTGGCGATGAGGTTGAGGCCACCATGGGGTCTGATTTCGCCATTATGTTCCGATGGCTGAATGAGGTGGGGTTCTCGGTAGATATTGCGACCCTGCGAAAGCGTTATGGCATCCATCTGACCACATTCGCGGAGCTGATTGCCTACGCGGACTGGGCGAAACGATAGGGTGGTGGCTGCCAGGGAGGGCTCAGATGTCGGGGGACGCAGGGAGCTATTTGCATAAGGGAAGTCAGAGATGGCTCGGGTCAAGACGGTCGAGGAGCAGGAAGCGTGGTAGATTATAGAAGGCGGCATGTGAGGTGCCGGAATGAATAAGGGAGCAAAAGCTTTGTTACAACGGTTGAGCGGTGGGCAAGTTCGGCCTGAAGGGAACGGACAATTGCCCCAGGCATGCCGTGCGGACAAGGACGAAGACCTGCTCGATGCGTATTCGCATGCTGTCGTAGGGGTGGTGGAAAAGGTTGGCCCGGCGGTCGTGAGCATTGGGGTGAAAAAACGCGGCCGGGTGGCACGCTCGGGGGAAGAGGGGGCCGGGTCTGGTGTGATCATCGCCCCGGACGGTTTTGTGCTTACAAACCACCATGTGGTGGATCAAGCGGAAGGGGTCGAGGTGAGGCTCACGGACGGACACACGTTCCGGGCGCAGATAGTGGGCAGCGACCCGGCGACGGACCTCGCGGTCGTCCGCGCCGAGGCCACTGGCTTGCCGACCGCCGAACTGGGCGATTCCGATTCCCTGCGCGTCGGACAGTTGGCCATCGCCATCGGGAATCCGCTTGGGTTTCAAAGCACCGTCTCCACCGGGGTGATCTCCGCCTTGGGTCGGGCGCTCCGGAGTCAGGCCGGCCGGCTGATCGAGAACGTCATCCAGACTGACGTGGCACTGAATCCGGGGAACTCCGGTGGCCCCCTGGTGGATAGCCGAGGGCACGTGATTGGCATCAATACGGCGATGATATTCATGGCGCAAGGCATCAGCTTCGCGGTGCCGGTGAACACGGCCAAGTGGGTCGTGGGCGAGTTGGTCACCCGCGGGAAAGTGCGGCGCGCCCACCTTGGCATTGCTGGCCAGGTCCGACCGATTGGCCGCCGTGTCCAGCGCCATTTTGAGTTGAAGACCCCGACGGCTGTCGAGGTCGTTTCGGTGGAACAGGGTGGTCCGGCCCACCGGTCCGGGCTGCGCGAAGGGGATCTGATTGTCGCGGTGAACGGCCAGAAGATCGCCAGCGTGGACGACATCCACCGACTGTTGACGGGATGGTCAGATGGCTCGGTCCTCAGCCTGACGATCCTGCGGAATGGGGAGCGTCTCCAGAAGCAGGTCGTCCCAACCGAAGTGTAGCCCTACGAATTTCCCTCGGAGGTCACGCGTGGAGGAAGGATATGTCGAGGTGAGCGTCACTGCCACGGTCGAAACCGCAGAGGCGCTGGCCGATTTCCTTTTCTCCGAGGGGGCGCTTGGCCTCGTCATCGAAGATCCCGTCGACCGCTCGCCCGAAATCCTGATGCGGGCAAGTTTCCGCGGGAGCCCGTCGATCAAGCCGATCGTCGCTCGGCTTGTGCAGTATCAGAAGGAGCTGAAGACACTGGGCCTCACCGGTGCGGTGGGGCGGATCGAGACCCACCAGATACCGTCCGAGGACTGGGGGAAAACCTGGAAAGAACACTTCAGACCTCTGGCGGTCGGCAAGCGTTTGGTCATCGTCCCTCCCTGGGAGGACGGTGCCTTCCCTGAGGACCGGCTTCTGCTCCGTGTCGACCCCGGAATGAGTTTCGGAACCGGCCACCACGCGACGACCCGGATGTGCCTCGAAGCCCTGGAAACCTTCATGGAGAAGTGGGGGGGGACCCGGAAACCCGTTGTCTTGGATCTGGGGACGGGTACGGGAATCCTCGCGATCGCGGCGGCAGTTCTGGGGGCAGAGCACGTCGTGGCCATCGATGCCGATTCAGAGGCGTGCCAGGCTGCAATAAGAAACCTGACCTTAAACAATGTCACGAACCGGATCCGGCTCTGTCATGGAGGGGTCGAGAATCTCGATGCAGGGGTGCAGTTTGATTTGGTCCTTGCAAACCTCGATTTGAAGGGCATTTGCCCACTTTTTGAGAACCTGTCGAGACTGCTTCTCCCGGGGGGTCGACTGGTTGCTTCGGGAATCTTGGTGGAGGAGGAGGGGGCGGTTGCCGCCGCGGCCCGGGCGGCGGGACTCGGCGTGATTGCACGCCAATCAGACGGCGAGTGGCTCTGCCTAACCCTGGCGTCCGACAGGTGGAAAAGGGGATTACGCCAAAAAAGGAGCGCCACCTGATGCATTGTCAGGCGGCGCTCACGGCAGCTATCGGACGGGTCCTCTTACTTCTCACCCGCGGTCACTTCGATCGGGACCTTCTTCGAGGCGAGGGCTTCCTTTACAGGAACCGTGACGTGGAGGACACCCTTGTCATACCTGGCGTTGATCTTCTCGAGATCAGCGCCCTCGGGTAGCTGCACGGTCCGTTCGAAGCGGCCATGGGTGATCTCACGCAGGAAGTACCCCTCTTCCTTACTCTCCTTGGAGGCCTTGCGCTCACCCTTAATCGTGAGCCGGTTGTCAACCACGGAGAGGTCGACTTCCTTCGGATCGATCCCAGGCAGCTCGGCCTTGACGTGGAAATGATCCCCCTCCACGTATGCCTCAAGAGCGGGGACGTACGTCCCTGTGGTAACGGGCCAAGGCCACCAGTCGCGATCCCCGAAGACGCGGTCGAATCGATCAAAGAGCCGATCGAATTCGCGGTGGAGCGGGGTCAAACCCTCAAACGGATACCATCGACGAACCGGTAACATCGCTTCATCACCTCCTCCCGAGTAGTATCTCTGTTGGCAATTTCGAATGCCAACCTTTCCAGAACGCTAAGTACAGCCTTCCCGGCCGTCCCCAATTTTCACTAAAAATATAGGACACCAAGCAAAGCTTGTCAAGTGTTAGGAAGAAAATATTAGCGTTAATGACTAAGATATTATAATATTCCTTTAAATTCAATTACTTATTAATTTAACGCTTCTATCTAGTGATCTCTGATTTTGGTTATGGCGAGCTGCGGCCATGGCTGGGGGGTAACATAGTACCCGTGGGGGAGCAGGTGCGATATTCCAGGGTCTTGCACTCCGACGGACAAGGGTGGACAGGCCCTCAGGGCGCGGCCAGGGGTCTGATCTCGCTGTAGAGCTCGGCCTTCAGCTCGACACCGATGCCTGGTGAGTCGTGCGGGCGGGTATACCCGTCTTCGATGGGGATGTTGTCGGCAAACCCGCCGAAGGGCTGGAAGACCAGGGGGTAAGATTCGGACCCTCCGAGCTGCAGTCCTGCTGCCATATTGAGCGCGAGCTGGTGCCCCCCGTGGGGGATCAGCCGCCGATGCGACCAGCCGTGCTCGGCGAGCATGTCGAGGATACGGAGGTACTCGGTGAGACCGTAGGCAAGGGCCGGGTCCACCTGGATCCAGTCGCGGTCGGGGTGCAGGCCACCGTGGCGGACGAGGTTGCGGGTGTCCTGCAGGGAAAACAGATTCTCGCCTGTGGCAATGGGCCCCTCGTACTGCCGTGCGAGATCGGCGTGCAGGGCAAAGTCCAGAGGATCACCCGGCTCCTCGTACCAGAAGAGATCATACGGCGTCATCGCATCGCCGTACTGAATGGCCGTCGCAAGATCGAAGCGGCCGTTCGCATCCACGGCTAAATTCTTCCCTGAGCCCACCACCTTTAGCGCGGCTTCGATGCGACGACGGTCCTCGTTCAGGGATGCGCCGCCGATCTTCATCTTGACGACGCGATAGCCCTGATCGAGATAGCGCTGCATCTCGTCTTGAAGCTGCTCGAGCCCCTTCCCCGGGTAGTAGTAGCCGCCGCCGGGATAGACTAGCACCTTGTCGTCGTGCCTCCCCTGGTTGTAGCGTTCAGAGAGGAGTCGCCAGAGTGGTTTCTCCGCGATCTTGGCGACCATGTCCCACACGGCCATATCGAGCGCCCCCGCCGCGACCGCCCGGTCACCGTGACCGCCGGGCTTCTCGTTTTTCATCATGCAGTTCCATATCCGAAACGGATCGAAGTTTGCGCCTGTAGTGTCCAGGAGTGCCGCTGGAACGGCCTCCATGATCCTGGGGATCAGGCGCTCGCGCAGGATGCCACCCTGCGCGTAACGGCCATTGGAGCAGAAGCCGAAGCCGACGACCTTGCGCCCGTCGCGCACCACGTCCGTCAATATCGCCACGACACTCACGGTCATCTGGCTGAAGTCGATAACTGCATTCCGGATCGCTGAGCGGATCGGAGCCGTAGTTTCCCGGATCTCGACGATGCGCATACGACACTCTCCTTATGCCGCTCTCTTGGGTCAGAACAAGCTGCCCGTCGGCAACGGGACGAACAGCATCTCTTTGAAGAGGATGTAAAAGCCGACGACGATGGCACCTCCGACCACAGGATAGACGATCAGCCGGAACCGTGTCCACGGATCGTACATCGCGAATACCATGATGATCATGAAGGCGATCAGGCCGGACAGCACGAAGCCTAGAATCGGCATCAGGGCGGTTGCTCCCAGCATCGCGGCAACGAGCCCGAGGCGGCGCACCACGGAGCCGCGCTCGCGCACCCCCGCCCCCGTCTCGGGTCGAACGAGGTTTACAATGATCACCGCTAGCGAGAGGCCGACCATTGCCGCAATAATGGCCCTGGGGAAGACATACGAGTCGGGATCCACCATCGTCGTCGTATCGTAGTACAGCACGGCCCCGAGCACGATGAACAGTGCGGCCATGACCATGCCGCCGACGTCGCGGTGCCTCTTACTCGGTTGCATGGGTGAGGTCCTCCCGATGCCTCAGGCGTTCAGCGATGAGGGGATAAAACAGTGAGAGCACGACGAAGAAGATGATCGCGACCGAGATCGGCCGGCCGAAGAACATGCGCAAGATGCTCCCCTTGGCCGTTCCAATGATCCAGCTCTGTACAAACCCTTGCTCGGCGATGCTGCCGAGGATGATCCCGAGCACGATGGGCGACGGCGAATAGCCGAAGCGGTTCAGGACCCACCCGATGACGCCGAGCGCGATCATGATGTAGACGTCCCAGATGTTGTTACGGATGGCATAGGTGCCGATGACGGTCATGAAAGCCACGGTCGGGACCAGCATAGCCTTTGGCACCGAGATGATGGTCCGATAGGCGTAGCGGCCGATCGGAAGCCCCGTCGGGATCATCAGGACGGTCGCGATGAAGAGGCTCCAGGCGAAGGTGTAGACGACGTGTGCATGCTCGGTGAACAGCTTCGGCCCTGGTTTCAAGCCCTGGATGAGAAGCGCGCCCAGGATCACGGCGTCCGGGGGGGTGCCTGGTATGCCGAGGACGAGGGTCGGAATGAGACCCCCACCCACGGTGGCGTTATTGGCGGACTCGGTGGCGATGACCCCGTCGGGGTCGCCCTTGCCGAAGTGCTCCGGATGGCGCGAGGATCGTCGCGCCTCGGCGTACGACACGAGACCGGCGATCGCCCCGCCGGCGCCGGGTAGGATGCCGATAATCGTCCCGATGACGGAGCTTCGCGCCACGTTGAACTTCGACCGCCAATAGATCCGCAGCGCCTCCTTCAGGCGAAAGCCCCGCGCCTCGGTGGGGACCTCAAGGTGCTTCAGCGGGTTCGCGATGAGGTCGAGGAGCACGGGGACGCAGTACAGCCCGATCAAGGCTGCGATGACCTCGATGCCGCCCAAAAGGATTCGGGTGTCGAAGGTGAACCGCACGTCAGCGGCAACCTCGGCCACTCCGACGGTTGAGAGCAACATGCCGAAACAGCCGCCGATGAGGCCCTTGAGCAGCTGCCCCTCCGATAGGGCGGAGATGAGTGTGAGGCCCAGTATCGCGAGCCAGAAGTACTCGGGCGGCCCGAATTTGAGCGCGATCTGGGCAAGCGGCGGCGAGAGCATGAGCAGCGCCACCGCCCCGACGAGCCCGCCAGTCACGCTCGCGATGCAGGCGAGCGTCATGGCCAGGTCCCCGTCGCCGCGCTTGGCCATGGGATAGCCGTCGAACGTGGTGGCGATGGCGGAAGGAGTGCCCGGCGTCTTTAAGAGGATCGCCGAGTAGGCCCCACCGTAGATGGCGCCGGTGTAGATGGCGCCCATCACGATCAGGGCCGCAGTCGGCGTCATGACGAAGGTGATCGGGACCAGCACGGCGACCGCCATCGTTGCAGTAAGGCCTGGGAGCGCGCCGATGACGGTTCCCGCGACGACTCCAAACAGGGCGAGGAACAGATTGCCCAGAGTTAGCGCGTTCTGCAGGTACTCGATGCCAGGCATGGAAGCGCCGTGCTGGTCCGATCCGCGACCTGAACTCTATTTAATGATCCCGGCCTCTCGCGCCAGCTCAACGTAGAACTTCGTCTTCTCGGCGATAAAATCGCGAGCCTGTTCATATGGCACGTCGATGAGCGCGAAGCCATCCTGTTCCATCCGTTTGATGAACTCCGGATCGCGGTTCACCTTGCCCGTGATCTCGGAGACCTTCTTGCGGATCTTCTCCGGCGTCGATTTCGGCACGGCGACACCGCGGAAGGCGCCGGTCACGATGTCGAAGCCCAGCTCACGGAATGTCGGCACGTTCGGAAAGCGCGAATGCCGCTTTTCGGTGGCGATGGCGAGCGCGCGGATGTTCTCCTCGTACTTCGCGGCTGCCGAGCTGTAGTTGGAACCCCCATCGACCTGCGCGCCGATGATTGCCTGCACGGTCGGGCCCGTGCCGCGCATCGCGACGTAGGTCGTCTTGATCCCGGCCAGCTTGTCGAGGCGTACCTGCAGGAGGTGGTTCGCGGTCCCCTTGCCGGACCCCGCCAAGGTGAGCTTGCCCGGGTTCGCCTTCGCGTACTTGATCAGATCGTTCAGCGTCTTGAACGGACTGTCCTTCCGCACGATGATGGCGTCGGGCGTGTACTCAAAGATGTAGACGACGGTGAGGTCCTCCGTCTTGAACCCGACGTCCTTCTGCCGGGGCTTGAGGATGATGTGCGGCAGGTTCATCCCCATGATGGTGTAGCCGTCGCCTTTGAGGCTGTTGAGCTGCGCCCAGCCGACCGCACCGCCACCCCCTGGCTTATACTCGACGACCGTGTCAACGCCGATCTTCTTGAAGAACGGCTGCTGATGCCGTGCGGTGATATCGGACTCGCCGCCCGGGCTGAACGGAATGATGTAGTGGATCGGCTTTTCTGGGTACTCCGCGGACGCGGCGATCGCAACGAATCCAAGGACGATGAAAGCTGCGTAAAGGACTGATTTTATAATTGTTCTTCTCATCTTGGGTCCCTCCTTTCCGGTGGGTTATTGGTGGGTCGATGGGAGCGTCTGGAATCTACCACAGATGGAAAATACAATCCATTTTTCTTTCCTGCAATGACGCCCGTCACTTTCTGCGCGTCTTTGACAACGAGTGGAAGTGCCCGCACTCCCTTGGAAAAGCTGAGCACATCCTTCAACGGGGGGGGGAAGGTGGGGGAGTGAGATCGGTGCTAGCTCTTTGCCTCGGCTGCCGTGGCGTTGACAGGCAGACCGAGCCGGCGCCGGATGACGATCTTGAGGTCGTCCATCATCAGGTAGAGGCAAGGAATCAATATGAGGGTGAGGATGGTAGCGAACGAGAGTCCCCATACGACAGAGATGGCCATGGGAGAGAGGAATTTGGCCTGGCCGCTGGCGAAGAAGGCGAGAGGAGTCAGGCCGCCCACGGTCGTGATCGTGGTGAGCAACACCGGCCGGAGCCGGGCCAGTCCGGATTGAAAAACCGCCTCGTCGCGTGGCGTCCCCTCCCGGCGGGCCCGGTTGATGAAGTCCACCAGGATCAGCGAGTCGTTCACGACCACCCCGGCCAGAGCGACCAGCCCCATCATCGAGAGAAAACTCAATGGCTCTCCCATGATCAGGTGTCCGATCACGACACCGTCCAGGGCGAAGGGAATAGCGGCCATAACCACGAAGGGCTGAACAAACGACTTGAAGAGCGAGCCCAAAAGAAAATAGATCAGCAAGAGGGCGACGGAAGAAATCTGCGGGAGCGCCGCGAGTGATTCCTCCGCCTCCTGCCGCTCTCCCTTAATCACCACGCGATAGCCCGGAAACCGGGTGCCCACATCGCCGAATTCTCGCTTGAGCCGCTGAGCGACCTGGAAAGCGTTTGCCTCTCGGGTATCCACGTCCGCGAGCACGGTGATCGTTCGCTTTTGGTCATCCCGGCGAACCTTGCTGGTACCGACGGCCGTTTCAAGGCGGGCCACGTCACGCAGAAACACTCGCTCCCCCGATGGGAGCGTGAGCTTCATTCCGGCCACCGTCTCTAGGCTGCGGCGGGCTTCCTGGGGAAAGCGGACGACGATCGGCACGTCCTCATCCCGCCGCTGGATGGTGGAGGCCTCGACGCCGAGGAACGCCTGTTGCACTTGGCGGGCAATCTGGCCCAAGTCCAGGCCCAGGGCACGGGCCTCAGGCAGCAGTGTGATCTGGAGTTCTTCTTTCCCTTCGGTGAAATCGTCCCGAACGTCTTTCACGCCAGGGACACCTCGCAGGAATCCTTCAACCTCCTCGGCCACTGTGCGGAGGACCGGAATCTCGTTTCCCACCACGCGGGCCTCGATCGCTGGGCCCCCCGGTCCAGCCTGGGTCTTCAAGAACTGGATCTTCGTGATCCCGGGGATCGCTGCCATGCCTTCGCGGAGATCCGCGATGACCGTATCCACGGTCCGCCCGCGGTCTTCCTCGAGCTCAACAAACAACTGTCCAAGGTTCGATCCCCGCTCCGCCCGGTTGACATCCAGAAAGCTGATGCCAACGTTCGTGGCGACCGATCGCAACTCCTCAGGCGGGAGCTTGAGCACCACCTGCTCCGCCTGTTTGGCCACCTTCAACGTGTCCTCGATCTTGGCTCCGGGAGAAGTCTCGAAGTTGACGAGAAACTGGGATGATTCGAACTCGCGAAAGAGGACAAAGGGAATCCGGTACCACGCTGTGGACGCGAGGAGGATGGTAAGGCAGAGCAGGAAAGTTGCCGACACGTAACGCCATTTCAGGGCTGTACTGAGCAGCACGCTGTAGGCGTTTCGGACCCGCGTCAGCCACCCCATTTCCCGGCGGCGGACCGTTCGGGCATAGGTTGGAGTGATGACATCGGACAGATGCGAGGGGAGGACCACGAGCGCCTCAAGGAGTGACGCGAGCAGGGCGAAGGTCACCACGATCGGTATGGGCGCGAGAAAGACGCCCATCGTCCCCGGGATCAGGGTGAGGGGAAGGAACGCGGCGACGGTGGTCGTCACGGTCGCCACCACCGGCCACGCCACCTCTGTCGTCCCTTGGATGGCCGCTTGACGGGGGTACATCCCCTGTTCGACATGGCGGTACACGTTCTCCGTCACGACGACCGCATCGTCGACTAAGAGCCCGAGAACGAGGATCAGGCTGAAGAGTGAGATCATATTCAAGCTGATCCCGTAGACCGACATGAGGACGATTCCCCCCAGCATGGCGAAGGGAATCCCCAGCCCCGTCAAGAAAGCGATCCGGGGCCGTACAAAAACCCACAGGGTGATCAGCACGATGGTCAGCCCGATGGCCCCACTCCAGCGGAGGGTGTTCAAACGTCTTCGGATGAAGACGGAAAAGTCGTTGTACACGCCGATGGTTATCGTCTCGGGAAGCCGGCTTCGAACTTCCTCGACCAGGCCCCGGACCGAGGCCGCAATGTCGATGGCGTCTCCTGTCCGCTCCTTACTCACCACCAGGTTGATGGCCTGGCGTCCTGCCCATCGGCCGATCGTGATCGGCTCTTCAAAGGTTTCCTGAACACTCGCCACATCCCCGACGGTGAGGGGTGTCCCGGTGCCGACACTCCGCACAATAATCCGCTCGACCTCCTCGGCCCCGGCGGCCTCTCCCAGCGTCCGGACCAAAATCTCCCCCCGGGCTGTCTTCAGGGTCCCCCCGGGCACGTTTCGATTGTGGGCGGCAATGGCGGCCCGGACATCGTCCAGGCTCATCTCGAATTGGTCGAGCCGGGCGGGGTCCACTTCAACCCAGATCTGCTGTTCGCGGATCCCGAGGATTCGCACCGCGGCGACGCCCGGGAGTTGGCGAAGCTCATCCCGGAGATCCTTGGCCATGTCCCGGAGCGTTGCCTCGTCGATGTCGCCCGCGAGCGAGACTGTGATGACCGGGAAGGTAGACTTGACTTCAGCAACCTCGGGGTCCTCGGCCTCGTCGGGGAGGTCGGTGACGTTGTCCAGGGCCGCCCGGACATCGCTCAGCGCCCGGTTCATGTCGGTATCGGGTTGGAACTTCAGCAAGATCTCGGAGCGGCCCTCCTGCGAGACCGAGAGCAATTCATCCAGCCCGTCGAGGTCCGCCACCTCTTCCTCGATCTTGGCCGTGATGAGCTTCTCCACTTCTTCGGGCGACGCCCCTTGGAACGTGGTCACGATCTGAACTGCCTGGCGGGAGAATTCGGGAAACAGCTCCCGGTGCATGCGAAAATAGGTGACCGTCCCCGCGCCCAGCACAAACAGCGTGAGCAGATTCACCGTGACCGGATTCCGCACCGAGAACTCGACCAGTCTTCTCACGGCGTCAGCTCCCGTGTCTCAACGACCTTGATTGGGGCCCCGTCTCGCAGCAGGCGATGCCCTGTCACGACCAGAAGATCGCCGGCCTTAAGCCCTTCGGTGATCAAGTGGCGGGCTCCAAAGGTGCGCGCAATGGTCAGAGGACGGCGGTGTGCCGTTTCTTGGTTGGCGTTGGCGACGAATGCCACCGTCGCCCCGTCCTCGATCAGGACGCTCGCGCGTGGGATAAGGATAGCCTCGGGATAGGATCGCACGGGGATGCTCGCGCGGGCGAACATCCCGGGGAGGAGCATCCTCGGGCCTCGGTTCTCGACGACGACCTCCACCGGAAACGTCCGAGTCTCGGTATCCGCCCGGGGGCCGATGTGTTCGACCCGGCCTTCCACCGGCTCGGGCAACCCGGTGATCGCGACATCGGCTTTCGCGCCTGGGTCGAGAAAGCCGATATCATCTGCGGCAATCCGAATGAGTATCTTGACAACCTTCACGTCCGCCAGACGAAAGAGGACCGACCCCGGAGCGACCTGTTCCCCCAGCGTCACCTCTTTCTCGGATATGATCCCCCCGAAGGGAGCCCGCACCCGGGTATCCGCCAGGGCATCGCGCGCCCGCTCGAGTTCCGCCTGGGCCGAGGCGAGTTCCGCTTTCGCCACGGCGTGCTGCGCCTCGGCCTCTCGGAGGCCGCTCTCGGCCCGCTCGACCTCCTCCTGTGTCCGGCGGACAGCCAGCTCGGCTCGTTCGACCTCTTGCCAGGCGATTCCTCCTTCATTGAACAGGGATTGGAAGCGACCGTGTTCGGCCTGGGCCAGTCGGAGTTTGTCTCGGTTGATATTGATCAGGTTTTTTTGCCGGGCGATCTCCGCTTTCCGCGTGCGGACCTGAGCTTTAGCGCGGGCAACCAGTGCCTCCTTGTGGCTGACGTCGATACGAAAGGGGACCGGGTCAATCTCGGCCAAGAGTGTCCCTTCGTCCACGGCGGCGCCGAGTTCGATCTCCGGAGGGATTGCCGTCACCGGGCCTGAAACCTTGACGCCGACCGCCGCCTCTCGAACGGCCTGCACGGTCCCGAGCGCCTCCAGTCGGTGCGTGAACTCGCGTGGGGCGACGCGAGCCACTTCGACCGGTACCGGCACGGGGCCTATCTTTGCGTTTCGCGGCTCCTCCACGGCACGGATCAGATATACGCCGACGGCGGTCACGAGGGCCATCGCCAGGATCAAAAAGATTGACAGGCGGCGCCGGCTCATGGCTGCAGGCTCCGTAGAATTCCCTGGGTGAGGGTTTCCACCATGGCGTCCAGGTCGAAGGCGTTGCGATCGCACAGCCACTGAAGGACCAGTCCGTCCAGGGTGGCCAGGATGGCGGCGGCGGCGTGGGGGGGGTGATCGCATCGGAAAGATCCGTCTCTCACCCCGGCCGCGATGATGGCGGCGACGTCGGCTCTGGCGATAGCATAGGCTTCCCGAAGTCGCGTCTGGAGGAGTGTCTGCTGTTCCCCTCGCCCCCCTTCGGCCCAGAAATCGAAGAACACCAGAAAGAACGGCTCCCAGAGGCGGAAGGTCTCAAAGGCAACCGCGATGAATCGCTCGAGCATTGCGGCCGGCTGGTGAATGCCCACGAGCTCCTTGGTGTAGAATTCCTTCAGCTCAGCCAACATGTGATCATGCAGGGCCAGGAAGAGATCGGTCTTGCTCTTGAAATATTCGTAGACCGTCCCCTTGCCGATGCGGGCTTCCTCCGCCACCGCCTCCATCTTTGCCCGGTGGTACCCATCCCGGGCAAATACCCGCATCGCTGCCTGGAGGATGTCTCTTCGTTTTTTGTCTTTATCAACAATTATAGGCACTTACAATCTCCGCTTTGTAATGACCGACCGACCGGTCATTCTGGATATAGTATGGGCCTGTGCCGAGGATCTGTCAAGGGTGCGTCTTTCGATCTTGACTGGTGTGCGACGTCGACATATGGTTCGAGTACGGAGGGGATAGGATGGAAATCCTGGGGATGGTTCTGGCCGGAGGGCGAGGAGAACGAATCTATCCCTTGACAAAGGACCGGGCAAAGCCGGCGGTCCCATTCGGCGGAAGGTACCGGATCATCGACTTTGTCCTGTCGAACTTCATCAACTCCGGCATCTACGCGATGTACGTCCTCACCCAGTTCAAGGCCCAATCCCTCATGGAGCACCTTCGGGAAGGCTGGCGGTTGTCCGGCATCCTCCAGGATCATTTCATCGTCCCGGTCCCGGCCCAGATGCAGACGGGGACAGAGTGGTATCGAGGGACGGCCGATGCCATTTACCAGAACCTGCATCTGATTCAGCGGGCCGATCCCGAGATCGTCGCTGTCTTCGGAGCCGACCATATCTATAAGATGAATATCCGCCAGATGGTGGAGTACCACCGGACGAACGGGGCAGAGGCCACAGTGGCGGCGGTCCCGGTGAAGGTCGGGGAGGCCTCGAACTTCGGCGTGATCGAAGTGGACCCCGCGTGGCGGATCCTGGGTTTCGAGGAAAAGCCCCCTCGACCGAAGCCCATACCTGAGGAGCCCGGTTACGCCCTGGCCTCCATGGGAAACTATTTGTTCAATGCGGAGCTTCTCATGCAGACCGTGGAGGAGGACGCGCGGCAGGAGGTTGGGACACACGATTTCGGCCGCGACATCCTCCCCAGCCTCGTAAAGGAGGGAAGGAAAGTCTACGCCTACGATTTCAGGAGGAACCGGATTCCCACCCCCCAAAAAGGGGAGGAGTCGAGCTACTGGCGGGACGTCGGGACTGTCGATGCCTATTACGAGGCGAGTATGGATCTCCGAGCTGTCGACCCATCATTTAACTTGTACAACCGACACTGGCCCATCCGGACGGTCAGCTACGGCGATCCCCCTGCGAAGTTTGTCTTCGACGATGAGGGGCGGCAGGGGCTCGCCCTAAACTCCATCGTGGGCGAGGGGACCATCATCAGCGGCAGCTTGGTCCGGGGGTCGGTCATCAGCCCAAATGTCCGGATCCACAGCTTTTGTCTCATTGAAGATTCAGTCATCATGAACCGGGTCGAGATCGGACGGGGTTGCCGGATCCGGCGAGCCGTCATCGACAAAAATGTCTACGTGCCACCGGGGACCGAGATCGGCTACGACCTGGAAAAGGACAGGGAGCGGTATTTTGTCACGGAAAGCGGAATTGTCGTCATTCCTCGGGAAGAGCCGAAGACACCCTGGCACCACCGGCCGGCCCTCTGACGATCCTCGGTCCAGATGTCCACCGCCTACAAAGTTTCGTCCCCGTCCCCCGAACAGACATCGCAACCCCTTGAAATGGCGCGTTTTGGCTTGACAGGGGGTGGGCCGGGGTTATATTGGGAAACTTGACCTCATGGTGCATTCGAGGGCGAATCAGGGCGAATAGCTCAGTGGGAGAGCACCTGCCTTACAAGCAGGGGGTCAGAGGTTCGAACCCTCTTTCGCCCACCAATAAAAATCGGCTGTTACGAAGCGTAGGGTGCCCGTGTGAAATAGCTGGTGCCAGTTTTGGTGTCGACTGGGTGTTCGGTCAGAAGGTTAGCTGGCGAAACGGGGTAGCCGGCTTGAGCGACGCACTCTTCGTAAGGAAGAGAGGGGTTCGGTGGGTCTCAACGATTTTCCGACCCCTTTTGTTTTTATAACCCATGCCCCCGGGCACACCATTGGGGCTGACCACATCGTACAGGGGGCGGACATCGTGACCGTGGCCCAACTGATGGGGTACGGCGCCACCAAGATTACCGAGACTTAAACGTATGTGATGCCCCGGGAAGTGCGGCGAGCGCGAGGTAGGATTCCATAAAGTCGGGACCGATCGGCGTAGGAAGCTTCAGATTATCGATGGATCGCAGACGGGAAGGGGCTCTATTTCCACACGGCCGTTCGGGCTCCAGGTATGGAAGTGTCATCTTTTCTGACAGTCGGGCAATACTCACAACCTAATTAACCTGCGGCAACTTGTGCTTCTCTGCCTTACAAGCGTGTCGGCCTCGTTTACACCTTCTGAAACAAATCCCAGGCGCCAGAGGTACAGGAAGGTTTAAACCGAATCCACACAATCTCCTGGAAAAAAAGGCTTTGGCGATTGAAACCGGCATCGCATTTTGCGATGGCATGTAACGTGCAAGATGTTAAAGATTTTACAAGGGATAGATGCGCCTGGTTGCTCCTCTTGCTGAAGCCTACCTGTGTGGCCCAGGGAGAGGTGGCGGTTGTAGCCTGGCGGCGGCGTGTCGTTTAGCACCTGGCCGGGAACCATGGTGGGCCAGGCGGGTAAAGGATGATGGGCGCTATCCGGGTAATGATCGCAGATGATCACGTGATGTTCAGGGAGGCAATTGCCCACCTTTTAGAGGCCCAAGGCGACATTGAGGTGGTGGGGGAAGCATCCAATGGTCCGGAGACGCTGTTGGGCGTGGGGGAATTGCGGCCGGACGTCCTCCTACTAGATCTGGCGATGCCGGAGATGGACGGGTTGGAAGTCCTAAGAGAGATTCGGAAGAACAATTTGGATGCCAAAGTACTCGTCTTGACCGGCTATTTTGACGAAGGGCTATTGTTCCAGGCTCTACAAGAAGGGGCTGTGGGGTATCTGCTGAAGCAGGGGAAATCCATTGACCTGCTTAAGGCCATTAGGGCAGTGAATGACGGCGAAGCATGGGTCGAGCGGAAAATGGTCGGAAAGTTCATTTATGACGTTGTACGCTTGCTCGTTGGTCTGGTCGATGAAGAAAAAGGGCCTAGGCTGCAAGCTCCGCTGACCAAACGTGAAGAGGAGATCACCCACCTAGTGGCCGAGGGGTATAGCAACAAGGAGATCGGCGCTAAGCTTTGCATTGCTGAGAAGACAGTGAAGGCGCACCTTACCAGCATCTTCAAGAAACTGAACGCAAGCCATCGCGTCCAAGTCGCCCAGCACGTGCTGCGGCAGCATGCCTCTCCTCCTAGCTCACCCTTTGCCGAATAACCTCTGCCCCATCGAGTCCCTCTCCCGCTGCCGGTACAGCGACCCGATAATCCGCGGGATTCAATCTCATGCAAACATTGCAATGGCTAGGTAAGATGCGCATGGGGCGATCCCCCCTTTGCTAGTTTCCTTCGCCTTCGGTTTAAGATCTCTGGGTTCAGACTTCCTTTGATAATTGAGGAAGTTACACGGCTCTGGCTATTAAGATTCGAAGCTGGCATGGGCCTTGCCCAGATAGCGGATGTTCAGCTTCGTATAGCGGTTTACCTACCCGCGAATGGAGAGAGCCGGGAGATGGGGAAGCGGACTGCGCTGGGTCGCCGGATAATACAAGAGAGACGGGTAGGTGAAACTCCAGCTGGTGAGCGCATTACGGGTGTACTTCTATCGAAAGCGCGGCGGGACTACCCAAAGGTCTTAGGACCTTTTTGTCCTGAAAATACGACGAACGTCTGATTGACAGCACCTTACGACCACGTTAGGTTCAGCGTTTGCTAACGTATGCCCTGTATTATATGTTGCTTCGAATCCCCCTCCCGTTCAGGTCCTATAGAGCGGTGTTGCTTCATGGCTGCGCTCTTCAGTTCTGTAGCTTCTTGACAACAAAGGGCTGGCGGTTAGCTCAGACGGGGAGTGCTGTCTTCACACTGCAGGGGGTCAGAGGTTCGAACCCTCTTTCGCCCACCAGCCGAGGCACCTCCTAGTTCCATCGGTTTTCCATCCCCCGTGCCCGGATTCCTGCCGCTCAAGGGTTTGCAAGGCATTGTTCAAACAAAGCAACGCCATCATGGGGATCTTCAGACCTCCATGGGAACTCACCGTGACAATTTTGTCATGATCGACTATAATCCCAATCGTGACTTGAAGAGGGCACAAAGAGCCGTTCCGGGAAGGAGGGTTTGTTATGGAGGTCGTGACCCTGATTATTGCCGTTGTGGCCCTGGTGATCGCGGTCCTCGCCTATGTCCGAGCAGGTGGCATCGAGGATGTGCGCAGTCAGGTGGAATCCGTGGGCCCTGCCACGGAGGCGATCCGGACGAAGGCCGGCGACGTGACGAAGACGCTCCGGATGAAGGCGGCTGGCGCGACGGACGCGGTCCGGGCGAAGACGGCCGATGCGTTGGACCGGCTGGGGCGGACCGTGAGAAAATCCGGGGAACGCCCGCCGCCCACTCCGGTCGCGGAGGAGGAAAAAGCGGATACTCTACCAGGCTCTGCTCCGGAAGATAAAGAAAGTTGAGACGCCACCGCGTTCTGTTCCTGAGGAGAACACCAGAGCAGTGAGGTCAAAAGGACGGGGAAAACCCGCTGATCGGCCTGATCCGAAACGAGGTCGATAGCCCTTCACGCCGGAGGTGTAAAGATGACCAATGAAGAACGTGCCGCACGAGGAGGTCTAGGGAGGGTCTTCCGCTCCATAGTCATCTGGATTGTAGTCATCGTTATTGCGGTAGGCGCGGGATTCGGGACGGGGTACTTTCTCCGGGATAAAGAAGCCAGGGAGCTCGGGCAACTCTCTGCAAAACAGACCGAGGAGATGAAGGCAAAGATCACCTTGCTCGAGAAGCAGGTATTGGAGGCAGAGAAATCGCAACTCGAACGAGCGCTCGCGCGTGCGCGATTGAAGGCGGGCCTCGAGGACGTGCTGGAGTCTCTGACCCGGGCGTCGGCCGAGATCGAGGAGCGGAATTTTGGTCGGGCAATGCAAAAGATCGAGGCCGCAAAGGGTGCGCTCAGCGAGGCGAGTGGCGCGACGCCCCCTGTCCGCGACGCCATCGGTGCTAAGTTGGATGAGATTAAGGCAGGGCTGGACCAATTGGACATTAAAGTCCGGGAAAAAATAATCGCCTTGGCCAAGTCTCTGGAGGAAGGTCCCATCCCAGGAAGCGAGTCGAAATAAACGCGCATCAACACAAGGGCCATGACGAGCGGTGATCAGAGTTTCCAATTGGGCCGCGAGTAACCCGTCTCATTCGGTGTTTCGGGAATGGATCACATTGCCGTATTCGAATAGCCCATTTTTCCTCGAAATGCAATCAGCCGACTCACGGGCCTCTTCCCATCTACACGCGGAGTAGCGTCACCGCTGTTCGAGTGTGTCGGGCTACATCCAGTAGGAGGGGGTTCGCTCGGAGCGAGGATTTGATACTCCAAGACACTCGGTGAGGTCAAGAGCCCAATGAGCCATCGCAAAAAAGTGCCCATCGAAGAGGGCAATCCCCTGTGGTACAAGGATGCCATCATTTACGAGCTCCACGTCCGGGCGTTCGCCGATAGTGACGGAGACGGGATCGGAGACTTTCGGGGGCTGACCGAAAAGCTCGACTACCTCCAGGATCTCGGCGTGACAGCCATCTGGCTCCTCCCCTTCTATCCGTCCCCCCTCAAGGACGACGGGTACGACATCGCGGATTTCAGCAATGTGCAACCCGACTATGGAACCCTGCAGGACGTCCAGGTCTTTCTGCGGGAGGCTCACCGGCGGGGTCTCCGGGTGATTACCGAGCTGGTCGTCAACCATACATCTGACCAGCACCCGTGGTTTCAACGGGCCCGCCGGGCAAAGCCGGGGAGCCGCTGGCGCGATTTTTACGTCTGGAGCGACACACTCGAGAAATACAAAGACGCCCGGATCATCTTCAAGGATTTCGAGTCCTCGAACTGGTCGTGGGATCCTGTGGCCCAGGCCTACTACTGGCATCGCTTTTACTCACACCAACCGGATTTGAATTACGACAGCGCTACGGTACGTCGGGCGATATTCCAGGTGATGGAGTTTTGGCTGGGGATGGGCGTAGACGGACTTCGCCTCGATGCCGTGCCGTATCTGTACGAGCGGGAAGGGACGAACTGCGAAAACCTGTCGGAAACGCACACCTTTCTCAAAAAGCTTCGGCGCCATATTGATGACGAATACAAAAACCGCATGCTGCTGGCCGAGGCGAACCAGTGGCCCGAAGATGCCGTCCCCTACTTCGGGGAGGGGGACGAGTGTCATATGGCTTTTCATTTCCCGGTGATGCCTAGGCTGTTTATGGGTATCCACACCGAGGACCGGTTCCCCATCGTCGAAATCCTCCAGCAAACGCCTCCCATCCCTCAGACGTGCCAATGGGCGGTCTTTCTGCGGAATCACGACGAGCTCACGCTGGAGATGGTGACGGACGAAGACCGGGACTACATGTATCGAATGTACGCCCAGGATCCGCGGGCGCGGATCAATCTCGGGATCCGTCGCCGGCTGGCCCCCCTGTTGGGCAACCACCGCAGGCGCATTGAGCTCATGAATGGTCTGCTCTTGTCCTTGCCAGGGTCGCCCGTCATCTATTACGGCGACGAGATCGGCATGGGGGACAATATCTATCTGGGTGACCGCAACGGTGTGCGCACGCCGATGCAATGGAGCGCCGATAAGAACGCCGGATTCTCCCGGACAAATCCTCAAAGGCTTTTCCTTCCCATCATTATCGATCCCGAATACCACTACGAGGCGGTCAACGTCGAGGCGCAGCAAAACAATACCCATTCGCTGTTGTGGTGGATGAAGCGTGTCATCGCTATACGGAAGCGCTACAAGGCCTTCGGGCGCGGGACTATGGAGTTTCTGCATCCGGAGAACCGCAAGGTCCTGGCGTTCATCCGGCGCTACGAGAACGAACGGATCCTCGTGGTGGCCAATCTGTCCCGGTTCGTCCAGTGCGTGGATCTGAACCTGTCCGCGCTTAAAGGGCTCGTCCCGGTGGAGGTCTTTGGCCGGACGGCATTTCCCCCCATCGGAAAATCTTCGTACTTTCTTACGCTCGGGCCTCATTCTTTTTACTGGTTTGTGATGGAGCCCCAGCGAGTCGAAGAAATCGCTCTCGCGACCCAGGAGGCCCTCCTACCCACGCTGAAAGTGGTCAGTTCCTGGAAGGGGATTTTTCAGGGAGAGGGCAAGGCCGCCCTGGAGGCTATCCTTCCCAACTACCTTGAGGCGCGTCGCTGGTTTGGCGGGCGAACCAGAGTTGTGAAGTCAGCCAAACTGCTCGAGAACTTTCCGCTCCCCATTGGCCCTTCGGAGGTATTCCTGACGCTGGTGGAAGTTGAGTACACGGAGGGCGTCCCGGAGACGTATCTCTTGCCCCTCACCGCCGCCTTTGGGGAGGACGCAGCCCTGATGCGGCGTGGATTTCCGCATCCGCTCCTTGCTGAGCTCGAGGTGAAGGGAAAGGGGGCGCAGGGGAGTGAGACGGGGCTTCTCTTTGATGCGCTGTACGACCAAGGTTTCTGTGTAGCGCTGCTCCGCGCGATCGCTCGGCATCGCCGGGTGAAGGGCGCCAAGGGAGAGGTGACGGCTTGGCGAACGCGGGCCTTCGCCCGCGTACAAGACTCCACGGATGTTGCCCCGGAGCCCAAGGTCATGAGGGTGGACCAGACCAACACGTCGGTGGTCTATGGCGACCGGTTCATTCTGAAACTGTTCCGGCGGATTGAGGCGGGGACAAACCCTGATCTCGAGATCGGGCGCTTTCTCACGGAGAGGACTGCCTTTGCGCATATCGCTCCGGTGGCTGGCGCCCTCGAGTACCGTCGAGGCCGCGCCGAGCCGATGACGTTTGCCATGCTGCAAGCCTTTATCCCGAATCAGGGAGATGCCTGGCAGTATACGGTAGACGCTCTCGGCCGGTACTTTGAACGGGCCCTGTCACACCCAGAAGTGAAGGCGCCGCCGCTGCCCAAGAAATCTCTTTTGGCTCTCAGCAGAGAGGATATGCCGCCTGTCGTGCAGGAGACCATCGGGCCCTACCTGGTCTCCGCGGAACTCTTGGGACAACGGACGGCCGAGCTGCATGTGGCGCTGGGCCAGGCATCGGAGGACAAAAATTTTGCCNNCAAACTTTTTGCCCCCGAGCCGTATACGGACTTTTACCGCCAGTCTCTCTACCACGGATTACTCGATCTTTTGGAGCGCAACTTCGATCTCCTCCGCCAGCGCCTGAGACAGCTGCCGAAAGACGTTCAGGGGGAGGCCAAAAAGGTGCTCAGCCTCGAGGGAGAGCTCCGCAAGCGCTTCCGGCGAATCCGCGACCGCAGGATCGCGACGATGCGAATCCGCTGCCACGGCGACTACCACCTGGGCGAGGTGCTCTACACGGGGAAGGACTTCGTCATTTTTGACTTCGAGGGGGAGCCCACGAAATCGCTTACCGAGCGAAAGATCAAGCGGTCGGCGCTTCGCGACGTGGCCAGTATGTTGCGCTCGCTGCAGTACGCCGCCTGCACCGCGTTTTTTGATCAGGGGGCGAAGGAACTGGCACATTCCCACCCCGAGATGCTCACAACCTTAGAGTCGTGGGCGCGATTCTGGTATCTCTGGGTTTCGGGGGTCTTTTTAAAGGCCTACCTCGCCATTGTGGGTGAGACGCCTCTCGTGCCCAAGGCAGAGGAGGAGCTGCAGGCGCTCTTGGACGCCCTCCTCCTGGAGAAAGCGGTTTACGAACTGGGCTACGAACTCAACAACCGGCCCGACTGGGTCAAAATCCCCCTCCAAGGCATTCTCCAGTTACTGGAGGCCGGGGAGTAATCTTGTGGAACAAGAGTCCGCCTGCTGGCGCTCATGGGGTGGACTTTCATGGTGGGTTATGACAGCGTGGTTTGCCCATGCCGTGGAGTCGCTGATCATGAACTCTCGCAGGAGGGTCACACGAGGGGCTGGAACAATATTCATTGCGGTAGGTGGCCTGGCACGGAACACCCATGGTTGAGCCAAACCCTGTGGATTGCAAAAGAGCGAGCGGAATATTACTGCATCCAACCTCTCTACCGGGCCCGTTCGGTATCGGCGACCTAGGCCCTGAAGCGTATCGGTTCATTGACTTCCTCGCCGATACTGAGCAAACCCTATGGCAGATTCTGCCGTTAGGTCACATCAGCTATGGCAACTCGCCATACATGTGCCTTTCTGCTTTCGGGGGAAACCCCTACCTGATCAGCCTGGAGAAAATTGCTGATGACGGCCTCCTAGACTCCGCCGATATTAAGGATTTCCCCGCGTTCCCAGCACATCGAGTAGACTACGGCTGGGTGATCAATCACAAGATCCCGCTCCTCCATAAGTCGTTCCAAAACTTCAAGAAAAAATACTCGACGAAATATCCGGATGATTACTTTGCCTTTTGTGAGGGACATGCCTATTGGCTTGAAGACTATTCTTTGTTCACGGCGCTCAAAGACGCACATGGTGGCCACGTCTGGACGAGCTGGGACAAGGCGGCCTCGAAGCGTGAACCCGATGCCTTAGTTCGGTGGCGAAACACCCTGGCAGAACAGGTCCAATTTTGGAAGTACGTTCAATATCAATTCTTCAAGCAATGGACATCCCTGCGGAGATACTGTCATCAGAAGGGCATCCGGATTATAGGTGACATTCCCATCTATGTGGCGCACGACAGCGCTGAAGTATGGGCTCACAGAGAACTGTTCTACCTTGACGGCCAGGGGAATCCGGTCGTCGTCGCAGGCGTTCCACCCGACTATTTCAGCACTACCGGACAGCGGTGGGGCAACCCGATTTACCGTTGGGACATCATGGCACAGTCGGAATACCGCTGGTGGATCGACCGCTTCCGTATCAATTTCTCGCTGGTCGACATCGTGCGCCTCGACCATTTCCGGGGTTTTGAGGCGTACTGGGAGATCGCAGCGGCAAATTCCACGGCCATGCAAGGAAGGTGGGTAAAAGGACCCGGCATTGTGTTGTTTAATGCACTGAAAGCCGTGCTCGGCGGTGTCCAGATGATCGCAGAAGATTTGGGCGTCATTACGCCTGAGGTGGACACGCTTCGGGACCAATTGGGCTTCCCTGGTATGCGAATCCTGCAGATGGCTTTTGGCAATGACCCCAAGGCGCCTGAGTATCGACCCCACAGGCACATCCGGAACTGCGTCGTCTATACCGCCACACACGACCATAACACGACCGTGGGCTGGTTTACCACCGAGCCCGGAACGGCAACGACTCAGACTGCGGAAGAGGTCAAACAGGAACGAGAATATACCCTGAAGTACTTGGGTACTGATGGCGAGGAAATCCACTGGGACTTCATCCGCCTGGCCCTCAGTTCCGTGGGAAACTGGGCAGTATTTCCCTTACAGGATGTGTTGGGCCTAGGGACAGAGGCTCGCATGAATCTTCCGGGAACGAGCCAGGGGAACTGGGAATGGCGATTCACCACCGACATGCTTACTCCCAACATAAGGAGTACCTTAAGAGAGCTTGCGAGAATCTATGAACGAGACCCCAAGTCGTCTCGTTGACTCCCGGTCGAATATTTCCCTGTTCACGATGGTCTCGTTGGGAGGCATGAGAAATCTTGGCATTGATTCTCACAAGACCGCTGGAATCGCACAAAACCTTCCCAGGAGTATGAGGCTTCAATTATCACNNACAAGGTCAGCAAAATACCAAGACTGAGTGTTCACTCTGGTGGAACGGACACTTCACCACGCGAGACGCCTTTGATGAGCGACTTTCCAAACTATCCCGCGGGCACGTGGGGGCCGCGGGAAGCGGTTGTGTTATTGGAGCGTGACGACCGGCAATGGAGGACAATATAAAATGATACTCGCTGGCGACATCGGAGGCACCAAGACGGTCATCAGCCTGTTCGAAGAAGTGGGGGAGTGCCTGCGTGCCGTGCGCGAGGAGAAGTTCCCCAGCCAAAGTCATGGGGGGTTGGAGGAAATCCTCGATCGGTTTCTGCGCGCCGAGCATTCCCCCGCACTCCGCGCGGCCTGCTTCGGTGTCGCTGGCCCCGTCGTCGAAGGCCGATCCGAGGCGACCAATCTGCCCTGGGTGATCGATGCGAAGACGCTTGAGCGCACGTTGAACCTGAGGGGAGTTTCGGTGATCAACGATCTCGTGGCCACAGCCTATGGCATCCCGCTCCTCACATCTGAGGAGGTCTGTGTTCTCAACGAGGGACATTCCCATCGAGAGGGAAATATGGCTTTGATCGCCGCGGGGACGGGGCTCGGGGAGGCCGTCCTCTTCTGGGACGGCAAGAAATACCGTGGTGTGGCCTCCGAGGGAGGCCATGCGGACCTGGCCCCGCGAAACGCCCTGGAGATCGAGCTCCTCCAGTACCTGCTCAGCAAGTTCCACCGGGTGAGCTACGAGCGGGTCGTTTCCGGCCCCGGTATTTTAAACATCTATGCCTTTCTGAAGCGCGCGGGATATGCGGAGGAATCCCCCTGGCTGGCGGAGAAACTTAGCGAGGGAGACCCCAGCGCGGCCATTACCCAGGTGGCACTGGCGAGGCAGAGCGACCTCTGCGTCAAGACGCTCCACCTCTTTGTGTCTCTGTACGGGGCGGAGGCGGGGAACCTGGCGCTCAAGGCGTTGTCCACCGGCGGCCTGTACGTCGGGGGCGGAATCGCCCCGAAGATTCTCGATCTGCTCAAAGATGGCACCTTCATGGCGGCCTTTACCGACAAGGGACGACTCTCACCGGTCCTGAAGAACATGCCGGTGCAGGTGATCCTGAACGATAAGACCGCCCTGTTCGGGGCCGCCCGCTATGCCACGCTGCATGCGGTATCCCCATAAAGAGGCCGTGCTATCCGCGCTGTCTTATGGTGGAGAGGTGGCTGTCGGTTCGACAATATAGACGTTATCTGCTACACTCTGGTCCACATCCTTCGGACACGCCGCCGGATCCGCACAATACTAAGGTCCGTAAAACGATGCGTGACAGGGAGCCAGCTCGATCTCAGAGGTCTGTCAGTGTTGACCGTGACGGGTGAGTGGGAAACCATCTTCCAGGGAAAAGCCAAGGCCGCCTTAGAGGCGATCCTGCCCAACTTCCTTCGGGCGCGCCGCTGGTTCGGGGGGAAGGCCCGGACTATAGGGTCGGTCCGGATTCTTGAGGCCATCCCCATGACCGCAGATAGCGGGGGTATGAGGACCTTTCTGGCGTTGGTCAAAGTCGAATACCGTGAGGGAAAGCCCGAAACCTATGTTCTTCCCCTCACCTTTGCAGCAGGCGAACAAGCAGCACGGGTAGAGAGCGAACTGCCTCAGACGATCGTTGCTCGCCTCCGCGTGAACGGGCACGAAGAGGGGGTCCTCTTTGACGCCCTGTGGAATAAAGGGATTTCGACGGCGCTGCTCCAAGCCATCGCCCGCGGCAGCCAATTTCGGGGCACGCTTGGCGAGGTCGTGGCTTCCCCCACGCGGGCCCTTGAGCAACTTCTTCCCGCATCTGAGGAGCCCTTGGAGCCTTCGATCATGCAGGCCGAGCAAAGCAACACGTCAGTGGTCTACGGGACACGGCTCATTCTCAAGCTCTTTCGGCGCATGGAAGAAGGGATCAACCCTGACCTAGAGATCGGGCGCTTTCTGACCGAGAGAGGGTTTGCGCATATCCCCCCCGTGGCCGGCGCTTTGGAATACCGGCGGCAAAGCGGCGAGCCGGTCACGCTGGCGATTCTGCAAGGCTTCGTCGTGAATCGGGGAGATGCCTGGCGTCATACCCTTGACGCGCTGGGCCGTTACTTCCAGCGGGTCCTGGAAAATGCGGCAAGGGTAGAAGCTGTGGCGCCTCCCCGCAAGGGCCTGCTCGCGTTGGCCGAAGAGAGCTTTCCGCCAGACGCCATCGAGCTCATCGGTCCGTACCTCGAAGAGGGGCGGCTGCTCGGGCAGCGCACCGGCGAGCTTCATGTCAGCCTCGCCCAGGGAAAGGATGAGACCAGCTTCGCCCCGGAACCCTTCTCAGAAGCGTCGAAACAGGTACTCTATCTGGGCATGTTGAGTCTGGCCGATCAGGCTTTCGCGATGCTTCGTCAGCATCTCGCGGATCTTCCGGCAGCGATCCAGGGCGGTGCCGAGAAGGTCTTGAGCCTTGAAGAGGAGGTTCGCCGACGATTCCAGCTCATAGGCGACCTCCCGTTCACCGCCATGCGGATCCGCTGCCACGGCGACTATCACCTCGGTCAGGTGCTGTACACGGGCACGGATTTCGTCATCATCGACTTTGAGGGAGAGCCTGCCCGACCCCTGAGCGAGCGTCGGCTCAAGGGCTCCCCGCTTCGGGATGTTGCCGGAATGCTGCGGTCATTTCACTATGCGGCCTATGGGGCCCTCCTCCTCGGGAAAGTACCAGGGGTGCGGCCTGCGGACTTCGTGGTCCTGGAACCGTGGGCGCGGTTCTGGTACCTGTGGGTGAGTGTTGCTTTCCTCAAGGCCTATCTCGCCGTGGCTACCCGGGCACCCTTTCTCCCCACCACCCGCGAGGAGCTGCAAGTGCTCCTGGAGGCCCATTTGTTAGAAAAGGCCGTGTACGAGCTGGGCTACGAGCTCAATAACAGGCCGGACTGGGTAAGAATCCCCCTGCAGGGCATGTTGGAGCTCCTGGAGACAGCAGGGTAATCCCGATGGGAGCGGTCCAGGTCCATACCATCCAGCAACTGGCTCGCCATTACGGAGTCCAAACCGCGTACGTCGACGTGACTCGTCGCCCCAGACAGGCCTCCCCCGAAGCACTCTTGTGCACGCTCAGAGCGCTTGGTGCGCCCGTTGAATCCATGGAGGACGTCCCAGACGCCCTGCGGGAGCGGCGGCAGGCTCAGTGGGAACGCGGCGGGGAACCGGTGATCGTGGCATGGGAAGGCAAACCAGCCGAACTCGAGCTCCGCATGCCACGCGATCGAACCAGCGAATCCCTGAGCTGCCACCTCGCGCTCGACACAGGCGAGGTCCGAAAGTGGACTTGGAAGCTGGAACGCCTTCCGACAAAACACGCCGCCAACGTCGAGGGGGTGCGCTACGTCGCCAAGAGGTTGTCCTTACCCGGGCCGTTGCCTTGGGGATACCATCGGCTGACGCTGGAATCCCACGGCCGGCTGTTCCAGAGCATGATCATTTCTGCTCCCATGCGGGCATACTCCTCGAGTGAAGCATCCGCCGCGCAGGGATGGGGGGTATTCCTTCCGCTCTATGCACTGCATTCGAAACGGAGCTGGGGGGGCGGAGATTTTACGGATCTTGAAACCTTGGTCCATTGGGTTGCCGGCCTCGGCGGGAACGTTGTGGCAACGTTGCCGCTCTTGGCCGCTTTTTTGGACGAGCCCTGCGACCCGAGCCCGTACGCCCCGGCCAGCCGCCTCTTCTGGAACGAGTTTTACATTGACGTCCTCCGAATCCCGGAATTGAAGACGTGTCCTGCAGCCCGCGCACTCCTTGAGTCGGGTGAAGTCCAGAGGGAGCTTGAAACACAGCGTTCCTCGCCATGGGTCGATTATCGGCGACAGATGGCATTGAAGCGCAAAGTGCTCGAGGAGCTCGCACAATGCCTGTCCGTCGAGTCAGCGGAGCGGCAGGCGGCCTTTCAGCGCTTCGTCAAAGGCCAGCCCCAGGTTGAAGATTACGCCCGTTTTCGGGCCACGGGCGAGAAGCGGGGTGCGCCGTGGCCGGCTTGGCCAGAGCAACTTCGCTGTGGCGATCTCCAAGAAGGTGATTTTGATGAGGCGGGCAGGAACTACCACCTCTACGTCCAGTGGGTTGCCCAGGAGCAAGTCAAGATGCTCTCGGAGAGGAGCAAGGCGACGGGTGTCGGGTTGTATCTCGATTTGCCGCTGGGAGTGCATCCCCATAGCTACGATGTCTGGCGTGAGCGCAATGCATTTGCGTTAGAGGTCTCGGGCGGTGCCCCTCCGGATGTCGTCTTCACCAAGGGTCAAAACTGGGGTTTCCCTCCCCTGCATCCTGAGGCAATCCGAGAGCAGGACTATCGCTATGTCATCGCCTATCTTCGCCACCAGCTGAAACACACCAGCCTCCTCCGAATCGATCATGTGATGGCGCTCCATAGGCTCTTCTGGATTCCCAATGGCCTGGAGCCGCACGAGGGAGTCTACGTACGCTATCCTGCCGAGGAGCTGTATGCGATCGTGTGTGCCGAATCTCACCGATGCGAGGTATCGATTGTGGGTGAAAATCTCGGAACGGTCCCAGCCTACGTAAATTCGGCGATGGCTCGGCACAATCTCCAACGGATGTACGTGGTCCAGTATGAGCTTGTCCCAGGAGCGCGCCGGGTCCTTCGACCGGTCCCACGGGATGCGGTGGCCGGCCTGAACACCCACGATATGCCCCCTTTCGCCGCATACTGGCAAGGTCTTGATATCGAAGATCGACTCGAGCTCGGCCTCCTGAACGCGACGGGGGCTCGGATCGAGAGAAAAAACCGGCAGGCGCTTCAGCAAAACTTGAAAACCTTCCTTGGGCGCCAAGAGGCGCTCAGGTCCGCCTCGACGAGCCCACGGGCCCTCCTCGAGGGCTGCTTGAGATTCTTGAGTGCCAGCTCGGCTCGGGTCGTCCTTGTCAACGTAGAGGATCTATGGCTTGAAACAGAGCCGCAGAATGTCCCGGCCACGTCTGAAGAACGTCCCAATTGGCAGCGGAAGGCGCGCCACGGCTTCGAAGCATTTTCCGAGATGCCCGTCGTGATTGAGATGCTTCGCGATATCGAAGCTCTCCGTAGGCAATCGAAGATTTCCCGAGGACGGCGCTTCAGAAACCGATAGAGCTAGGAGGAAAACACCATGATGACTCGAAAGGGCGGGCCAAAAAAAAGCGTGAAGACAAGAGGGCCCAAAA
>JABAOF010001563.1_pt2 | contig 38164 bp, 28 predicted proteins | sample 7062171 | NCBI WGS metagenome assembly JABAOF01 (sample SAMN14538628, study PRJNA623070) | marine sediment metagenome | biome: marine biome [ENVO:00000428]; feature: marine pelagic biome [ENVO:01000023]; material: deep marine sediment [ENVO:00002113] | place: India: Gulf of Khambhat ...
CTTGGATGGCGGCTATTTCGAGACATCGATTACGCGCTTTGGACTCAGTAATCCTTCCCCAAATGTCATAGCCGGGCGCAACCTTCTGGTACACCCCAGGGACCTCGCTCTTCTGAATCTTGGCGTCCAAGATTGCTTTTTTCTCCGAAACCATTTTCGCCCTCAAGAACTTGGTGAGTTGGCTAACTGTGGATTAGCCATAAAGTTGCTTCCCAACTAAATTAACATGGCTATTTAAGATGCGTAAACGATCGGCACAGTCATCCTTGTTCGAGTTATAACGAGAGGATTGGCGTAAGTCAATTAGAAATTAAGATGCGTCTTTCTAATTCAAGATGAGATCGCAAGTTATCACCGATGCTTGAAACCGTTTACTTCCCCAGCAAATAAACACTCTGGGGGCTCGCCCAGAATGTTTATCTCAATTAGATATGTGATCGGGCTCCTCATCGCCGTGCTTCCTGAATCGTAGATTCCGCAGGGGCCTGGCCGCCTCTGGATTTGTTTTCCTTGGTCTGGCACTAATCCCTAAAAAAAGCAGAGGAAAGGTTGCAATCTTCTTTTTCAGTTGATTACGATTAGATTAAAGGGAAAGTGAAGTTTTACGTTGACTTGCTACCGATCTCCCAGTGGAGGGAGGGCGAAAAAATGCAATCACCAAAATACGCTACTCAAACCCATCGTTACCTTGCAACCCTTTTCCTCATTGCGATTGTCTTCGTTCCCAGCGGGGCGGTTACTGGGCTAGTGGATGATTATGGGGACCAACTCGGAACCGTCCATTTTCCGGTGTCCTGCAACGAGGCAGCCAGTCGACACATAGAGCGGGGTCTCGCTTTGCTGCATCACATGACTTATGAAGGTGCGAGAGCTGCGTTTGCCGCAGCAACCAAAAGCGATTCGGACTGTGCCATGGGTCACTGGGGCCAGGCTATGACTCTCATCCACCCGCTCTGGTCAGATCCGCCCAGCGAAGCAGACTTCAAGAGAGGCCACGTGTTGGTGAACGAGGCCAAGATCCGAACCCGGCAGACCGAGCGGGAGCGTGCCTACATGGCGGCTGTGGAGGCCTACTACGCAGGAGGCTGGAATCGTGACGAAACGGCAAATCTGGCTAGCTTTGAGGAGGGGTGGAAGAGGGTCTACCGTCGGTTTTCTAACGATCCGGAGGCGGCTTGTTTCTATGCGCTCGCGTATATGGCCACCGCGGATCCGGCGGATAAGACCTATGCCAAACAGAGGCGCGCAGGGGCGTTAGCGGAAAAGGTTCTCACCCAGGTTTCCGATCATCCCGGGGCACACCACTACATCATCCACGCCTATGACTATCCTGCGCTGGCCGAAAAAGCTCTTGGGGTTGCACGCAACTATGGAAAAATAGCACCCGAGGTTCCGCACGCGCTTCACATGCCCAGCCACATCTTCACACGGCTCGGTTTTTGGCANNCATCCGGTGGGCGATGCGATCTCTTTGCACTACCTACACGCGCTTGACTACCTGGCCTACGCATACCTGCAGCGGGCCGAGGACGAGAAAGCGAAACACGTTCTGGACAAGCTTGCGGCACTCGAGGGCCCCTTTCAGGTACATACTGCATCCGCCTATACCTTCGCCGCTGCACCCGCACGCCTCGCCCTGGAGAGACAAAAATGGGCCGACGCCGCCTTGCTCGAACCGAGAACGCCGAGCAATTATCCGTGGGATAGGTACCCCGCGATGGAGGCGATCACTTATTTTGCCAGGGCGCTCGGCGCGGCGCGAAACGGCAATGGGCAGGGGGCCCGTCAGGCGCTCGAAAATCTGGCAGCGCTGCACGAGCGGACCGAGGAAACCTCTGTGTATTGGGCAAGACAGGTTGAGATTCAGCGTCTGTCTGCGATGGCATGGCTAGCTTACCAGGAGGGTAAGCAGGAAGAGGCGCTGGATATAATGCGCAGGGCTGCCGAGCTAGAGGCCTCGACGGAGAAGCATCCTGTCACGCCGGGAGAAGTGTTGCCCGCTCGCGAGTTGCTCGCCGACATGCTCCTCGATATGGGTCGCACCAGGGAAGCTCAAGCAGAATACGAGGCTGCTCTGGAGCGCAGCGCCAATCGCTTCAACAGCCTCTATGGAGCTAGTCGCGCTGCCGAGCTGGGGGGGGACAAGCGTAAGGCGGCTTTCTACTATAAGAAACTCGTCGAGATGGCAGCGAATGACACTGACCGAGAGCAGTTGCAACAGGCGAGGGCTTTCTTGGCAGAAAATTGAACCCTAGCAATGCAAGGCTTCGGGCGGAAGATATCAGGTTATTGGAGCGGACGCGCCAGCCATGCCGCGGAGCGCCAGGGCCTTCGTGATTGTTTGTAGGCAGACAGCCTACCGATTCTATGTTGCGTTCCCTAGTATCCTGAAACAAAGACTTCGGAACAGGAGGTGTTTTTGGTATGCAAACGGGGGACAAGAACTCCGTGGCAGTGGTCAGGTACGACGAGACATCAAATGCTTTAAGGAGAGCCATTGACCTGTGTGATGGCTTTGAAGGTCTAAGGGGTACCAACAGGATTCTGTTGAAGCCAAACATAATGTGGGGTGGTGGTATCGGAAGGAAGATGCCCAAATACGGTATTGTAACGACTTCAAGAATTGTAGAGGATCTCGTGAAGCTTCTGCGTGAATGGGGATGTGTGAATATCTCTATAGGGGAGGCAACTCTGGCGAATAAGGAGCTAGGTTCGGAAACCCTCGGGGGATACGAGTGGACTGGGATCGCGAGGGTCGCAAAGGAGTATGGTGTCAAACTGATTGATTTCAATCAAGAAACGTTTAAGCGAACCGAGGTGGATGGGATCTCCATGGCGATTTCCCGCACAGCATTGGATTCGGAGTTCTTAATAAATCTGCCCGTTTTGAAAACCCATCACCAGGCCAGGGTGTCTCTCGGGCTGAAGAACTTGAAAGGCTGTTTATCGATGAAATCAAAAATGGAGTTTCACAGAAGGGGTCTGGATCAAATGATCGCAATGCTGAATACTCAGCTTAGGCCCAAACTGACCGTAATCGATGGGATCTACGCTATGGAGAATGGACCAACCGCTCTCGGTACAGCCCACAGAATGGACCTGATAATAGCAGGTAAGGACAATCTATCCTGCGATGTCGTGGGTTCAATGGTATTGGGAATCGAGCCATCCTCCGTGGGGCATTTGAGGGAATTCGCCTCGATTGTAGGTCGCTCAGCCGATCTTGCCGAGATAGACGTGAAAGGAGAGAATATCAAAGATGTCAAAAAGAAGCTTGAATGGAAAGCGAATAACTACCAGGACATCTATGACCGAGCGAGAGTGGACGGGATCAGAGTTCAAGACCCGGGGAAGCAGTTCTGTACAGGATGCGTCTCAAACTTGCAAGCGCTCTCTGTGGTCTTTTGCAAAGACAATCGTGATATAACGCTAAATAGAACAGAAATCTGCTGTGGCCCTGAGGTGAAAGCAAAGGCAGATTCAAAGAAGGTTTTCCTGTTTGGAGATTGCTCAATCCGGGCTAACAAAGACCTAGCAGATGGAATTCGATTAAAGGGCTGCCCTCCGAAAGCGATTGCTTCTCTTATTACCTTTATGAACCATACGATAGGCAAACAGAAAGCCCGGAAGATCATGGGAGTTAGACTTCTCAAAACGATTGGAAACAAGTTGGGTATATATGAAGAGGATTTCCCGACGTACAGGCGTTACGAATCGCCGGAGTTTGATGAGCGCCACTTCTAGGCTTTAACAGGTCCGATTAAAGATGGATTCGACAGATTCGATCTACCTTCGATCATGCAATATTTGAAACGGAAATCATCAGGTCTGAAGGTGGTATCAGTTCTCTGTTAGAAATAATAGATGTGCATTGGGAAACGTCCGACGGTCCCTCGCCCCCTGAAGACTCCCTTGGTTCCAGCTCGATTTCTTTCCACAGACATCGATTTCGTTGTGATTATTGAAGCGGTTTACTCAGATAAGAAGTCAGTTGCCAACTTGTTAAACCTGTCCGGATACTCTTCATGAGCGCTGTGCCCCGCTCTTTCAAATACTACCAATTTTGATCCTTTCCAAAGATCACTTAAAGCTTGAGATCTATCCAAAGGGACGGCTTTATCCTCCTTCCCATGTATTATCAGAATCGGTTTGTTCATTTTGGCCAATAGGTTAGCCTCTGCTTCGACATACGGGGGCTTTAGGACGTTGCGAAGGATATACATTGCCCCAGCAGAGGAGCCTTTGATGCAAATGGGCTGCAACACCTCTTTCACATACTCCTCAGTTACCTTGCTTTTATCGTAGAACCATATGCTTTTAATATTGCTTTTCATTAAAGCATCCCCTGGAATTGCATTCAAAAATTCACCGATAAAAGGGAGTTGATAGATCTTGCCGATTGTGGTCATGGGATATGGAATGACCGCTGGGTCTACCAAAATGAGTCGATCAACCCTCTCGGGATGGTGGGCAGCCACGTAGACCGAGATTCCTCCCCCCATGGATTGTCCCACAAGGGTGGCCTTTTTGATATTCATGGCATCCATAAATCTCGTGACCTGTTTTCCGTAGAGGTCGAAACTGTACTCTTTTGGCTCCAACCTCTCACTATATCCCCACCCCCAAAGATCTATGGCATAGACCTTGAATTTTTCAGCTAGTGCATCGATGTTTTTCTTCCACATCACGGTATGGTACAGAAAACCATGAATAAGTATGATGGGTCTCCCGTTCCCTTTTTCAACATAGTGAACCTTTTTGCCATCTAAGGTAATGAATCGACCCTTGGCAAATCGTTCGATGGCGTCCTCATAGGTACATGTTTCCTTTGATGTTACGTTTGGAAGGATGACAATGGTTAATGCCAATACACCAACAACTATTAGTACGATAAGAACTATTTTCCTCATGGTTATCCTTCTCCTTCACGTTAATTTGGAAGAGAACTAATAGTCTATTGCGGTCTGCAGAAGAGAATAGCCGTGGCACAACTTACCAGTGACTCATCAGCATCTAGAAGCGCACGGGGAGTGCGATTAGGTTATCATCTGCGAATAGGAAGTGTACTCAAAGGAATGTGAGAACAGGATTTGCGAACTCGTGGTTTCTCGGCTCTGCCCTCAAAACAGTCTGATCTTATTAAATTCCAGAACAAAAAAAGCCTCCAAAAGAATATGATAGCCCCTCAGAGGCTCCATATTGACACCTTCTGGTACCCCTCTCTCATGCCTTCCTCCAGAAATCAGCCCGTCTTGGTTCCTAGTCATGCTCGATAGCTCCCGTATACCACGGGAGGCATGAATTGACAAGCTGCTAGACTTGGGGCATGTGGCCGGCCCTTCTTCGGGCAGGCTGAACAGTGCAAGATGTACTACGCAGATTCGTACTCATACCGGTCATGCAATATTTCTATCGCAAATCGAAAGCCTGAAGGTCCACCCCTCACGCCTTCCACGCCCTCAATATAGACCTTCCTTTTGCGGTCAGAGGAAAAATCTGATTTTGAGGTGGGTTCAGGCTTTCACTTCTCATTCTTGAAAAAATCAAAGATGATACGGCTGGATTTTCCTGGGTTCAATAGGCGTCTTGCCACTGAAAGGACACTGGCGGAAACGGCAGGGTGCTTATGGAGAGCGCAAAGGGACATGAGGGGCTCATCTCCACGGCCAGCCTAATTGGATGTCGATTGTCATTGACCGTCAAAGTCGCGATTAAGAAATGATAAAATCATTCGTCTCCGGGTCCAAGCTCAGCCGGATACTCCTCAGCCAATTGTCGTCATCTCTTTGAGGAAAATCCTCGCGGCAAAAAGCGCCGCGGCTCTCTTCCCTCGCCAGGCTGGCTCTCATAATGGCCTTCGATACTAACAGGCTGCCTTTCGCCTCGTTGAGCTCCATGGACCTTTCCTTTGGCCCGAGCTTGGCCAATTGCCCCTCCATCTCAGAAATTCTCGACAGCCCCTCCCCCAGCGATTCGGCGTTTCGTATCGGACCGGCATAGGTCGAAGTCAGATCCTGAACCTGCCGAAAGAGCTCCTTTACCACTGTTGTCCTCTCATTCCATCTCGACATGTCGAGAGCCCTGTTCCGATTCAGCTTTCCTCGGGAAACCGCCTGTGCATGCCGAGCTGCCGATTCCCCGGCTATCTGGCCGAATACAGAGCAGGCGGTCAGGGCGTTTCCACCGACCCGATTCGCACCGTGAACACCTCCTACCACCTCACCGGCAGCGAACAACCCGGGAATGGCCGTCTGGGTATCCTCGTCGATCTCCACGCCTCCCATAAAGAAATGGACCGCCGGGGCGATGGAAAAAGGTCGATTCCGAAATTCGGGGTTTCTCTCTTCGAGCCGATTCAGTGGATGTATAGCCCACTTTTCTCTGGGGACCCTCGTACAATCGAGATAGATCTCCCCCTGTGCAGCCTCTTGACTGAGGATCAGGGTTGATCGATCCCGATACTCCTCGATGGCTTCATTTAAATCGAACTGGAGGCCATGTTTTTTGAACAGGTCTTCCCCTTTGGCGTCGATAACCCTGACCTCCACCGGAAAATCGTAGAGGATGATCGGGGGTTCATGGGGTTCCGCCAAAGTGATGGGGTAATACTGGACAAACTCCATGTCCCGTAAAGCCAGCCCAATGGCGAGTGCAAGCCAATATCCATCTCCGACGATTCTCCTGTGGTTATCATGCCGTTTGTAAATACCTCCTGCTCCTCCTGTGGCCAATACGACGGATTTTGCGCCGATTGTTACCGGGCCTTCGGTCCTGGAGACGCCCATGGCCCCTGAGACTCGTCCCTCATCCAGCAGGAGTTCAACGATCGAAAACCAGGGAATGGCCGTTATTCGGGCGTCTTCGATCTTCTCCAATATCGCATTCATGAGGACAATGCCGGGGATTTTCCCCGAGCGCGTCCTATCGACAACCGAATATCTTCTGCCCATTCTCTCGAGGGGCACTCCCATTCGCCTGAGTGCCCGTATTGTGGACTCGGCTCTTTGGGCCAGGACCCGGACCAATTTGGCATCGTTGATCCGTTTCCCTGCTTCCATGACGAGATTGAAATACTCGTCAGGAGGAAAATCGTCCGAAGGAACGAGCCAGGCTCCCCCAGCAAGGGCTGAGTTTCCGCCCCTGTGGGAGACCTTACTGGTGAGCGTCACGCGGCATCCCCTTTCAGCGGCTTTGAGGGCTGCCATGATCCCGGCAACTCCGCTCCCGACCACGAGGACATCGGTCTCGATTTGCCTCAATTCCTGCCCCTCCATATCGCCATCTTGCGGAGATCACTTCTCCTGACGGGAACAGTGTAAAGGAGATCCGATGGCATGTAAAGGGTGACCCTATGGGGGTTCGTGGATTCTGCTCGCGCAGGACAGAGAAAAAGTGTAAAATGTTCCTGGAGAAGCGGTCCCAACAAGCCTTTTTCAGTTTTTATTCGGCATTTGCGATTTGTCATTTCGCATTTAGCCTTTAATCTCTAGTCTCCAATCTCCTGTCTTTAGCCACTCCCCTTTCCCCGACGTCGCTCAGAACCAGCAGGCATCGTCGAAAATTGGGGAACTCGCCAGAGTTTTTTAGCTTGACACGGGTTTTGTGCCGTTAGTAAACCGCACGTGACCGGGCGAGGAAGGGTTTCGAAGGACCTCGCTGCCAAGTGGGCCATATATTGTAACTTTTGACTTGAAAAACACAAAATGTAGTGCTAGACTGGGGTTAATTGCGTGGAGGCACGGTATGTCGGGTCATTCCAAGTGGAGTTCCATCAAGCATAAGAAGGGGATCGCCGATGCAAAGCGGGGGAAAATATTCTCCAAACTGATCAAGGAGGTCATGGTCTCAGCACGTCTGGGCGGAGGGGACCCTAGTGGGAACCCTCGTCTCAGGCAGGCGATTTTGGTGGCAAAGGCGGAGAATATGCCCAAGGAGAACATCGAGCGAGCCATCAAAAAGGGCACGGGCGAACTCGAGGGATCAAAATATGAGGAGGTTTCCTACGAAGGGTACGGACCCGGGGGAACGGCCGTGCTCGTTGAAACGCTGACAGACAATAAGAACCGGGCCACTGCCGAAGTCCGGCACCTTTTTTCCAAGTATGGCGGAAACCTTGGAGAACCGGGCTGTGTCGCCTGGTTGTTTGATAAGAAAACGCTGATTGTTTTTGATAAGGATAGAGTCAAAGAAGAAACGCTCATGGAGGTCGTCCTTGAGGCGGGGGCCGAAGACATTCATGAGACCGAAAAGGAGTTCGAGGTGATCGGGGCTTCTGAGTCCTTCGAAACCCTGAAGGAGGCGGTAGAGAAGGTCCAGCTGCCATGCAGTTTTGCCGAAGTGACCATGTATCCCCAGAGCACCGTAAAGCTGAAAGGGCGTGATGCCGAAAGGATGCTCAAGCTGATGGAAGCGCTTGAGGATTCTGATGACGTTCAGAAGGTATACGCGAATTTTGACATATCCGACAAGGTTATGGAGGAATTGAGTGGCTCCTGAGGCGGGAATCAGCCTCGGGTCATTGTCGGCGGGGAGGCACAAATTGGGAGCGTCGAACTTCAGGCGGGCAATCGGAATTGACCCGGGACTCTCGGCGACCGGCTTTGCCGTTGTTGAGACGAAGGAACGAGGAGGCCGTGCCTGTGAATGGGGGGGGATCCGAACAGACTCAAGGGATCCCATGCCGTTGCGGCTCTGTCGGCTTTTCGACGGTGTCGTCGAAATCATGGAGCGATGGGTTCCGGATCTCATGGTGTTGGAGGACGTATTTGTGGTTGACCGTTTTCCCCGCACGGCGATTCAGCTTGGCGAGGTTCGAGGTGTGATCTGTCTGGCAGCTCGGAAGCAGAATATTCCGATCACCGAGATCAAGCCGACCGAAGTGAAAAAAGCGCTCACGGGGGATGGGTGGGCTGCCAAGGATCAGATCGAGAGGTTACTGAGGCGAGTGCTCAGCGTTGAGGAGAGGATCACCCCGAATCATGCCTCTGATGCCATGGCCCTCGCTTTGATCGGACTCTCTCGAAACGGATGGTTGCGCTGGTAGGGGATTTCCCCATGAAGTTGAACGGGTGCAAGCCCATGAAGTCAGTTTCCATCTCTCCCAGAGCACACTGAGATCTCTGGGTTCTGACCTGAATCGCTCAGCGGCGTCACCGCTGCGCATGTATTGATTGGGTATCCCCCGCGATTCGTTGTGAAATCTGTATTGCATTGCCCCGCACGGGCACAGTGGGTGGCCTGATTTTCCCTTCAAAAAATCAGGCCAGAGTGGAAATCATCTCTTGCAAAAGCTGCGGATTCGAGCGAGAGAGAGGAATGGGGAGTGATTCGATATATTGAAGGGAAACTTCTGAAAAAGGAAGATGACCGCGTGGTTGTCCTGGCGAATGGCGTGGGCTACGAAATTCTCCTTCCGCCCATTGTGCGGCGCAGTTTCAATGGCACCCGCGCGGGAGGAGATGGAGAGACGGTTCGGCTCCACATATCCTATCAACAGACCGAGCGCCAGCCCAGACCGATGCTGATTGGATTCAATACAGAGACGGAAAAGGAATTCTTCGAGAAGTTTATCACTGTGGGGGACGTTGGTCCGACCACGGCGGTCAAGGCATTGATCACCAATATCGCGCAGATCGCCCGGGCGATTGAGAATCGGGATGCAGTGGCGATTCAAAGGCTAAAGGGAGTCGGGTCGAGAACCGCAGATAAGATTATCGCGGCGCTCCATGGAAAAGTCGGCAAATTCGCCCTCATGCGTGAGGACATGATCCCCGCTGTCCATGAAGCCCAGGATCTTCGGAGCCAAGTGGAGGAGGTCCTGGTTAAGGATCTGGGTCATCGGGCATCAGAGGCCCGTCGAATGGTGGAGGAGGCGCTCAAGCGTGATCCGTGCATTGCGAGCCCAGAGGAGCTGTTCGAGGAGGTCTATAGGGGCGAAAAGCGACAGGATGAACCCTCATGAGCCAGGGGACACCGACAGACAAGGCAACTGCCACCACTTTTGAGGAAGGGGCAGAGGAGATTTTGGATCTCCGGCCGAAGCTTCTATCGGAGTATATCGGTCAGACCCGTGTGATCGAGTCTCTCCGCATTGGGATTGAGGCCGCTCGAGAACGGGAGGATCCCCTGGATCATGTCCTCCTTCACTCCCCTCCTGGACTGGGTAAGACGACGCTGGCCCATATTATTGCGAGGGAGATGGGGAGCAGCATCGTGACCTCCTCGGGGCCAGCGATCGAGAGGGGAGGTGACCTGATCAGTATTCTGACACATTTGGAGCGGGGGGATGTGTTGTTTATCGATGAGATTCATCGACTCTCGAAGGTGGTGGAGGAGTTCCTCTATCCCGCCATGGAGGATTTCTGCATCGATTTTGTTTTTGACAAAGGTGCCCATGCTCGGAGCCATCGGTACCGGTTGGAGCCGTTTACGCTCGTGGGGGCGACGACCCGGTCAGGACTGCTTTCAGCACCACTGAGGGAGCGCTTTGGGATATTCAGGAGGCTGGATTTCTATACGACCGAAGAGATCAATCGCGTGGTCGAACGATCAGCTCAGATTCTCAAGGTGCCGATCGATGATGGAGGGCGGGACGAGATCGCCAAGCGAAGCCGTGGGACTCCCCGCATTGCCAACCGCCTCCTCAAGAGGACTCGCGACTATGCCCAGGTGAGGGGCGATGGCCTCGTCCACCAAGCGATTGTCTGCCAGGCGATGGAACTTGAGGGAGTTGATGAGATCGGCCTAACGGATCTGGACCGTCGATTTCTCGAAACGATCATCCGATTTTACAACGGTGGGCCTGTTGGAATTGAGGCACTGGCTGCGACGCTCCAGGAGGAGTCTGATACGCTGGTGGACATTGTGGAACCTTACCTTCTCAAGATCGGGTTCGTGAACAGAAGACCCAACGGCAGGAAGGCCGCAGATCAAGCGTATGAGTATTTTGGATTGCAGAGGCCGGTGGGCCGGAAAAAGCAGCTGTCCTTTGGGAAAATCAAAAAGACGGATCTCACTTCCCCCTGAGGAGGGCCTGGTAATTTTTTCAGTCAGCTTTGCGTATTTTACGGCTCTGCGGTGGATTCCTCGGGGGTCTGGCGGATAAGGCCACTTGAGCCTCGCATCTTGACTTCGTCCGGGCTGATTGATAGGTAGATTACCTCTCCGGAGTCACCCAGCCTCCCCAAGTCCTCGCCATTATGAACGACTCTCAACCCTCCTGCATTTCCGATCTTTATGTCGATGTACTGCTCACCCCGGCGTGAGATGACTTCTCCGGGCCGCAGGAATATCTCTGTCGCGGGCGTCTCGTCGATCTGAATCTGAATCCACGTATCCTCTAGTGCCGCGAGCTCGAGTTCAATCCCGGGGATTGGCCTCGGGGGTGATGGTGAGGTGGACCGTCGTAATGGATGAATGGGTGGCGGGATGACCATCGGCCGCTTGCGAGAGGCAACAGTCGGCGTGCTGACATCCTCCGCTTTCATCGGCGTCGGCTGGTCGGATTTGAGGGTCGGAACGGGCAGTGCAGCCGCTTTTGTCTCTTCAGGAGACTCCTGATGTGTCTCCATTTTCATGGGTTTCTGGAGGGTCAGAAAAAGCAGGATCCCGAGAAGCAGAAGAACAGAGACGGGAAGCACAATATACCTCAGGCTCCACTGCTTGGGGGTGTCCTCGACAGGCTTTTTCGGTGGAGGCGGAGGTGTTTCCTCCTTTTTGAGGGAGGCTTCGTAGCGGAGAACGACATCCTCCGGATCTAGCCCCACATATCTGGCGTAGGCCTTCAGATACCCCTTGACAAAGACGGGAGACTCAATGGAATCGATCTGTCCCCCTTCAAGGTCCCTGAGAATTTTTTCCCGGATTTTTGTCTTCTGAGATATCTCTTGGAGTGATATTTTGCGAAATTCCCGTTCCCTTTTGAGATACTCTCCGAGAGACTCCATGGGGGTTCACCACATATCGGTTCTTGCGGATTTCTCGATTCCTACAAAAACCTACAATTATCACCAGATCCGGTGCGAGTCAAGGCCGAGTCCCCTCGCCCCAAATAGGTTAGAGGAGAAAGGACGAATGATAAAGGCGAAAGCTTTGTTGGGAGCGCGCCTGCAACAACACCTTGCTTTTCCCATTGTCCTGTGAGCGCAGCGTCTGTGAACCCGAGTCGGGTTTCCACGAGAGCAGGGGACCGAGAAGCCCGTGGCGTTCTCCTGTGCGAACCAGAAATGGAAGAGGTATGGTTGAAATCCTCATCCATACCCCATCTCATCCAAAAGCCTCGGGTTCTCACTCCAATTTTTCACAACCTTGACCCAGAGCTGGAGGAAGACTTTGGTATGGAAGAAAGACTCAATTTCTCTGCGCGCCTCGGTCCCTATTTTCTTGAGCATCTTGCCTCCCCTCCCGATGAGGACGGCCTTCTGAGATTGCTTTCCCACGATGATGACGGCAGAGATCGAGAGGAGTTTCTTGTCCGTATCATCTTTGAATGTCTCGATTGTCACGCCAACTGAGTAAGGGATCTCCTGGTAGGTATATTGAAAGATCTTCTCCCTGATCATCTCTGCAGCGAGAAACCTCTCCGATTGATCCGTGGTCATATCCTCAGGGAAGTATTTGGGACCCGGTGTAAGGTATTTCTGGATAGTCTCAACCAACACATCGACCCCCTCTCCATGAGACGCGGAGAGAGGAATGATCTCCTGAAAGGGGTGGAGAGCCTGGTAACGCTCCATAATGGGGAGGATACTCGCCTTTTTGACCAGATCAATCTTGTTGATGATTAGAAAGATCGGAACCCTGCAAGGCGCAAGCGTCTTGAGGATCGATTGATCAGCCTCGATTTGAGGACGCTGTGCCTCGATGAGAAGGAGGATCAGATCCGTGTCCTTCCCAGCCTTAAACGCGGCACTGACCATGGACTCATGTAGCCTCGAACGGGGCTGGTGAATCCCGGGAGTGTCATAAAAGACGAGCTGGGCGTTATTGAGATTCTTGATTCCCAGGATTCGGGTCCGAGTCGTTTGGGGTTTGCGAGAGATGATGGCAATCTTTTCGCCGAGAATCCGGTTCAGGAGGGTCGATTTTCCAACGTTTGGCTTGCCGAGGATAGAAATGAAACCAGACTTAAAGGAACTCATCAGAGGGAACGGCTCATAGCCTCAATTGTCGATCCTCCCATGGTCAAGGCACCATGGAGGGGATCAGGGCCTGTTTGGTTGGAAGTCGTGTGTCGGATGACCACACGGCCTCCCCTTCAGTCAGTGACCTGCCGCTGGAAAATACTCCTGATCAATGTGAACTAATCAGGGCCTCTTTGAAGACTTCGTCGATGTGGTCCACAAAAACGATTTCTAGGTTTGTCAGAAAATCACTCGCCATATCCTCGAGGTGGGGTTTGTTTCTCCTCGGGAGAACCACCTTTCTCACATCTGCCCTGAGGGCCGCGTGGATTTTCTCCTTTACTCCCCCAACAGGGAGGATTTTTCCGGTCAATGTAAGCTCTCCGGTTATGGCAACATCGTGTCTGACCGGCCTTTCCGCGAGGAGGGAGATAAGGGCCACGGCGATGGTCGTTCCCGCAGAAGGTCCTTCCTTGGGGACAGCACCAGCCGGGAAATGGACATGGAAGCCATGGTTATGAAATAGGCTCTGAGAAATCCCATGTTGCCTGGCGTGACTCCGAATATAGCTTAGGGCAGCCTGAGCAGATTCCTTCATCACGTCTCCCAGAGAACCGGTCAGAATCAGCCCCCTTTCACCTCTTATCCTTGAGACCTCCACGAACATAATATCCCCACCGTTTTCAGTCCAGGCGAGCCCAGTGGAGACTCCAATACGGTCTCTCGCTTCCTTCACCTCGTGGAAGACTTTTTGGGGACCGAGGAATTGCTCGACCGTCTTGCTGTCGATGATCTCTCGCTTTCCCTTTCCCTGAGTCCATTCCCTCGCGACCTTTCGGCAGATTGCCGCAATCTCTCTCTCAAGGTTTCTGACGCCTGCCTCCCGTGTGTGCTCCTGGATGATCTTTTGGATCGCCTTCCGTTCGAAGAGGATGGGATTTATGCTTAATCCGTTTTCTTGAATTTGATGCGGAATAAGGAAGGCCGTTGCGATGTTCTCCTTCTCTTCGTCTGTATAGCCGGGAATGCTAATGACTTCCATTCGGTCTCTCAGTGCGGGAGGGATAGGGGAGACCGTGTTGGCTGTTGTGAGAAACATGACGCTGGACAAGTCAAAGGGGACGTCCAGGTAATGGTCCGTAAATGAACAGTTCTGTTCGGGGTCTAAGGCCTCTAGGAGGGCTGCCGCTGGATCTCCACGGAAATCCTGGCCGATTTTGTCCACTTCGTCCAGCATGAAAACGGGGTTGCGGGTTCCACTTCGTCGAATCTCCTGAATGATTCTTCCTGGAAGCGCTCCGACGTATGTCCTTCTGTGTCCCCGGATTTCCGCCTCGTCTCTCATGCCGCCAAGGGATATGCGGATAAACCTCCTTCCGAGGGCTCTGGCGATGGATTTGCCGAGGGATGTTTTTCCGACGCCGGGAGGGCCGACGAAGCACAGAATCGGACCTTTCATGTTCTTTCTCATCTTTTTCACGGCCAAATACTCAAGAATCCGATCCTTGACCTTCTCGAGATCGTAATGGTCTTCGTTGAGTATTTGTTCGGCCCGCTTGATGTCGAGGTTGTCCCTTGTACTTCGATTCCACGGAAGTGTTACGAGATAGTCGACGTAGGTTCTGGAGACGGTGTATTCGGCTGATGTTGGATTCATTCTTTCTAGGCGGCTGATCTCCCGCTCGGCAACCTGCTCAACCTTCTTGGGCATTTCAGCAGACCGAGCCCTCTCTCTCAGCTCATTGATTTCTGCCGTATGGGGATCATCTTCACCGAGCTGTTTCTGAATCGATTTCATCTGCTGCCACACCTGATGGCTTTTCTGGGCCTTTGCCGAACTCTTCACGGATCCCAGGGAGGAGGACGACTCAGTTTCGGAGTCCTGGATCGTTCTGCTCAGGAGGAGGAAGACCCTTTTGAGTCGCTCTAACGGGTCGATGCACTCGAGTATGTCCTGCTTTTCGGGAAACTCAACACTGAGGTGGGTGGCGATAAAATCTGCCAGCCGCCCCGGTGGATCTAGGCGGTCGACGACCTGCTCCATCTGTTGAAGCTGAGGTGTTTTTAGAGAAACATAAAGCTTGAAAAGAGATTGGGCGCTCTGGACGAGGCTGTCTGAAATCATAGATCTCTTTTTATTGTCCTTGATTTCTTCCACCTGAGCCAGCAGAAAGGGTTCCGAGGAAAGTAGCTTCTGGATGACGATCCGAGAAAGGCCCTCAACGAGGACCTGCACACCGCCACCCGGGAGCCTCACGACCTGAAGAATTCTGCTCGCCGTGCCTACCGAATAGAGGCCGTCGAGGCTCCCGTCCTCGGGGATCTCTGTTTTCTGAGAAACCAAGCCTCCGACGAAGTTGGGAGACGCGGTCTCCAAAAGTTTTACGATATTGTCTGAGCGAAAAAAGAGCGGGAGGATCGTATGAGGAAAGAGGACGACCCCCTGTAAAGGAATGAGAGGGAGCTCATTGGGAACAGGAAACACCTTTGCTTTGTTTGAGTGACTCACCGTAAGATCTCCAGAACCACGATCCTCTCACCGCGGAGAATGCCGTATGGTATATAATATTAATGACCCTGTCAACTTGGTGGTTGAAAGTCCCCGAATCCACCATCTGATCTATGGAGAATGCCTAGCGAGGCATGTCCCCTTCGCTTTCCAAACGAGATTTCTGGCCCCTTCTAAAGCTCAGTTCTTCCTTGACACCCTTGGATCTTTTCTCTATACTCGAACTCATCGGAAGTCAAAGTCGAGTGCCCGCGTTGCCCTGCGTCATCTCGCCCGTTCGAGAAATCGAGCGTGCGGTACAGGAAGACGAGAGGGGGTGTTTTTCGTTTGGGCGCGGGAAAGGAGGGGCGGAATATGAGGGCTTTGCTGATTTTTTTCGCGGTGCTTCTGATCATAACGCTTACGGTTCCCCTGAGAAGCGATGATCAGGTGAAGAAAACCGAGACAGTGCCCGCAGGTATGGCCACATCCAAAACAGAAACTTCTCCCGTTTATCCGATCGCTCCCGGAGTGTGGTATCCTGGTCAAGCGTTGCCGGAAAATCCGGTTCGCTACTACCGGGTGAGGTGTTGGCCGGGGTGTCATCGAGGAAGTTCACATGGGGCATACCCGAGTGAACCCTTGGGCATGACTCCCATATTTCATACCTCGACGATAGATCTCTGGCCTCCTGCGACGAAAACAAAGTGAAAAAAGCCTCCTGGGGCTAGACACCGAAATAAAGACGACTTTCTGATTTCGGAGGCGTTATGGCAGGAGTAAACAAGGTGATCCTCGTTGGGCGGTTGGGAGCCGACCCTGAGGTCCGATACACGAACACCGGGACAGCAGTCGCCAATTTCTCTCTCGCTACCACTGCCAATTGGGTTAACAAGGAAGGGCAGCGGGAAGAGCGAACAGAATGGCACCGGGTCGTCGCTTTTGGACGCCTTGGAGAGATTAGCGGCGAGTATCTCAGTAAGGGCAAGCAGGTCTACATTGAGGGGAGGTTGCAGACCCGCTCCTGGGAAGATAAGGACGGAAATCGACGGAAGACGACCGAGGTCGTGGCCCAGCAACTTCAGATGCTGGGAGCCCCCGCTGGGGAAAAGGCGCCTTCTGAGGCGGAACATCAGGCTCCAGAGGAAGAACCTCTCCCCGAAGACGATATTCCCTTTTGATTGAAGCTGGTCCGGTCAACCCCATCTCATTCGATCCCACATTGAATCGGAGCGTGGGGAAGGGGAGATTTTCATCTCTTCCCTTCGCCGTAAAGGTTCCGCTACTCTTTACTGCCTTTGACCTCCTCAAAGACTTCCATAATCTTCGGCGAAACATAAACCGGATCGAGTCTCAAGTCAGGATCCACTGTAAGGGCCTGCTGGAATGAGTCTTTTGCTTTTACCCGTTCGTCGAGGGCTACATAGGAGTAGGCGAGAAAACGGTGAGCCTTCGAGATATCGTCCTTCTTGTTCAAGCCGGATTTAATTGCCTTTTTGAGGTTTTCGACGGCGCCCACATAGTCGCCCATGAAGTAGTCACTGGTTCCCTTTTCCAAAAATTCCTTTCCCGCTCTTTTTTCAGGGGATGGTTGGGGCTGTCGGGTGCGTGCCTGGGATGGAGACTTCTTCCTGACAATCTTGAGGTTTGAAATCGGGATAATCAGTCGTGTCCCAACCTTGAGATTAAAGGGGTTTCTGATGCCGTTGTAAAGTGCAATAAGCTCAGAAGTGTCGAATTGACCGTAATATTTCCCGGCAATGCTGGATAGGGACTCCCCTTTTTTGACGGTGTGGATGATTTCAACGGGAATGAGGATCTTCATTCCAGGAGAAAGGGATTTTGGGTCCTTGATCCGATTGAGTTGGGCAAGGCCTCGGGATTTCTTGGGATCATTGAGATATCTTTTTGCGATAAGAGCGAGCGTTTCCCCCCTTCGGATGCGGTGAAACCGCACTTCAGGGATGACGAGTCTTCGGCCAGGTTCGATTGCGCGAGGGTCGGTAATTCCGTTGTACCCAAGAAGGAAGATGGCCTTTGAGGGATCGCCATAGTAATGTTTGGCCACTATGGCGAGACTCTCTCCACTTCTTATGGTGTGGTACACCGCTCCACGACACGGAGCGTTCAAGGCCAACAGGAAGAGGGTGGTCGCAAGAGTCTTTATGAGTACCGGTGAAATCCTCAATTTCATGATCCCATTTTCACAACGATGAGGCGCTCCTCTTTGGGTTTCAAGTCAATGTCCATGGTTTTGGAGCCGAATTTGGAATGGGTAAAGCGGAGGTGGTGTCTCCCGGGGGCCAGCACGATAGGGTCTGCTGTGGGCGTTGTGGTCACGTATTTGCCGTCTACATGGATTTTTGCCCACGGGTAGACAACGACCTTAATCCGGCCGTAATCCTGGACCTGATAAAAGGGGACCTTCTTCCGAATCCAGGGGAGCCACTTTTCGGGATGAATAACGCCGCGGGTTTTTAGAGGCCCATAGGCAAAGACAGCGGCCGCCACCGCAGCAGCGATAACAGCCCACCTCCATCTTCTGAAAAGGATGAAAGGCTTCTTTGACGCGTCTTGTTCATCGGAGAATACGATCTTGAAAAACTGGGAAAGAACCTGGTCCCTCTTGCGACTTGTCTTGGGGAGGAATTTCCCCAGCGCTATCCGGAGGTCTTCCATATTTTGAAATCGCCGCCGGGGTTTCTTTCTCAGACAGCGCAGGATTATCCATTGGAGACGCCACGGAATGTCGGCATTAATCATCTTGGGCAATTTGGGCCTTTTCTCGAGGATCTTTGTAACGACCCCTTCCTCATCATCCGCCGCGAAAGGACGGGTTCCGGTGAGCAGTTCGTAGATCACGATGCCGAGTGAAAAGATGTCGGACCTCTGATCTGGGCGCTGCCCCCTGACCTGCTCTGGTGACATATAGGCAGGTGTTCCAATGGCGATGCCTTTCTGGGTGAGCGTGGGTTCCTGAGGCGTGTAGGCGATTCCAAAATCGGTCAGTTTGATCTCTCCTCGGCGGGTGATAAAGATATTACTTGGTTTAACATCCCTGTGGATAATTCCTCGCTGGTGGGAATAATGGAGGGCATCGGCGACCCGAGTCGCGATCATCGTGGCGGCTGAGACTGGCAGAGGACCGGTTGCGTCGAGGATCTCTTCGAGGTTCTTGCCCTCGAGATACTCCATGGCGAGATAAAAAGAATTCCTGTCCTTCCAGAAATCATAAATATTGACGATTCCCTCGTGCGTGAGAGAGGCTGAGGCCTTAGCTTCTCTCTTAAACCTCTGGACCATCTCTTGGTCAGTGAGGAGGGCAGGCATCAATTCCTTGATGGCAACGTTTCTATCCAATGAAATCTGTGTGCCGAGATAGACGGTTGCCATCCCTCCCTTACCGACTTCTCTGATAATCCTGTAGTTTCCGATCTTCTTTCTCATTGGATCGTCGTCCCAAAGCAGAACAAGAAGCGGGAAGTTCGCCTTGAGTTTATCTCATGGAAGACGCTTGCCATTTGGGCAGGCGAGCCGAAGATTCGGTCATGCGGACTTCGAGGGAGTCCCCTATCTTACCAAGATAGGTTGGTCGTGATGCAAATTCTATTCCCAATCTGTGCGACGCGCGAGGCCGAGTCCGGGCCTCAACCTAGCACGATCTTTCCACTGAAGTCAATTCAGGCGAAATGCAGGAGTCGGAAGACAGGGGTCAGGAGACAGAAGTCAGGAAACAGAAGTCAGGAGTCAGAATGAGGCCGGAATGATTGACACCGAACGTGGCAATTCCCCAGTTCGTGAGGAGTTACTATCCCTCCTCGCTTTGAAGCCGTCCCATAAGTCGGAAGGCAGAGGCGAAAGGAAGTGATCAGTGTCAAAAAAATAGGCGCGCAGCGGTTTTTTTGCCTGATTGTCTGCTTATTCTGACTTCTGACTCCTGAATTCTGAATTCTTGGGTCACCCCGAACCCTGAGTTCGTATGACATCATTTTGACATTTCCCGGGTCCGGTGTTAGATTTTTCCTCTCATGAAGGAGAAGACAACCCGGAAAATCAGGGCCAAGGATGAGAAGTCGGTCCCCTTCTATCTGCTTCGGGGAAAACTCGTCGTTCTCTCCGGACCAGACAAGGGGAAGACCCTCGTTCTCGATGGACCAGAGCTGACCGTCGGCACAATGGAGGACAATCAACTGATCCTCTCAGATCCGACCGTGTCTCGACACCACGCCGGACTCACCGAATCGGCGGGCGTGTATGTGATCAAGGATCTGGAGAGTACGAATGGAACCTATCTTGACGGAGTGCTTATTCGAGAGGCCGTCTTGGAGTTTGGAAGGACGATTACGCTTGGAGAGACGGAGATAAAGTTTGTGCCCTTTCAAGAGAAGATCGAGGCCTATCCCAGTTCGAAGAATGCCTTTGGCGAGGTTTACGGGCAGTCTCTACAGATGCGCAACATCTTCGGGATACTCGAGAAAGTGGCCCCCACCGATGTGACCCTTGTTCTCGAGGGAGAGACCGGAACCGGAAAGGAACTGCTGGCGCGGGCCATTCATGCAACCAGCTCCAGACGAAGTGGTCCCTTTGTGGTCTTTGACTGTAGCGCTGTCGCTGAAAATCTGGTCGAGAGTGAACTGTTCGGTCATGAAAAGGGCGCCTTCACCGGAGCGATTCACTCCCGCCAGGGAGTTTTTGAGATGGCCCGGGGAGGAACGCTTTTTCTCGATGAGATCGGGGAGCTGGGAATCGATCTCCAGCCCAAGCTTCTGAGGGTCCTGGAGGCAAGAGAAGTGAAACGTTTGGGAGGGAGCGAGACGCGGCGTATCGATTTCCGTCTGGTTGCCGCCACCCATCGGGACCTCGCAATGGAAGTCCGAAAGGGAAGGTTTCGGGAGGACCTCTTCTACCGTCTCTCTGTTTTGAGGTTGCGGATCGCACCGCTCAGGGCGAGGAAAGAGGATATCCCTTTGGTCACCCAACAGTTGCTTCACAATCTCTCTCTCGAATATAAGACCACCACGGTTCCGAAAGTCGCTCCAGCGACCCTCGAAATCCTAAATTCTTATGACTGGCCGGGAAATATCCGGGAGCTTCGAAATGTTTTGAGCCGCGCCCTGGCGATGGGAAGGGAAACCGTGATTCGACCCGGAGATCTCCTCTTGTTGCCCGATTCAGAATCCTCCGATTCGGAGATGGACACCCTCACGGGGAAGTCCCTCGAGGAAATCGAACGGATGGCCATTATGCGAACCCTCAAGGCTCAACGTGGCAACAAGACGCAAACCGCTAAGGCACTCGGTATTGCTTATTCGACCCTCTATGAGAAGATCAAGAAATATGGTCTTCACTAGCCAGAAATCCTATCTTCCGTTGGTCGTGGACGAGAGGCCTCCAATCCTACAGAAAGCGGAGACCTCTATTCGATTTTCGAATAGTCTTAAATCCACCCGCCCTTGAGCCCACTCGCCTCTTACCGTCATCCTTGTAGAAATTGTCATTTAGATTCAAAAGGTTAGACTTCCCCTTCTTCTCAGCCGCGTGGGGTCAGTCTCGTGGCATACCCATTGCTCTGTCCTCATGAAAAGCTGAGAGGAAGTCCAATGTCATTTACGTTCCACCGGATTCAAAGGACGCTGAAATCTCTGATTTCTGAAAAGCTCACAGGACGTAGATCTGAAAGGCGGGGAGATTATCTGGACACAGGAACCTTGGTTGGTGGCCGATACTGGATCGAAAAACCCCGGTTGGAGAATGGGACTCGAAGCTTCTACAGGGCGAGTCTCGTTCGGGGTGGGGCGTTCCGGGGTAGCCGCCGCCTGAGAGGGAAGGAGACTCGTAACCCGCCGAGTCACTTCGGCGAAGGCAGGCGAGAAGCGTCGGTATATCAGGTGGAAGTTGTCCCGTGGCAAATCGAAGCAGAGTTGATGAAAAAGCTGTTGGAGATTTCTCATCCAGGGGTTGCAAAGATCTATGACATCTTTTCTGCAGGCTCTCACACGTATGTTCTATCCGAGTACACCTCTGGGCCGACCCTCGATTGCCTCGATGGTGTGCTCACAACTCACCAGGTCCGAATGCTCGGGATTCGTCTCGCTCAAACGGTGGAATTCTTACATGGTCAGGGGATTTCGCATCTGAATCTTCAGCTTTCTAATCTCAAGTTGGCAGCGGACAGGCCAAGACTGATGAGTCTGAGCACCAGTAAGTTGAGAGGCGATTTATCTCGGGAAGACATCGAGTGGGTTGATCGAGAGGATTTCCGAAGGCTGTTAGAGACGCTGGAAAAGCTGGCGGGGGAATACACAGACAGTCATGAAGAAGACATGCTCTGTCGTCTCCTGTTTGCCTTGGAGGAGATGATTGGGCGAAATGAGCTTTTCCCCCTCGATATTTTGGAGGCGCTGGCCCCGGCCCGGTTCAAGACGGACACAGAGGTCCTCTCAAGAGGCCCTATTCCGGCCCCTGAAACGTGGGACGAGCCGTTGCAATTTCCAAAGGGGTCGGGTTCTTCAGAATATATACCTTCGCATGCTAATGTTCAAAAGCAATCCTGTCCCCGCCATGACAGCCAGGGTTGATGACCCTCCGTAGCTGAGAAATGGGAGAGGGACGCCGACGACTGGCATCATTCCCAAAACCATGCCGACATTAATGAAGAGATGCCAAAAGATCATGGCCACCACACCGAAAGCGGCAATCGCCCCATAACGGTCCTTCGATCGGAGGCTGATTTGCAGGCCCCACAAGATGAGGAACAGAAACAGGATGAGAAGTAAGGTGAGGCCGAGGAATCCCCATTCCTCGGCGAGATTGCAGAGAACAAAATCGGTGTGGCGGGCTGGAATAAACCCCAGCTTGGTGTAAGCTCCTGCGAGAAAGCCTTTTCCGGCCAATCCTCCCGATCCAATGGCGATTTTGGACTGCTGAATGTGATAGCCCGCCCCCAGCGGGTCCAGATCGGGGTTGAAAAAGACGAGGATTCGCTCCCTCTGGTAGTCCCTCAGAAAATAGTTCCACAAGAGGGGTAGCCCCGCCAGACCGCTCAGGGTGAGGATCAGAAACGATTTCATACGGATCCCCACGAAAAAGAGAACAGATAGGAGGATGAGGAACACGATGATTGCCGTTCCAAGGTCTGGTTGCAGGAGAATCAGCACCGCCGGGACAACCGTCGCGAGAAAAGGGGGGATCAGGTCCCTGATCAGATATCCATCCGTCTTGGGATTCTTGCTAAAGAACTTCGCCAGAGCGAGAATCAGGCAGATCTTGACCCATTCCGATGGCTGAAAAGACATGGGGCCGATTCGAATCCAGCGTTGCACGCCCCCAAACAGGATGTGATGGATCAAGAGAATGACGAGGGGAATCAGGGAGACTGCGAAAATCGCATAGGCAAATGTCCGGTAGTGTCGGTAGTCGACGAACGCGACCAGGAGCATCACGAGAAGGCCCAGAGAGAACCAGAGGGTCTGTCTGAGATAAACGGGAATCCCCTCTATTTCCTCCCCCAGGGCGGCACTGTAGAGATTGAGTATGCCGATGCCCGTAAGACAGAGGAAAAAAATGATCAGGGGCCAATCGAAATGGTCGATGAGTCTCCTGTCAATGAAATTGAGCACGATTCGTTGCCTCAGCGGTGGTGTCTCTTGGAAGTGACCCGCCCTTTCGGAGGGTGGTCTCGATGATCTTCCGAGCCACCGGGGCTGCAGCAGTCGCTCCATGCCCGCCATGCTGGATCAGGACTGCGACCGCAATGACAGGGTCTTTCTCAGGGGCAAAGGCCACAAACCAGGCATGATCCCGGTACCGAAGAGGAACCTCCTCCTCGTTTTTCATCTGTTCCGATCGTTCGAGTTTAACCACCTGGGCGGTTCCGGTCTTTCCAAAGACTGGAACGCCTCTAATCCTGGCCGCCTTTCCGGTTCCTTGCGAGTCCTCCACGACTCCCCGGAGCGCCTCTTTGATCAGGTCAAGATTCTTCTCAGATATGGAGACGTGTCTCATCACCGTACTCGGATATTCATCGATGACCTTCCCGTGGACATCCTCGACGCGAAGGACGACCTGAGGCCGGTAAAAGGTCCCTCCGTTGGCAATGGCCGAGATCATGCTAGCCATCTGAATCGGGGTCACCAGTACAGCACCTTGCCCGATGCCCGAAACGAGCGTCTCCCCCTCATACCAGGGTTCGCCGTACTTCTCCTTCTTCCACTGAATGGTGGGGATGAGGCCAGGTTTTTCATCCCCAATTTCAATTCCGGTGACTGCTCCAAACCCAAACTTCCTGGCATAGTGGGCGATTCTATTGATTCCCAGTCTGAGTGCAACTTGATAGAAATAGACATCACAAGACTCGATGAGCGCTCTTCGGAGGTTCACAATTCCATGGCCCCCTTTTTTCCAGTCTCGATAGGTCTTGGAGCCGAAGTGGTAGAAGCCAGGACAGCCGAGGGTCTCCTCGGGTGTAATGACCCCTTCTTCCAACGCGGCGAAGGCAGTAATGATCTTGAAAACCGAGCCCGGAGGATACTGTCCCTGGATGGCCTTGTTCTGGAGGGGATGAAAAGGGGTGCCCAAGAGGTTGAGCCAATTTTCCTCGCGAATGCCAGTTGCGAAGAGATCGGGATTGAAAGAGGGCGAGCTGGCCATGGCCAAAACCCTTCCCGATAGGGGGTCCATGGCGACAGCAGCTCCGATCTTGCCGTCGAGTAACGCTTCCATGGTTTGCTGAATCTCGAAGTCAATCGTCAGGATCACATTATGACCCGGACGCGGGGAGACACTGCTGTAGATTCCGATCTCTCGGCCAACCGAGTCCACCTCGACTTGCCGTCCTCCATCGACTCCACGGAGGAACGCCTCCCATCGCTTTTCGATCCCGTCCTTCCCAATGAAGGCCCCCAGGGGGTAACCGTGGGAACTCATCTTTTTGAGTTCACTGTCATCGATTTCGCCAAGATATCCCAACAGGTGGGCGGCCAGGGATCTATAACTGTAGGATCTCCTTGGGATGGCATCGATGACCAATCCTGGAAGATCCATCTTACGGGTTTCGAGAATGGCCAGTTCCGTCCTGGGGATATCCGCCTTCACCACAACCGGATAGAAAGGTCGACGACTGTTCTGGTGGGTAATTCGGGATTTCAGTTCGTTGGGCCCCAATTTGAGGACTCGACTGATTCTCGATACAACCTGATCAACATCATCGATGTCTTCGGGAACAAGAGACACCTGAAAGGCGGGGCGGTTGTCAACGAGGATGTTTCTGTTTCGGTCGAGGATCATCCCCCGTGATGCGGCAACCCGCCGAATTCGGATGCGATTGTTTTGCGCAAGTCGTGAGAATTCATCGCCTCTGAGGATTTGTAGGTACCAGAGGCGCGAGAGAAGAAAAATGAAAAAGATGGAGAGGGCAATGAGGAAGTATCGGTGCCTGGATCTCAGTTGATCAACATGATTGGAAGAGAGCTTCATCTTTGCCCTTTCTTCATGAAACGAGGATTCTGGTTCTCTTGAATACGACGAAACANNTGGCAGATACGAGGTCAGTCCGACGAGAAAAAGGAGCATCGCCGCTTCGATCAAGGCCGCCACAGAAACGAGTGCTGCCTTGGCCAGATAAGCATCGAAGTACAGACGCCCCCTTATGCTGTAAACGAAGAAAAACACAATCGTCCTGGTGAGTGCGAAAAATCCTGGGGTGCTTCCGGCGAAAACATCCGTGACGCAGCCGAGGAAGAATGCGATGATCGCACCGGAAAACGGCTTCTGTGAAAGGCCGAGGCAGACGACGAGGATAAGGACAAGGTCGGGCTTGATGGGGAGATGGGAGAGGACAGTCGTTTGTAAGAAAAGGGCGACAAGTCCTACTGCCAGGTAGATCATATTTTGCTGCATCGTGAGACCTTCGAATTATCTTATCGATTCGGAGCGTCATCCGTATCGAGAATCACGAAGACTTCTTCCAATCTCCTGAAGTCTACTGCCGGAGTCACCTCCACTTTCTGGAAAACACCGTATGGTTTTTTCTCCACTCGCGAAACGGCCCCGACAACAAGACCTTTGGGAAAACGCCCGCCAAGGCCCGATGTGATGACCCGTTCCCCGACCGATACATCGTCCTGCCTTGAGACGTAATTGAGATCGCAAAGGTTCCTCTCCTTCCCTTGAACGATCCCTCTGGCTCGGCTCGACTGGCAGATCGCATCGACAGAAGAGTTGTAGTCGGTGATGAGGAGAACCTTTGACACGTCGCGAGAGGTATTGATGACATGTCCTACAAGGCCTGCTGCCGCAACGACGACCATTCCCCGGTGCACACCGTCAATCTCCCCCTTGTTGATGCTGATGGTCCGAAACCAGCTCGAAGCGTCTTCCCCAATGAGTTCTGCTGGCAATGTGGGTTTGGGGATCTTCTCTTTGAAGTTTAGGAATCTTCTCAGTCGTTCATTTGCAATGGCCATCTCCGCGAGTTCGACGTTCTGTCGCTCGAGTTCGACAATGCGTCTCTTCAACTTGTCATTTTCTTCTCTCAAATGAACAAGGAAGACATAGTTCTCCGCCAGATCCCTCACCGCTCGGACACCGGCATAATAGAGTCTTTGGAATGGGGAGAAAATCTCCATAAAAAAGCTCGGAAAGAGCGGGAGGCTGAAGGGCTGGCGAGTGCTTGAGGATATCAGGAGGAAGGAGGCGAAAAGCAGGACCAAGGCCAAAAGGAACAGGCGATATCTCTTCGCAAATGTCGCGTTTTTTGACCTCATCGGCTAGAAGGAGATGGTCGCGTTTTTGAGCAGTTCGATATCGTCCAGGACCCGGCCCGCTCCCATCACGACAGCAGAAAGGGGATCGTCTGCAATGGTGATCGGGACACCGGTGACCTCCCTCAAGAGCACATCGAGATTCTTCAAGAGGGCACCCCCTCCAACGAGGACGATCCCTTTGTCCACGATATCGGCGGCCAGCTCCGGAGGGGTTTTCTCCAGGGTGATCCGGACTGTCTCAACGATGGTATTGATCGGCTCGACCATAGCCTCCCTGACCTCTTCCGCGCTGATCTCCAAAGTCTTTGGGATCCCTGTCACCATATCCCTTCCCTTGACTTCCATGGATTCGGAATCTTCGTCGGGGTAGGCTGTTCCGATTGTTATTTTGATGACTTCGGCCGTTCGATCGCCGATCAAGAGGCTGTACTTTCGTTTCACGTACTGAACAAGGGCTTCGTCCATCTTGTCGCCTGCCACTCGGATCGACTGGCTTGTCACGGTACCCGAGAGCGAGATGACGGCCACCTCTGTGGTACCACCGCCGATATCCACAATCATGTTTCCCGTGGCATCCTTGATGGGAAGATCCGCTCCAATCGCCGCAGCCATGGGTTCCTCGATGAGGTAGATCTCCCTGGCGCCCGCTGATTCGGCGGACTCCCGGACGGCCCTTTTCTCCACCGGCGTGATTCCTGATGGGACACCGATGATGACCCGGGGACGGACAAAGGTCTTTCGGTTATGGGCCCGGACAATGAAGTAGCGGAGCATCTCTTCTGTGATTTCAAAATCGGCGATCACCCCATCCTTCATCGGCCGAATGGCGATGATTGATCCAGGAGTCTTCCCAAGCATGTCCTTGGCCACTTTACCAACGGCAACAACGTTCTGCTCTCCCCTTGAGTTTCTCTGAATTGCCACAACAGAAGGTTCTCTGAAGACGATTCCTTTCCCCTTCAGATAGACGAGCGTATTGGCTGTTCCAAGATCAATGGCCAGATCATTTGAAAACGCTCCCAGGAGTTGGTTGAAGACCATGGAATTCTCCTAATGTCAAATTTAGGCCAGGGCTGGATTTAGAATGTAATCTCGGTCATCTCCAAACATTTAGCCAAGCGGATTGAGTTGTGCTATATTATCAGAGCGACTGGGAGAGATCAAGCTCGTGCGCCGATGACACAGACTGTGTCGAGCCCAACCGGTTCCTAGCAAATCTCGGACCAAGGAGAGAAGTGAATGCTGACCTATATGCGAAAAAAGGCTCAATCCTGGATGATCAAGGTGATCTTCGGGGTTATCATCGTTGTGTTTGTCTTTTTCTATGGCTACCGTGAGCGAACGGGAAGGAGCACTGTCATCGCTGAAGTCAATGGGACGAAGATCACAGACGCCCTGTTCAGGAGTGAGTATCAGAAGGCCTATCAGAACTTGGTTCAGTTGTATCAAAACGTTTACCGGGAACAGTTCGATGAGGCGATGATCGACCGATCGGCCCTGAGAGAAAGGGTCTTGAATGGCCTCATCGAAGAGGCCCTCATTACCCAGGAGGCGGAGAGGCTCTCTGTCCGTGTGAGCCCAGAGGAGCTTCAGGCGGCTGTTCGATCAAACCCCTTGTTCCAGGTGGGTGGGAAGTTTAGTGAGCAGAGATTTATGGCGATGCTTCGGGCAAATCAGGTGAGCGTCGAGGAGTTTGAAGAGATCGAAAGGCAGAGCCAACGCATGATTAAACTGACCGACATGATCGGCTTGGGAGGCGCCGAAGTATCGGACCAGGAGATCTTGGACGCTTACACCTTAGAAAATGAGAAGATCAATCTTCGGTTTGTCGAATTCAATCCAAAGGCATACGAAGGGTCCGTCACTTTAGAGGATCAGGAATTGGAGGCATATTTTGGCGAAAACAGTGCCTTTTTCGAGATACCTCCAAGGGTGCAGGTCCAGTATCTCCTTTTCGCTCCTGAGGATTATCTCAAGACAATCGAAGTCAGCCAAGAGGAGATCCGCGAGGAATATGAATTCAATCTCGAAGAGTATCGGATTCCCAAAAGGATTAACCTCAGCCACATCCTCATTACGGCCGAAGGGGATAAGGGAGAGGCCGCACTGGAAGAGGCGAGAGAGAGGGCGGAGAAAATCTTGGACCGAGCCAGAAAGGGCGAGGACTTTGCGGCCCTGGCAAAGAAGTATTCGAAGGACACGAATTCCGCAGAAAAGGGAGGTTCAATCGGGTGGGTGAGAAAGGATGAGAACACTCCGGATTATGTCGATCTCGCCTTTTCACTCGAGAAGGGTGAGATCGGGCCACTCTTCGAGGGAGATGATGGATTTCACATCGTGAAAGTGACCGATATACATGAGGAGCGGGTGAAACCCCTTGAGGAGGTCGAAGTCGAAATCAGGTCAGAACTGGCGAGAGCCAAGAGTCTTCAGATGGCCGAAGATGAGAGCCAGGAGGCATTCTTCGCGGTTTTCGAGACGAAGGACTTGGAGGGCTATGCCCAGAAAAAGGGAAAGGATCTTAAGACGACCAAACTCTTTGCGAGAGATGAAAGGCTGAAAGAGGTCGGAGAAAACCTGGAATTCAATAACCAGGCCTTTTCTCAGGAAGAGGGCGAAGTTCCCGCGCCCCTTGAATTCCAAGGAAGGTATTACCTTATGAAAGTCATCAAGCGCGAGAAGCCTCGAATCCCAACATTGGAGGAAGTCGAAGAGCGGGTCACCGAGGAGGTTCTGAAGAAGAAAGCCATGGAGAAGGCGAAATCCGCTGCCGAGGAATTTTTGGCGGCCATTGCATCAGGCGGGTCCCTTTCCAAAACCGCCTCGGCGAGGGGCATGAAGGTCGAGGAGACAGGTCTTTTCGAGAGGTCCAGCCCCTTTGTCCCCAAAGTGGGACCACTCCAGCTCTTCGGGAAGGAGATCTTCTCCCTATCTCCACAAGACCCGCTGCTCAGGAAGGTCGTCTCCCCGGCGAGGGGCTTTCTCGTTTTGGAGCTGAAGGAAGAGCAGAAGATCGATATGGAGAAATTCGAGTCCGAAAAGGAGGCGTATCGAGGGCGGCTCTATGCGGAGAAGAGGGGACAGATTTTCCGTCAGTGGCTTGACGGTCTGAGGGAAAAATCGGAGATCACAATCCTTGAAGAGAGTCTCCGTCTCTAGAGACTCAGGGTGACTCGCTCAGAGCCCTTTCTGCTGCCGCATTCTCAGCTTTGGAATCCACACGCCAAATGAGAGGCGGTAAACCGATTGACTCCCCAAAAAATCGAGATGGTAGTGCTTGATGATTCCATTTCTCGTAAACAGTTTCCCCTCGGCAGCGTAACTTACCCTCACCGGACATTCCCTGGTCTTGAGGAGATTCCTCATTACTTTTCGCACATTTTCGCGGGCAAAGGACGATTCGATTAGCATTCCATCGTCCGAGAGATTAGCGCTCGTCCCGGAGAAGGTGTTTTTGCCGACCTGGAAAGTGACGGGGATTTCGGTCCCCAGCCGGCTGGAATGTCTCATTTCCCCCATCATAGCCTGAAGAACGCTCCGCCGATATGTCGATTTTTCTTATGGCAATCCGAAAGGGCTGTTGTCATTAAATCAGATCCAAAAGCAAAGTCAAGGGAGTCAGGGAAAGGAGTTTCCCCATTTCGCGAAACATATGTGGCAGAAGTTACTGATTTCTTTGAAAATGTCCGAGTCTTCAGGTGCGAGCCTCCTATCTTTTCGCTCCCAAGCTCACGGGGTGACCCAATCGGGATTCACTGATTTTGCTCTCGCAGGATCAAGGAAAAAGGTTCAAGGAAATGCACTCCCAACAAGCATTCCTCATTGGGTATTGGTTATTTGCCATTGGTTATTTGCTATCGCTTATTGGTCATTGCTCATTTAGTATTTGTCCTTTAGCGGTTACTGTCTGGTTTCTTGTCTCTAATCTCTCGTCTCCAGTCCCCAGTCTCCGGTCTCCAGTCTCTAATCTCCAGTCTCTCGTCTCTGGTCTCTAGTCCCCAGTCTTTCCGGAAACCCACGACTTCCGCAACGTCGCTCAGGGCAGGAGAATCCCCCGAAATGGGGTGACTCCGCTGAGGGGATCGGTCCGTGCATTATGTGCGTCAAATGAGGTAGAATTCGTTTCACAGTCGGCGTTTGAAGTTGACCCAGCTTTCATTTTCTGGAAGAATAGCCCCAGGCTTTGCAGGCGAGATGTGAATTTTCGTCTGTTCTCCGGTGATTTCGGCTAAGCCCGTGATTCAGAAGGGGTTCCTCATATGGGAACGATCGAGTCCAGGCCCATCCCAACAGACTGCACTCTTTGCTACCACAGCTGTGGAATGCAGGTCACCGTCAAACACGGGAGAATCGTGAAGGTTGAGGGCCTGAAAGACCATCCCCTGAACAAGGGTCGGCTCTGTCCAAGGGGGGAGCGTGCGGTCGATCTCGTCTACCATCCCGATCGTCTAAGACACCCCTTGAAACGCGTTGATGGTCACTGGAAGAGAGTCTCGTGGGACCAGGCCCTGACCGAAATCACTGATAAACTCACCCGCATGAGAGAAGAGTTCGGACCGGAGATCCTGAGCATCTTCTGTGGCTCCATCGGGGTAGAAAACCTCGAAATGATGGAAATGGCCCAGAGATTCAAGGGGGCTTTTGGGACCCCGAACTTTATTTCAGTCGAGGGCATCTGCTACAGGATGAGGATTCGGGCGCGGCAGATAACCTTCGGCAAATATCCCGTTGAGGAAATGGATTCGAAGCTCTATCTCCTCTGGGGCCATAACCCGGAACATTCCGACTTCCCGCTCCATTTGGCCATCGAGGAGAATCTGGCCAGGGGTGCTCAACTCGTCGTCATCGATCCGAAGAGGATCTCTCTGGCCGAAAAAGCCGAGATGTATTTGCCCATCAGACCGGGAACCGACGCGGCCCTGGCCCTCGCCCTCATGCATGTGATTATCAACGAAAACCTCCATGATGAGGATTTCGTACGAAAGTGGACATACGGATTCGAGCGTCTCATCCCCCATGTCCAACCGTACACACCGGAGTGGGCAGAGAAGGTCACATGGATCCCCGCGCAGGACATTCAGAGACTTGCCCGTCTCTATGCCGATGCAGAAAGTGCCAGTATCCACCAGGGGGTCAATACCCAGGATCAGACAGCGAGTGGCACCCAGACGAGTCGAGCCTTCGCCATTCTGCAGTCGATCACTGGAAATATTAACAACCGGGGCGGGTGGGTCTTCAGTCCGAGGCTCAGGCTGACCGATGTGGGTATCGGCACCGATAGAATGCCGATAGGAGCTGACGAATATCCGGTATTCTACGAGATCTGGGGAAGGAAAAGCCCCTATGGGCAAGTCGTCTGCTTCCCCGAGAGTGTCCCCGGTGTGATTAAGGCCCTCATTGTCACGGGAGGGAACCCTGTTGTCAGCATGCCCGATTCGAATGCCTTTCGAGAGGCCTTGGGCAGGCTCGACCTTCTCGTCGTGCTCGATCTCTTCATGACCGAGACGGCAGAGCTCGCGCACTACGTTCTCCCGGCGTGTACTCATTTTGAGAAGAATGGATTGGCTTATAACTATAATGTCTGCCATGGATTCCCGTATATCATGCTGAGAAAGCAGGTTATCGAGCCCCTCCATGAGGGGTGGTCGGAGTTCAGATTTTGGACGGAACTGGGGAGGAAGATGGGGTTCACGGAGGACTTCTCGTGGCAAACGGATGAGGAGCTGGTCAGGATTGAAATGAGTTCCACAGGCCTGAGCTATGAAGAACTGAGAGACAAGCATCCAGCCGGTGCCTATTACATGGAAAAACAATATGGGATGGAGAGTTTCCGTGGGTTTCCAACACCGTCGGGAAAGATCGAGATCTATTCCGACGCGCTCGAAAAAGCGGGGCATGACCCCCTGCCGACATACACGGAGCCCCATCAGAGTCCGGTGAGTGACCCGGACCTGGCGAAAGCGTACCCCTTGATTCTGACAACGGGCGCACGGGATCTGTATTTCACCCACTCGCAGCACAGGAACATAGACCAGTTGAAAGAGAGGAGTCCTGATCCCATAGCCGAGGTCAACACCCGAACGGCCCAAGAGTACGGGATAAGAGACGGTGATCTGATCATCGTCAGGACGCCAAAAGGCGAGATCAAGGTGAAAGCCCGGGTCACCGGGGATATGGTTCGCGGGGTGGTCAGCGTTCCCCATGGATGGCCAGGAGATGCCAATACGAACCTATTGACCGATGTTTGCTGCAGAGAGGCGATCATGGGATATCCCCAAATGAAATCCCTCCTCTGTTCAATCAGGAAGGCTGACCAATAGAAAGGCTGGGGGCTGACAGGGACCGATTTACCTGAATCATCAGACTGAATAACTCCGAACTCTGGGATCGAGGTTGGTTTGACGATGGGATCGTCACGCAGCGTCTACATTCAAAGGCAGAAGTGGGATCACGGTCGACACGTTTTCGGTGTCTTTCCGGCCCATTACCCCCGGGAGATCCTCTGGGCCATGAACGTCCTGCCGGTTGAGATCTGGGACCCTCCTCTGGAATTGAGTCAGGCCAGCGCGCACCTCCAACCTTACATCTGCTCTGTGGTCAAATTCGGACTGGAACTGATTCTTCAGGGGCATTGTGACGACCTTGATGGCTTTCTGTTCCCCCACACCTGTGACTCGATCCAGAACATGGCCTCGGTCGTCCACGACTACCTCGACCTCAAAAAGCCCTGCTATTTCTTCTACCATCCGAAGGCCCCCTACCGGGATTCGTCTCGTCAATACTACCGCGAACAACTGCAGAGACTGGCCTCGGAAATGGAGAAGCAGTTGGGACCGTTGGACCCCACCGAGCTGAGACAGCGGGTTCATCAGGGGCAGCAAGTGGCTTCGGCACTGAAAGAGCTCTATAGCCTGAGAGCTCGAGGAGCGTTGAGTTCGTCCAACAGCGAATTCTACCGGGTTGTTCGTCAGGTCGAGTACCTCCACCCCGACGACTTTTTGCCTCTCCTGGAGGGCTTTTTGGCTGAGAAAAGGGGGAGGGCTGACAGCGGACTGCCGGTGATTGTGAGCGGCATTCTTCCGAATCCTCCAGAGATTCTGACCCTATTAGACAGATTGGGAGTGCGGGTGGCTGAGGATGACCTGCTGAACTGCAGCCGGCGGCTCCTGGTCCCACTCGCGACGGCCGAAGATCCCTTTGAGGCCTTGGCCGATGCCTACTTCTCCATGCCCCCTTGCACAACCAAAGACTCGCCCGTGGAGGAACGGGTAGAGAATCTGCTCGAGAAAGCTGGGCGTAGCGGCGCGAGAGGGGTAATCTTCTGCATGATGAAGTTCTGTGAGCCCGAACTCTTTGACCTTCCGCAGGTTGTGGACGAACTGAAGCGCAAGGGGCTCGCCACCCTGGTTGTCGATGCCGAGGTGAATCAGAGGCTGAGGGGCCAGCTGGCTACCCGGGTGGAGGCGTTCGTTGAGATGATTAAGTAGAGGATGGTCATGACCCTCCTGAAGCACCTCCGTTACAGTTTGATGAAGGATCTGGGTGGGCCTGCGATCATGCGCATCTCCCGGATGGGCAGGAAAAGGCCATCAGGAAAGCCCAAAGCCCACTTCGGACCGCCCCTCAAGTGCACCCGCCGACTCAAGGAGATCATGACCCGACACTACTTCCTCTCTCGCTACGCCGAGGGGGCTAAACCCGTTGCCTGGGTCACCAGCGGGGCCCCTGTGGAGCTATTGAGGGCTTTTGACTTCTACACCATCTATCCGGAGAACCATGGCGCTCTCTGCGGCGCCAAGAGGATGGGGCCAGAGCTGTGTGGGATCGCCGAAGAGCACGGTTATCACCAGGATTTGTGCTCCTATGCCCGAATAGATTTGGGACACTATTTCTCGGGCAAGAGCCCAGCTGGGAGATTCCCCAAACCCGATCTCCTTTTTGCCTCGAACAACATCTGCCAGACCGTCGTCTATTGGTACAAGGCGCTGGCCAATTATTTGAAGATCCCACTCATTCTCTTCGACACCCCGTACAACTTTGAGGAGATCAGGGAGAGCGATGTCTCCTACATGGTTCGCCAGTTTGAGGAAATGATCCCAGTGTTGGAGCAGGTGTCCGGGCGAGTTTTCCGTTTTGAGAGTTTCCAGGAGATCATCCGGAACGCCCGGGATACGTCTCTGACCTGGGGCGAGGTGCTGGCGACGATGAGGGCAAAGCCGGCGCCGATGAGTATTTTCGATGCCTTTTTCCACCTCGCTCCGATTGTTTCCCTGAGGGGACTCCCCGTCGCCCTCGAGTACTATAGAACTCTGCTTGAGGAACTCAGGGATCGGGTCGACCGCGGGGTCGGCGCGCTCAGGGAGGAGCGAAAACGGCTCATGTGGGATAATATCGCCATCTGGTACAAGGTGCGGGACCTTTCGGATCTCTTCGCTGAGCGCGGGATGAACTTTGTCACGGCGACTTACACCAATGCCTGGGCGGAGACGATTTCCCACATGGATGATCAGCGACCTCTCGAATCTATGGCAAGAGTCTACAGTCTTGTGATCCTCAATAATAACCTCAATCACCGACTGGAGCTGATGGAGAGGCTCATCCGCGAGTACCGGGTCGACGGTCTCGTTATCCACTCGGCGAGAAGTTGCAAGCCTTACTCGGTCGGTCAATATGATCTGAAGCGGCTGTTAATGGAACGGTTGAGTCTTCCCTCGGTGATTATCGAGGCCGATATCACCGACTTCCGGGTCTACTCTGAGGAGCAGACCCGCACCCGACTGGAGGCCTTTTTTGAGGCAATGGAGGCGTAGGAGATAAACGGTGGAGTACTTTGCCGGCATCGATGTGGGGGCCCTCAGTACAGAAGCTGTGGTTCTGAACGCAGGCAGCGATATGGTCGGATACAGCATCATCGAAACCGGGGCCAATAGCACCCATGCGGCGGAAGAGGCCTTGGCAGAGGCGCTTGTGGCGGGAGGAATAGACCGTAACCGAGTCAAAGGAACCGTCGCCACCGGCTATGGTCGGGTGTCGGTCCCTTTTGCCGACAAGAGGGTCACGGAGATCTCATGCCACGCCCTCGGCGCCTATCAGCTCTTTCCTGATACCGGTACCGTGATCGACATCGGAGGCCAAGACTCCAAGGTGATCCAGGTCGGGGAAGGTGGCAAGGTATTGGACTTCACAATGAATGATAAGTGCGCCGCGGGTACGGGTCGGTTCCTCGAAGTGATGGCGATGAAGCTGCAAGTCCCCCTTGACGAGATGGGCGGTCTGTCTTTGCGAGCGGACCGAGAGGTTCCCATTAGCAGTGTTTGTACCGTCTTCGCCGAAAGCGAGGTTGTCTCTCTCGTGGCTCGCAACCACCCCAAGGAAGAGATCCTCCGGGGTGTACACCGGGCCATCGTGAATCGAGTCTGGACCATGGTGAAGACCGTTGGGTTGCGCAGTGCTGTGACCATGACGGGCGGTGTCGCAAAGAATAGAGGCGTGGTGGCCCTCATGGAGGAAAAGTTGGAGCAGCCGGTAAACCTGTACAAGGAACCCCAGGTCGTGGGCGCTCTTGGAGCAGCCCTGCTGGCGTGGAGAGATGCCTAAGCCCGCAAACGATCCTTTTCAAGACATTCATCCCAAGATTCGCCAGAGGTTTCCCCAGATAGACCACGATATTGAGGGGAATCGAAGAACGTATCTCAACAGCGGTGCCGGAACCCTCATGGCAGATTCTGCGATTGAGTGGCTCGCTAAAGCGGCAGAGTCTGCAAATCCCCAGCCTGGCGATACGGATCCTGCAGAAATTGCCTCACGGCAACTGCATAGGCGGATCCGCGAGTCTGTTGCCGATTTCATCAGTGCGAGCGAACCGGAGGAGATCAGTTTTCATCTTTCAACGACCCATGCATTGTTCAATCTCGCCTATTCTCTTCGAACCATACTGACCAGGACGAAGAACCTCGTTGTGACCGACCTGGACCATATGGCCAATATATCGCCATGGGAGGATGTTTGGGGTCTGGGAATGGGTTGCGAAATTCGAAGAGCTCGAGTTGACGGGGAGGGTCGTCTCGACGTGGACCATCTACTCTCCCGAGTCGACGAAAAGACCGGGGTTGTCGCGATGACTCTGGCCTCAAATGGATTCGGCTCTGTGGTCCCCCTGGAGGAGTTAATCCCACTCATTCGAAAGAAATCGCGGATCGCTCTGATCTGTGTCGATGCGGTTCACCATGCCTTTCATGGGCCGATCGACGTCCAGAAGATGGACTGTGACTTTCTGGCCTTTTCCGGCTACAAGCTCTTTGGACCCATGGTCGGTGTACTGTGGGGCAAGAGGCGTCTCCTTGATCGGTTGCAGCCGTACAGGGTCGAGACAAACAAGAACGAAACCCCCTATAAATTCGAACAAGGCACGCTCAATAACGCCTGTCTTGCCTCTTTGGATGGGGCGCTAGCATATTTGCTGTGGCTGAGTGAAGAGCTTGCGAGAAAGACGGGACGAAAAATCTCGCGGCGGCGAAGCAAATTCAAACTCGCGATGGATCGAATTGCTGAGTACGAAAGGAAACTCTCGAAGGTGGTCTTGGAGGGTTTTCAACGATTCGATCGGGATAGATTCCGGTGCTACGGCATAACAGATCCAGAAAGAGTCGGGGAACGGGATCCCACCTTCTCATTTGAGATCAACGGAAAGGCGCCCACAGAAATCAAGCGATATCTGTGGGAAGCGCACCGTCTTCAAATAGCGGATGGAAATCATTACTCCGCGGCTATCTATAGACACCTCGGTCGTGATAGCCTTTGCCGTGCGAGCTTTGCCCATTACGATACACTCGAAACGGCTCGGCTGTTTATTGGGGCGCTTGCAGATCTCCTGAAATAACGCGCGAAAGATCTATCCCCTTCGATGTAGTCGAGACAAGGGAGATCAGGTTTTGCGGCGACGTTTCCTCGCTGCGGCGAGCTTCTTACCCAAACCGAGCTCTTTGGCCGTCTTTCTCCTTTTCGCGCTGAGAGATTTGGCAGTGAGCGCTTGGCTGGCCTTGAAGCCATGTTTCTTCTTGTAAGCCTTTGGGGTCAACCCGTGGGTTCTGAGATGAGTTTTGGAGAGCTGCTTAAAGGCCTTTCCGCACTCGAGGCAGATGACCTGGCTTCGTTGGATCGAAGCCTTGGGCTCCATGACCATCGCTCCAGCCTCTGACAAAGGCATTTCCACGGCGACTCCTGCCTCGAGATCCTTTACTCTCCTTAACGCTTCGTAGGTCCTTGTCAAGGCTTCACTCAACTCATCAGTGGACATTCTTGTGACTCCTGCCTGTGCCTTCACAATGTCAACCGTCATCTCAGTGAGTGTCTTTGCCATTTCGTTCACCTCCGATAGGTTCTTCTGGATGTGAAGATGTCGCGCTGAGAAACAGGGGACTCCCGACGAAAGAGGTTCTCCAATCGCGGTTCTCAGCCTATTTAAGCAAATCTAGGAAAGAAGTCAAGGCGCGAAAGCCAGCGCCCTGTGGCACGCCTTATGCTCGGACTGGAAAGCAGAGCACCGATTGATACATAACTTCAATACCTTACATTGAATATGCTGCGAAGTACGGAGGGGTCATCCCATGATCACGCGGATCGAGAATAAGGTCGTGGTATATTTTCGCGACCGTCGGATCGTCAAGGGCTACACTGACGACTTCAATCCCAACAAGGAGATCTTTCACGTCACCCTTGCCCGGAATAAGAGGGAGATCGTCGCGGTGTCGACTTCTCAGGTCAAGGCGGTTTTTTTCGTTAAGACCTTCGAG
>JABAOF010000111.1_pt2 | contig 38118 bp, 28 predicted proteins | sample 7062171 | NCBI WGS metagenome assembly JABAOF01 (sample SAMN14538628, study PRJNA623070) | marine sediment metagenome | biome: marine biome [ENVO:00000428]; feature: marine pelagic biome [ENVO:01000023]; material: deep marine sediment [ENVO:00002113] | place: India: Gulf of Khambhat ...
AGACATCAAATCAGCCGCCAGAGAATACAAAAGCATGATCAGAGATTTGGAATGGCTAGCAAATGCACCTCAATCACCTTCGACTCAAATGGCAGCAAGGGAGATTTTAGAACAAATTGTAGAGTACAGATATTTTGACGAAGAGAAACTTGTAGGATTCAAGGATCAGCTGATGAATATCGTAGGACAGAAGTACATCTTTCTTTTTTATCAGCAGCAAATCATTCCCATCCCTCCAGAATTTACATCTGGTGACCTTAAAAGACGTGTTTACTTTGATGTCAAAAAAATTAAACGGTCTTTTGCCGATTCTTCCATTAATATCAATTTTATTTTTTTGACCAAGACAGAACAACATCATTTAGATATGTTCAGGATGGATCCCACCAATTTAGTGCTAGAGAATATATCTGAAGAGACATTCGGGGCCTTTCATGAAATGGCTGAGGCCACAGGAGGTACAACGGATAGTTCCGCGAATATGGCCGCCTCATTCCAAAGGTCCGTGATTTCATCGGAAAACTATTATCTTCTGTATTATGCCCCAAAGAATTACAAGGCAGACGGGAAATTCCGAAATATAAAGGTAAAAGTCAAAGGCAAGAATTATAGAATCACCCACCGTGTGGGGTATATCGCAGATTGAGGAAAGGAAAGAAAGTGCTCTACCTTAAACTGAATAGATGGAGAAAATAATGAGAAATAAAAGATACTGGCTCATCATTTCATTTTTCATATTAGCTCTTTTTATGCATGGGTCATCAAAGAGCGAGAAGTCTTTGGCCGAAATCTACAAGATGGGTAAAGTCAGATTCATCCAAGAGTTAGTCATTTCAGAGGAATCTTTGCCAGAGGGCAAATTTTTCAACAGAATCCTCTCTCCTGCTGTGGATAAAAGAGGTTGTGTTTATGTGTGCGATATCGAAGCCAATAATATAAAGAAATTCAGTGCCAAGGGAGAGTATATGAAAACTATAGGAAAAGAGGGCCAGGGACCGGGAGATTTCAACAGCCCTCTCGATATTGAAGTTGTCCAGGATAGGCTTGTCGTTTGGGAATCCATGAATATGAGAATATCTATCTTAAGTTTAGATGGCGATTTTATTAAATCAATCCCGTATAACTCCACGCAATTGGGATGGCCGTATGAGATTAGGGCGCTTCCGAATGAAAAGATGATATTTGAGACGCTAGTTTCTTATCGCAGAGGTCCCTCTCGTCCTTGGGAGTGCTATTTGCGTCTTTTCTCATCTGATATGGAACACATAAAAGACCTTTACAAAAAAGAATTTTGGACACGAAAAAATATCACCACCCCGAAAAGGATGACTATTCCGATCCCTTTTTCAGCAAGGGTGTATTGGGATGTGACTTCTAAAGGAAACATCTTAATTGGATTTTCCGAGTCGTATGAAATTGATATTTATGACCCATTAAAAGGCAAGATTTCATCCTTTACGCATAAATATGAACCAGTTGAGGTCACAAAAATAGACAGGGAGCAATATTTTGCCGGCATGACCGTCACAACAATGAGCGGGGGCACAAGAGAGACAAAACAAGGGGCTCCCGATTATATCGTGAAGAACACGGAATTTCCCAAATACAAGCCTGCATTTGATAACATCAAGTGTGATTCCGAGGGGAATATCTGGGTTCATACATTCCACAAGGACCGCAAAGAAGGAAGTCGTTCTTTTGATGTCTTCGATGAGGAGGGCAATTTCATTAACAGAGTCAGGATAGAGGGAGATCAATATTATCCCCGAGCGGCAAAAATTAGAGACCGAAGCTTCTTTCTTATAGAAACTGATGAAGATGGATATCAGAAAATCGTGAAATACAGAATTTCTCAGTAAGTTTAGTAATTTATGTTTGACATATATGGAAGCCAAATTCTCTAGAGCTCCGGCTTCCCTTGGTTGAAAAAGAAGCAAGAGAGGATTAGATTAAAAATAAGGGGATTGGATGAAATCTGAAACTAAGATTGTAACGTTTGTTCTCTCTCTTTCAGTCTGTATGTTGTTTTTTTCCTTTGGGCAACAAAAAGCTGAATGGAAAGGTAAGATAGAAACTGAAGACGGAATTAAAGTTATTAAAAATCCAGCAGAACCTCTGTATGGAGAGATTACGTTTGAATTAGAAGAAGATTTAAGCATTGGGAATGAGGATGATGAGAATTATATGTTCTATGACTTAGTCACTTTGGCAGTTGATTCAGAGGAGAATATATTTGTTTTGGACGGAGGCAATTGCAGAATTCAGAAATTCGATAAAAATGGAAGTTATCTTCAAACAATAGGTGGGAGAGGACAGGGTCCGGGCGAATTTGAACAACCCATGTGGATACATATTGACTTAAAAGATAGTATTTATGCTTTCGACTCGCCCAGAGGAAATCTACATGTTTTTGAAAAGGATGGGGAATTTAAAGAAACCATAAGATTGACTCGTTCTCTATTTTTTGGATTAGGAATATCAGAAAAAGGAAATATTTTGAGCCAGACTTCCTTTTATTCACCAGAGGAAAGCACAAGAAACATAGTGCTAATGGATTCAAAAGGAAAGATTATAAAAAGAATAGCAAGCTATCCTTATGAATTACCTCCAATGATAAAAAAGCGAATGCTTGGCAATCCTTACAGTCATAGACTGTATTTTTGTCCGGATTTAGATGGAAGCGGTGTTTATGGTCATTCCTCAGAGTATAAACTGTATGTCTTAGATACTTCAGGAGAAACAAGGTTTAGAATTGAGAAGGATGAGAAGCCGGAACCTGTTACACAAAAAGACAAAAATAGAAGAATTGATAATTATCTGGAGAGGCAAGAAAAATCCGACAGAAAAGAAAAGTTAACTAGAAATGAGGTCAAGAAAGCCTTGGTGTTTCCGAAAATTAAGCCTTTTTTCTCAAGAATAATATCAGATAATGAAGGTCGAATTTATGTGAAAAGGTTTAAATTATACAATCCGGAAGATAGAAGTGAAGTTTATGACCTCTTTAGTGAGGAGGGCTATTTCATTTACAGAGTCAAAATCCCTCTTCCACCAAGTATAATTAGAAAGGGATGCATTTATAGGATTGAGCCAGATCGAGATACAGGCTACGTTAAAGTTAAACGATACAAAATAATAAAATGGGAGCAGATAAAAAAGGGAATCTGAATAAGAAGTGATGGAAGCCGAATCGTCTAAAACCCGGCTTCCCTGGCTTGAAAAAGAAGTATAAGCGGATTAGATTAATAATAAGAAGGCAAATAAAAAAAGGAATTTGACTCAAATTTTTAAGAAAGGGGGCAAAAATGAGAAAGGAGATAGCTTTATTTTTCATTGTTCTTCTGTTTGCGTGCAGCACACACACGGATTTTTCTATCGATAAACACAAGAAGGTTCCTCAATCAGTAGCCGTCGAGTTTTCAGAAGGATTGGTAAAATATAAAGAAAGGGCTTCGCTGGGCATTCCTCGTTTTGTCGGAAAAGGAGGCTATTTTGAAGTAGGAGAAAGTCTTTCCGTTTCTCTTTTTGAGGGAGTTAATTCAATTTATCAAACCGCAGTGAAAATAGATGATTGCGATTTATCGGCTGGAAGTTACGACAGGATAATTAAGTTTTCCATCCAAAGGGATAAGTGTGGATTAGACTCTCCAGGGACTAAACCAGATATAGATTTTAAAGATATTCCAGGTGAAGGATATCATGCACGGAGTTTAAGGTTTAATATAGTTGTCCTGATAGAATTGTTAGATGCGGAAGGGTTGGAAGTTATAAACAGCAAAGTTGTGAAGGGCGATGGTATTTATAGAATAGAAAGAAAAGTTAGGATTAGTTCAGATGATCCCTATTCACCGACGAACATGGGATTGGATAGACGAAAAAATAGAATGGAAAAAGCCATCAAAGATGCCATTCAAGATGTCAGCAATAAGGTTATCAATCTACTTATTAATAGTGGTTTTTAGAATCGAATATTCGAGAAGATAGAGACTAGGACGAGAGAAAGCGTAATCCAGTCTAGCTCGCTATTTCTTCTTTAGATTTGTCTTTTCAGGATCAGCCTTTAGGGGAATGATGTAATACTTCATTCCGTTGTATTCAAATTCCTTCCAGTCTTTTGGAATTTCCTGAAGTTTGGGGAAAGTCTTAGGAATGGCGATACCCTTATGGTCAAGTGACTGAAGCTGCTTTTCAAGGAATTTTACTCTCTTTTTGAGCATTTCCACCTGGGCTTTTAATTCCTTGATTTGTTTTTTTAAGGAGTCTTCATCTTTCTCGGTTTCTGCTTGAATCCAGGATAAAGAGGCCACCAACACACATAGGAATATAGTCAGTATTTTGAACTTTTTCATAATTCCTCCTTCTGCATATTTCTTTATTCTTTATTATTTATAACGCAGGTTCTTTCTATAAGGTTACATGAGCCTGTACAGAATCAACTTTAGTTTTTTATCCTCTGTCTAGAGTGCCCGAGATTTCCAAGACGGGCAGAAATTCCCTTTTCCTGGTAGAGGCCTGTCTATTGAATTCCGCTGACAGAGTTCAATTTATCGGTATTTTGGTTGACGGGGATTGAATAAAATGAAAAAACGAGTGAAAGAAGTGCTGGCTGTTTTTGGGGAAAATAAGCAAAAGGGGTTGGTGGAGGGAAAACCCTGCCCAGCCAGCAAAACAGGGACTGTAATCAGTATAGCATAAATGATATAAAATTCATAGGAATAATAAGAAATATTTTTAAAAAAAATGATTTTTTTCTTTGCGCGAAAATAACAGATGAAATTAAAATAGGGGAGATGCCTTATTAGGGCGGTAAGAGTAATTCCCGGATTAAACAACATCCAAAAAAAGAAAGGCTTGAGGAATCCGTTTTGAACGGAGAATCAAGGCAAGAGAGTATCTGTCGAACTTTTGAAAAAAAAACGGAGGGTGAGACAACACCAGCGCAAGGAATCAGTGTTCTCAGAGATTGCAAGAATTTAAATCCGAATATCTTTATGATATACTTTACTAAAAGTCATTGAATAAAAAGGAAGATGAGAAGGGGAGAATCATGAAGAAAACAATCTATCTAGTTCTTTTCCTTTTTTTCTTGTTTTCATCTCCTCTGCTCTCCCAGCAAAAGAAGCTTAAAGTCATAGATGAAAAGGCCAATATACACGTTGAGCCTGAAAAGGGGAGTGCTGTGGTGGAAATTGTGGATAGAGGAACGATCCTCACACTCCTCTCCGCAAAGAAAATCAGAGAATTCTGGTACTATGTGTCTTTCCGCTCCCCAGCCCAATATATCACTATTTCCGGGTTCATACATGCTTCTGCAGTCGAAGAAATATCTATCACTCCAGAGGATACCAAAGGCAAGAAAAAGAAAAGGAGAAAGACAAAGAAAACGGCTCCGAAAGTCAAGATTCAGGAGGTCAAAGAGATTGTGCTCGACCCTCCATTGAAAATCCAGGTGATCCTGGAGAGTGCAAATGTTCGCTCAGCGCCAAATTTCGAAAGCGAGATAATCCATCAAGTGGAATCAGGGCTCAGCCTTTTGGCAGTGGGGAAGATCGGAGAATGGTTTCGAGTCAACTTGCCTCCGGATGAAGATGGGATAATCGTTGAAGGTTTTATTCATAAAACGCTTGTGCGGGAGATACGCAAAGAGCCTGGATAAAAGATAGGATTGAAAGCAGTCCGGAATTCTTGTGTCTCATCCCCGATATTTAACACTCCGAATTCATTGACACGAATTCACTACCGGAGGAGATAGTCATGAATCATTTTCTTGTTTTGGGTGCAGGAAAGATGGGGACTGTTCTGGCTAAAGACCTGATCGAGTCAGATAGTCAAAACAAAGTCACTCTTTTGGATGTGAGTGATGAACAGCTGAGTCATGCTTCAGAATTCATCCAGAGTGAGAGACTCTCTCTTCTGCAAAGAGATGTGGAGGAAGGGAGACAGATGGAAGAGGTTTTTAAAGGAAAGGATGTTGCCCTGTGTGCTCTTCTCCACAGGCATAGTCTCCCTCTAATAGATGCAGCGGTCCGGGAAGGAGTTCATTTTGTGGATTTAGTGGGGGAGGGACCTTTAGACCGCTTGAAATATGATGAAGAGGCGAAAAAGAATAACGTCTGTCTTATTTCTGGCTTGGGAGTTTCTCCGGGGATTACCAACATCTGTGTGGGGAGAGGAGTTCATCTTCTGGATGAGGTGGAAAGAGCCATGATTTATGTGGGCGGAAACCCTGTCCGACCTAAACCTCCGCTGAACTACAGGATTGTCTATGCGGTGGAGAGCCTCCTTGATTTTTATGAAAGGGATGTACCAACCCTGAAAAATGGAGAGATTCTGGAAGTCGAGTCTCTATCAGGGATTGAATCTATTTCTTTTCCAGCTCCATTTTCGGAGATGGAATGCTTTTACACGGATGGATTGAATTCTCTCATTTATACGATGAAGGGAAAAATTCAGGATGAGCTGGCCGAGAAAACGGTTCGTTATAAAGGACATGCACAGCAAGTCAAAATCCTGATGGAGAGCGGTCTTTTCTCTCGGGAGCCGATTCAAATAGGGGACCAGCAGGTCATCCCCCGGAAAGTTCTTGAAGCTGTTCTTGATAAGGAGATGAAACTGGGAGAGGAAGAAGATGTGACCTTGTTGCGGATAATCGTGGAAGGATGGAGAGAAGGTCAATCGGAGACGCATATTTTCGAGATGATCGATTCTTATGACTCAGAGAAAAAGTACACGTCCATGGCAAAGACCACGAGCTTTCCCGCGTCTGTGGCCGCACAGATGCTAACTTCAGGCAAGATCAGCCAAAGAGGGAGCCTTTTCCCCGAAGATATCTTTCATTACGAATTGTACCAGCCTCTCATGGATGAATTGGAAAAGCGCGGAGTCGTAGTGACTCACGAAGTCAAATTTAAAAGTTAATGTCAAGTCCTGACCCCTCTCTTTTGTAAAATCCCTATTTGCATCGAATTAGCCATTTTTTGTAAAATATCTATTCGCTTTTTTATAAAATCAAAAAGGAAATGCAGTGATGTCAAAGAAAGACTTTTCATATGCCTTAGCCAATCCGCTCTCCGCTATTCTGGATAAGTCCAGTCAGGATTTCCAGAGGGCTGATTTTCTAAAGATCATCGAGCATAAGCAGATCGAGCGAATCACGTTTCATTACACGGCTCTGGATGGAAAGCTCAAGGAATTGAGATTGCCTTTTTCAAGCCGCAACGAAGCCGAGAGCATTCTCGCCGAGGGTGAGCGTGTTGACGGATCTTCTCTGTTCAAGGGGATGATCGATGTCGCTCTCTCAGATTTATACGTGGTGCCAGAGTACAAAACAGCTTTCTTGAACCCGTTTGACAATAAAAGCCTGGACTTTATCTGTCGGTTTTTAACGAAGGAAGGAAACCGGGCTCCTTTTGCTCTGGATAACATCTTAGCCAAAGCGTGCCAGCTCTTCCGGGAAAAATCTGGTTTGGAAATGTATGCCTTAGGGGAGTTGGAATTTTTCCTTATCAGCGGAAAGGATCAAAAAGCGTATCCTCTCCAGAAACAACAGGGGTACCATGAAGCGGAACCCTTTATGAAAAGCGGAGAGATTCTGAACGAGCTGGTGCGCACCATCACTCAGACAACCGGAGCTGTGAAATATATCCATTCTGAAGTTGGCTCCATCGAGAACATCCAGAGTAGTGCGGATGAAATTAACGGAAAAAGTGCCGAGCAGCTTGAAGTGGAATTCCTGTCTAAGCCCGTGGAAGAAATGGCGGATGCTCTTGTGCTCGGGCGCTGGTTGATCCGCAATGTGGCCTACAAACATGGGTGTCTGGCGACTTTTACTCCCAAACTGGCAGAGGGAGTCGCGGGGAATGGGTTCCATTTTCATCTGGAATTAAAGAGAAACGAAAAAAACATCATGGTGGATTCAGACGGCGGATTAGCTGAACCTGCGCTTCGCCTCATCGGCGGATTGTGTGAATACGCTGATTCATTGACAGCTTTTGGAAACACCACCGCATCTTCTTATCTGCGTCTGGTTCCAGACCAGGAAGCCCCGACGCGTATTTTCTGGAGTGATATGGACAGAAACGCGATGATTCGGGTTCCTCTCGCCTGGTCGGAGGTGACCAATATTGCCAGAATCCTCAATCCTCAGGAAGAAACCGATGTCGAATACGCAGAAAACCGGCAAACTGTTGAACTGCGTACACCTGATGGCAGTGCTCTTATTCATCCTCTTCTCGCCGGGATTGTAATGGCTGCGGAATGGAGCGTGAAAGACAAAAATTCGCTGAAGCTGACAAAAAAATATTATGCACAAGGCGGTCTTTCCAAAGACAATGCAACAATCAAGTCGTTCCCCGAACTGCCCGGAAGCTGTGATGAATCCAGCCGGATTCTGCTGGAAAAAAGAGCTTTGTATGAGAGGGAGGATGTATTCCCTTCCAGCGGTATCGATTATGTCATCCAACTTCTACAGGGAGAGAAAGATAAAGGATTAAGCAAAAAGTTGAAGAGTTTAACAGGGAAGCAACGTCTGAGTGAGATCCAGAAGATTATGCATAGAGACTTGCACCGCCATTGATCTTTTCTTGCCTGTATTTATGCTCAGTGTTTAGGCAACAATCTCATTAATGATATTGAAGGTAATAGTGTCATTGCGAGTGACCGAAGGGAGTGTGGCAATCTCATAAGATGAAAATGTCATTGCGAGCGCAGCGCGGCAATCTCATTAACACATCATTGCGAGGAACAAAGTGACGTGGCAATCTCTTAAGAAAAATCAAATGGTTATATTTATTTTTATGAGATTGCCACGCTGCGCTCGCAATGATATCCAAAAAGTATTATCGGATTATTGAGCGAGTATGGCTGGTTTTTTCAGGCTTTTCTGTGGGTTTTGAATTCCTCTTTTAATGTCTGCCAGAGTGAATTGAACCGTTCCTGAAGCCCGTCGTAAAGGGGAAAGTGTTTCGGCTCAGGCTCCTTTTTCAGGCTTCCCTTTTTGACTATCTTTTCAGCGATTTCCTCGATTTTGACCTTTTCACCTTTGGCTCCAAAATAGTTCCAGATGGATTGGATGGCAGCACCGAATGCGGCACCCTCCTTTTCTTCCAGAGTCATGACTGGAGTCTTGAAAATATCGGCGACAATCTGGAGCCAGAGTTGACTCTTGGCTCCGCCTCCCGTAACCCGGATTTCTTCGGGTTCCAATCCCAAAGTTTTCATCCTGGAAAATCCATAACCGAGGTTCAATATGGTTCCTTCCATGACTGAGCGAGCCATGTTTGATGCGTTGAAGTTATTCCGGTTGAGACCGAAGAAGACTCCACTCGAAAAGGGGAGGACCGGGACTCGTTCTCCGTCGATAAAGGGGAGAAAGATCAGTCCTTCGGCTCCTTCTGGTACTTGAGCGGCCATTCTCTCTAGCTCCTCATTGGATGCGTTGAAGAGCGATTTGAAGTATTCGGTCGTGTTGGTGACGTTCATCGTGCACACCAGTGTTAGCCAGCCGCCTGTGCTGTCACAGAAAGCTCCAACCTCGCCTTCAGGATCAATAAGAGGCTCAGAACAATAAGAATATATTGTTCCGGATGTCCCGAGGCTGAGCGTGCAGATTCCAGGAGCGATGTTTCCTGTGCCCACAGCCCCCATCATGTTGTCACCGCCTCCACTGGAGACAAGAACCTCTTCCATCCCAAAACGCTGAGATAGATCTTTTTTCAAATATCCGACTGGTTCAGAAGGGTGAGAAGGCTCTGGAAGCATTCCTTCAAGCTCAGGACCGATTGCAGCTATAGCTTCGTTGTGCCACTGTCTCTTCCGGATTTCCATCAGGCCTGTTCCGGATGCATCACCATATTCCATGTGCTTTTTTCCAGTTAAGGAGAAGTTGATGTAATTGTGCGGGAGAAGCACGGTCGACAGCTTTTTGTACTGTGCCGGTTCCTTTCTTTTGAGCCAGAGGATCTTGGAGGCCGTGTAGCCTACGGCAAGGTTGATGCCGATCTTCTGGATAAAGCTTTTTGTGCCACCGAGTTTTTCAATGATTATTTCGGCCTCTTCCACGGTGGAAGTGTCATTCCAGAGTTTGGCGGGTCGAATGGGAATGCCCTTGGCGTCTAAAGGAACACATCCGTGCTGCTGGCCGGATACACCTAAAGAGACTATTTTTGAGGGATTGATTTGTGCGGCTTTTACCGCCTGTAATAGAGCTTTCTCCAGGGCATCTATCCAGGTTTGGGGATCTTGTTCGCTGGCTCCTGGTTTAAGGCCCTCGATCATCCGGTGGGCATGGTTTCCTCTTCCGAGGACTTTTCCGTTAAAGTCCACGATTAGGACTTTAGTGCCCTGAGTGCCGGAGTCGACTCCGATAGCATACATTATTCCTCTTGTTCAGTGGTTTGGCATTTAAGGAGGAGTTCGAAATAGGGTGTAAAATCTGTCTGAGGCCGGATATCCGCAGACTTGTAGAGTTCAAGATACCCTGCGCTCGATTTTCTTTTTTCTCTGAAATTGACGATATTTTTAAATATCTTCCTCTGTGATGTGAATTGCTGGATGGAATGCCTGATTTCCTCTTCTATTTCTTCTTTGACGACTATTCCCTTGTCCGCCCGGATTTGATTTTCTTTGGATTCAGAAGGCTCGAAATCCCCCCATACAGAATAGACATAGTGAGATTGCGCGGCAAAAGGCTCTCCGATATCAGCCAGTACAGGATCGCCAGCTTGAGGAGAAGTGTAGATTCCCATGGAAAAAACAGCGGTGTGGTCCCAGTGTTCAAAATAACCACTGGAGAAAACGACTCTAGAGACTTTTTCTTCTCTGAAAAGCCTGACCTGCTCTTCAAAGAGTCCTTTTTTGTCAAAAAGATTCCTGTTCACAGAGGGCATCAACGAGAAATCCGGAATATCAAAGGAGTATATGTTTTCTTCTTTCACGCCGAGCGCTCCGTAAGCCTGGATGGCTTCCTGCTTTCTTCTCTGAGTAATGGTGTCCTTTTCTTCGGGATTGGAATACCCGGCATCCCCGCTGCAAAATATGAGGAGGAGAGGAATCCCCTTGTTTTCGACAGTGGCTTTGAGCAAATATCCTGCTCCGAGGAGGACATCATCGTCATGTGGAGAGAGAAAGGCAACTGTTTCGCCTTCCTGCCACTTTGGAAAGAGGAGGTCTAGGCTAGGGCTTTTCCGCAGAGAACGGAAATCCACAAATTCCATCAGTAAATCCTGATCGGATTCTTAAGTCTTTGCAGCAGATTGTCCAGCTTTGCCGGAAAATCTTCTGTCAGGAGAAGGAGGATATAGGCGTTTTTTTCATAGAAAGTACTTCCCTCGGGCAGATAAGTCAGGAGATTCCGAGTGGTGTAATTCGACCAAGTGTAGAGGAGCGGCCTCACCCAATAAACGTATTTTCCTTCGGAGGGCGCATAGAAATATGTACCTGGCTTGTTCAGCCAGCTTCCTGCTGATCTAAGATTGCTGTTCGCATAGTCTATTCGTAAGCTGAAAAACCCGTAGTTCAATTGTGTGTTCAGGAGGCCTACCCAAGAGACATCATCCGGAGCCACATGGACAAGTCCGTCTGGATATCCTTCTTTCTCTGTCAGAGACATTTGAGTGACCAAATTATTCTTGTCCTTGTAAACCAGAGAATCGAACAAATCTTTATGGAGAACCATTTCATCGTTTCTCATGGCGATGACGGCGAGGCCCTTTTTGACGCTCATCATGGTTTCCGAGATGAAATACGGAGAATCCGTACTCAGGGAATACCTGACTTCCAGATTAACATCCTTGATTTTTTGAAAAGGCCCTCTTCTTGAATTGGTGTAGAGAAACTTCCCGACTTTCTCATCAAAAGTCGGGGGAGGGTCCCAGTTGAATGAATGATCCCAGGTAATTTCCGGGATGTAACACCCCGGATTCCAGTGGATAACACCCGCGTCTTTATTGTGAAGCTTCACACCTTCTTTGATACATTCGATGACATTGATCTGTCCGCTCCTGGGGTGAAACTCGAGGGAGAGTCTTTTATTCTCGACAGTTTTGCCCCATCCGTCTCCCTTTATTATAAAGCCCGGTGTTTCAAGAGAGTCACTTCCCCCTCTAAGGACAAGGATGATTTTCTTTTCAGAAGGAGACATGTCGAGAGGAAAAGCTACTTTGTAGGTCCAGGTGACAGGATGAGTTTTGGCGGTTTTTTGAGGAGGAACGGATTCCATGATTTCCAGGATCTGGGACTCCAGCGGAGAGTTTCCTTCAAAAATGAGCAGGTTATCGTTTTCGAATTCTTGTTTAGGGACTGTGAACGTGAAGCAGACAATCTCTCCTTTTCTCTCGAGTCCTATCGGCTCCTCGGCCTTGAATACTCTGTAATATCCTTCTTTGCCCGAAGGAATCCCTCCCGTTTTTGGGGAAGTCCCCTTTTGTTCTTCCTTTTTCACTTCTTCAGAGTCTTCGAGTTGATAATGGAGAGTGGCTTTGTATTTTGTGTTGCTTTTCCAGGCGTAATCGAGAAAGAAATCATATATCCCGGAATTCAAAGGTTTGGATAGGTCAACACTTTTTCCCCCGGAAAGAACAAAGAAATGATCAAACTTTACTTCATTCAGCAAAAGTTCCTGGAAGAGAATTTTTTCCTTTTTCACTTCAAACTGGAAAGTTATTCTGTATTGAGGATAATTAAAATTCGGAGATTGAAATTCCAGGCCGTTGCCAAAAAGCGATCCAGCGATTAATAAAAATAAGGTTAAAAAGACGGTTTTTCTCATTGTCCCTCCTCCAATGGTCTGTAATAGGGATTGATTTTATTTTTCGGCAAATCGTATACATCCTTACCCACGAATTCTTGGACATTCAAAGGCATTTTATTATAAACACCGGTTTGTTTTCCACTCTTCCAGAAGGCGTCCTCGATTACAGCATATTCTAAAGGAAAAACAAAGTCTCCAGTTTCATCGGAGCCCATAAAAGCGACGTCGATCATCAAAGCGACGTTTTTTCCGAGAGGCTCATTCGTGTAGGGAGTCACAGCCCCAAAACCTTCCTGGCATTCTGAGCAGCCCGTGTTGTGAATGAACGTGTAGGGTTCTCTCGGTGAAAGGAACCTTCCTTTTTTATCTTTTAGTTTTGTTTTTTCTATGTAGGCTTTTCCTTTTTTGTCGATAGAATTTGAAGGGAGGTTTTTGTCTGCGGCTTCTTGAACGGCTTTCATGACTGTGTGGTAGAGACCTTCAAGCGAATCCATGAATTCTTTCTCTTCCTCTGTCCATCCGTTTCCAACTTTCACGGTCCTCCGCATGATGCCGTGGTAACCGTTGAAGGTGGGACTTATCCCGAGAGAGACGAATTCATCCTTTTTTATCTGTCTGTTTGTGGCTGGGCCAAGAACGCTCTTCCCTCTTATTCCAGATGAGACAATCGTGGGAAAGCCAGTGCGTTTGGCTCCGAGTTTTTTCATGATGTAGTCTCCAACCGCGGCCACATCCAATTCTCTTATTCCGGGCTTCAGGACGGATAGCATACCCAAGAAAGCCGCATCGGCGATGGTGTTGGCTGTGCCCATAATTTTGAGCTCTTGGAAGGATTTCTCGTATTTTATTTTGCTCAACAGGTCAACATCAAAGATAACATTTCTTCTTCCGAACTTTTTTTTGAAGAGACTCACATGGTCAAAAGGGATGAACTGGCTGCTGGAGAAGATGGCCACTTTGATCGGCTGTCCTGTCTCGAAAGGAACTATCCTGTGCACGATATCTTCAAGTTTTTCGAATTTGGCGAACCGATAATCTTCATCGGAGATCTGGTATTCCATGAGAAGTGCCACTTTGGCTCCGGAAACTTTCACACAATCTTCGATGACATGGCCTCCCTCAGAGCCGGCGATCACTACGGGAATTCCTTCTGCGGGAACAAGGATTCCGTATCTCTCGATGATCGGGTCGAATATTCCCGCGAGCCAGGCGACATCGGAACGATCAAGCTCGCTTCCACAGGCATACGCCAGATAATAGCCTTTCTCTCTCATCACCTTCTGGACTTTTGTCCATCTCTCTCTGTATTCTTTTTTGGAAATTTCCAGGTTTCTCTCGATTTTAGGATTAGCTTTTTGAATAATTTTCTCTATTTGTCCCGGCTTCATTTTTTCTTTTTTCCTCCAATGGCGTCCTCGACTCCCTCTTCGAAGGGCTCTGTGAGGATTGGGACAAGCCATCCCTCGGGACTCTCCGGGTAGGTTTCGATTTCCTCCACTAACGAAAGAGGATATTTCAGCATGTCATAGGTGTTATCTATGTAGGAGAAATACCCCTCTTGATTGAAAGGAAAAGCAATCCAGGCAGTCTTTTCGCTGTATACACTCCCTTTTTTCACGGGCAACATACGGGATTGATTGTTCGAGCCGAATGAATAGACAAAGGCTCTGGAGAGATAATACCAGGGTCCATGCTGAATGTATATGTATGGCTGCTGCAGGGAAGCTTCGCCTCCCTCGAGGTTCATTGTCGAAAAATCAAGAAAAAGGCTGGAAAAAGCAATGTTCTTTTCTCTGTTGAAAAAGGCAATCCAGGGAGTGTCGGGCCTCAGGACTTCCACATGGTCAGGGTGCATTCTGGAATGAGCGAAATCTATGATGTTGATTTTCTCGGGCAAAGATTTATATGCCGCTTTGTCAAACACTTCTTTGTTGAACACGACTTCTCCATTCCTCAAAGCTTTGACGAAAATATCCTTCTTGATTTCCATAACAGAGTCCATCAGGATGAACGGAGAATCTTTATAGAAGCGGTAGGTGATGCTGACAGTCACATCTTGTAGATGAGGAAGAGGGGCTGTCCGGCTCAGGGCATAGAATATCGGACCGATGGTCTCGGAAAAAGAGGGATTCTCCCAATCCGAGCAGTGGGACCACATGTGGGGAGGAGAATAAACTCCAGGATTCCAGTGGATAGCGCCGTTTGTCTCAAGCTTGTGTTCGAGTTTGATGCCTGTTTCTTTCTCATGGATCTCAGTCAGCATGCCACTTCGCTCATCGAGCACAACTTTGTAATAGGAATTCTCTATCGTTTTCGCCAGCCCTTTGCCCTGGACCAAAAGGTCAGATTCGAATGAAAGTTTTCCCGCATCAGGATTATTGTAAAATACGAGATAGCTGGCTTTCTCGTAGGGTTCGAGGTTGACCTGGAAGGCAATACTCAGTGTGGTTGTGGGATGATACCGGGTTATGGGCTTTCCTGTGCTCTCGTCGCTTTCTTCGATAGAGAGGAGCTTGGCATCCGCCCATGGTGTGATATCGTATACCTGGTGGGGGATTTCCGTATAAGAAATGTTCGTCCCTTTGTTTTCGACTTTGACAACTCTTATCTCTTCGGGTGAGTGAAAAAACTTACTCAAAATTCCAACCGTAGTATGAATAGGGTAGTTTGTTCTTCTGTATCCGTTTTCTTCTGCGATGAGAAGAGCAAGGTAGTTCTTCCACTGAGGATTCCAGTATCCTTTGCTGGAAGGAGATTTTAGTTTTTCATGGAGCCAAAATGATTTTCCCGTTTCTGGATTCCTGAGCAATACTTTTATTTCGTAATTTTTGTCTCCTTCCCAGTCGAACCGGATCTTGACCTCAAACGGAGAACCGGTGTTGATCATTCGGTCGAAGGCTTCTTTTCTATCCTGGTACACGAGGAAGTCTCTTGCTTTTATATCATTCACGCTAATCTCTGCGATTTCGCACGTGCCTTTCTCCGTTTGGCCTTCAGCAGAAAATTTTGTCTGGATAAAATACCAATCTTCCCCATCGACTGGATAGCCAAACTTAAGAGCACAACCAGATGTGACAAGAGTAGCAAACAAAAGAAGAATACAGAATTTTTTCAGTTTCATTTGACCCCCCGATTTATTGAATGGTTTCATCAGAATAACTTTTTTTATCCTTCCACCATATATACAGAGCCTTGCAATTGTCATTTAACGGAAAAATGACTTTCCTTCAGTCGGAAAATTATATCATCGGCTTGACTGAGAGACAACCGAGAGAAAAAATTTTTTTTAAATCGTTGCTGTTCGTTTTGCATTTTGTTATAATTTCAAAAGGACCTTGTTGTGCTGGCTGGGCAGGGTTTCTTACAACCCTCCTTCATTATCCCCTTTTCGCTTATTTTCCCCATACCCAAGACAGCCAGCAGTCTATCTTCCAAAAAAGGGGACAGGCCCCTTTTTTGAAAGAGCATGGGGTCAGGCCTTGTCTGGATTAATGCTGCGTGACTAAATTCAAGCTTAGGATCTCACATACAGATAAGGCCCGACCCCGAAGGGACAATCCCTAAAAAAGGGGCCTGTCCCCTTTTTTGTTCTTTACTGGATGAGTGGCTTTTAATACACTACTGAGTTCATGAGTTACTCTTCCGATTAAAAAAATGGAAAATCTAGAGCCCTCCAGCACTATCTGGAACAAACATTTCATCATTGCATTATTCGGATATTTTTTCCTGTTCATGAGCGTCACCCTCTTTTTTCTGTTTCCGCTTTTCCTCCAACAGTTTAATCCCTCAATGAGTCGGATCGGCTTGATAATGGGAGTTCATAGCCTTATGGCAATTTTTGTCCGTCCGTTTTTTGGTCGCCTGATCGACGTAAAAGGAAGAAAAAAAATATCTCTTTTTGGAATAGCTTTTCTGATCTTGATATTGCCCTGTTTTCACCTTATCCAAGATGCTGGGGTTTTGCCGTTGATTTTAAGAGCGCTGACCGGAATAGGCTGGGGAATCAGTATGACTGCCACAATGACCATTTGTTCGGATTTAGCGCCCGTTGAAAGATTAGCTCGTTCCATGGGAATAATCGGAGTCGCGGGTCTCCTCTCCAGTGCCCTGGGACCGCTGCTCGCAGAAGAAGTCATCAATCGATTCGGTTATGGAGCTCTTTTCAACACAAGTTTTATTTTTCTGGTGGGCTCTTTTCTCTGCATTTTTTTCACCAAAGAAGTCATCAAGCCTAACCATAACCATCACTTCCGTAAGCCCAAAAATCTTTTGAATGTTTCTTTTGTCGTCATTCTCCTTATGTCCTCAATGCCGATTGTCCATGGCGCTATCAGAGGGGCTGTGATTCACTTCATCGCGCTATTCGGAAAATCTGTTCCCTTTGAGAGAGTCGGTCCCTTCTTTCTCAGCTTTTCAGCTGCAGCTGTTCTGACTCGTCTCTGGTTTGGGGGGCTCTCTGATAAATTCGGCCGCAAACAAGTTATTTTTCCAGCCGTATGCCTTATTAGTTTCAACCTTTTTCTGATTTCACAAGTTCAATCTTTTTGGTTGTTTGTCTTGACTGGTTTAATAGGAGGATTTGGCCAGGGCCTTATTTTTCCTGCATTGAGCACTTATATCATTGATATCATGGGACGGGAAAATAAAGGGCTGGCGATTAGCCTTTATCTGGCCTTTTTTGATATCGGTATGGCATTCGGTTCGACTTTTTTTGGATGGATTTCTGACCTTTATGGATATAGACAGATGTATCTGCTCGCAGGCTTGCTTTTCTTCATGGTGAGCGCACTCTTTACTTGGAAGGCTCCGGCGTCTGTGATAAAAGAGTAAAGAATAGTGGGAAGTAAGTTCCACTTACAACTAGATAATTTTATTTTTTCTTCGTTTTTTGTCTCTAGCTTTTATCGTTAGCTTATCTTGCGTAATACCCCTGGCGATATTTGACGTTATATGCTTTATTTTTCGCTCTGACTTCTATCGTTTTAAATTTTCCATCACTTTTGTAATCTTTGGGAGAATAGAAAAGAAAATAACAGGATTCAGAAGAAGTTATGGCATCCTTGAAAGCGAGAGCAGGATTTTGAGACGTTCTGATTAATCCGCCAGTGGCTTTTGTCACTTCTGTGAAAGTGCTGAAAACATCCTCAGACTGTTCTCTCATGGTTATCCCGACTGCACTATCTGGCCGTCTATCCATATAAAGAAAATAAAAGTCAAGGGAGGAATCCGCAAAAGCTTGCTTTATTCTGTCGGCATTCAGTGTCGTATCCCTGCGGTAGAATGCAAACAGGTCATTTATTTCGGCCAGAATATTCGGTCTGTCCTGGTATTCGCTTTGTATTCGGTTATATGCAGTTCCGCTTATCTCTGGTCTGAATTCTCTCTGATAAAAGAAAAATACATTTTTTTGCCCCCCGACCGCTTTTAATTGCTGGGCCAAGTTTAAAAACCATTTCTCTTCTACGACTCTGAGTCTTTCCATATTCATTAAAGTTTCTCTGTACCTCGGCAGCAAGAACTCCATGGAGGAGGCAGAATCAGCAGAAGACTCCTCCATTTCATCAACACCACGGCCGCTCCCTGATATGGATTGGACGAACCTTTTCAGGTCTCTAAAAGCGCTTCTGTAGTTGGCTGAGCCGACCTGTACATCTTTCCTGATGATGTTTTGCATTTCCTTGGAAATCTGGTCTCTTGAGAATTTTTTGAGTGCACCGCTGGGAAGCGTGTAAGTTTGCACAGGAGTGAGGATGGTTAAATTGTCTTCTGGAAGAATCACATCTGTGAAAAAGTAGTTTATGGCATCTTTTAGTTTGGGATTGTAGTCTATTAACTGGAAAAGGAGGTAATAGTTTCTCGTAACTTGAGGAATGAAGCCTTGAGCACCTTCGGCTCTGGAGAGTTGTGTCCTGTCGGTGAGATGAAGAGCTTCGATGTTCTGGAGCACGCCGTCTTCATACAATTCAAAATCCTCAATTTTCAGGTCTTCGACAAAGTTATTTTTATCAAACACCCGAACAGGAACGATAACGTTCCTCACTGTCACTTGGCGTCGGTCCATTTGCGAGGAAAGGGTCAAAACCATAAGAAAAAATACGAGCGGAATGATAAATTTTTTCATTTTAGACTCCTCCCTTATTTTATATTTCCCAAGCGTGGATTTTTCAAGAGAAACTTTCTGTGAATTTATACTCGAATGGTTTGTTTTCAAATCTTGAACTATTACTTAGTTCGCAAAATAACCGGCTCGGTGGACTACTCTGTAATTCTTATTTAATACTCTAACTCTTATTTCTTTAAACTTTCCGTCTACCTGATACTCCTTAGGTGAGTAATACAGAAGGTAATAATTTTCAGAAGCGTTAAGAGCTCTCTTGAATGAAATCGCGGGATTCATAGAACTTTCGGCATACCCTCCTGTGGAATCTGCCATTTCTTTAAATGCGGTGAAAATATCCTCTGAATATTCTTCCATGTAGACCCCATAAACATCTGGCCGAGGACTGCTAATAAATAAGAAATGGATGGAAGCGGAAGAGTCAGAATAGGCTTTTCGCACAGGCTCGACATCAAATGTAATGTCTCTTCTGTGATAATCGAAAATATTTGTGATTGTCGCAAGAATATCCGGTCTCTGTTGGTAGAGACTCATGTATTGAGTCAATATTTTTGGGTCGACTTGAGGGATAAATTCTCGTTGATAAAACATAAAAATGTACTTTTGTCCATCTTTCTCTTTTAGAAATTTGGAAAATTCCAGAAGTTTCATATGGTCAATTTTTCTTATTGTTTCGAGTTTTCCCAGAAGGGCTTCATAATAGATAAGTTGTTCATCGAGCGGCATGTCTGTAGTTTCGAGTTCTTCAGTTATGTCAAGTTCTCTTTGAACAGGATTGTCTTTAGAGGGCGGTTCAACCAACCCAGTTTGAATTATTGTTGACAATGATTTGGCTAAGCCGGAAAGGTCGGCAATTAAATTTCTGTATTCTGAGTTTCCCAGCATAATATCAGTTCGTAATAATTCTACAACTCGATCTTCAATGGATTCTCTCGATGTGACTTCAAGAGCTCTGGCTTTCATTCTGTAGGTTTTCATAGGAGTGATGATGACTAGATTATCGCCCGGGAATAAGACATTGTTTAAAAAATACGAAATGGCCTCTCTGAGTTTTGGTGAGTACTCAGCAATTTCAAAGAAGAGATAAAAGTTTCTTGAGGTTTGGGGAGAGAGCCTTTTCTTTTCTTCACTTCTCACGACGGTTCTTTTTTTCACCAAATAGACTGCCTCAATTTTTTGGGGGACACCATCCTCGAACACTTCAAAGTCGTCTATGGTTAAATCCTCGACAAAGATGTTGCTCTTAAACACTCTAACCGGAACTTCGATGTTGATCACGAGAGATTCCTTGACAAAAACTTCTTGGGAGAATGTGTAAAGACTCAATACTATTACTGGGATGAAGAAAGCGAATTTTTTCATTTTTTCACCCTCTCTAATCTATGTAAATTATTCTAATCGCTTTGAGTAAATTAATATTTTATACAAATATTATATTACTCATCTCTTTATTTGGCAAATAATGATATTAATAATTTGAGCTTCGATGGGTTCAACAAATATTTTTGTTCTCGAAATTGGATTTTCGTATTCACCAAAGAATACTCCCAGAAGTCAATCCAGATACGAGTATGGGCCTTATCTTTTTGTTCTGATTCTTTCGTACCCTGATACGCAGACAAATTCAAGTTTTTCTTCTTTTTCTATTTCATCGAACATGAGGTTCAAACCCAGGATATCACTGGAGATATGGCCGGCGATTATAACATTGAGCTTGGCTTTCTTTGCGTTTTCAAGGTGTTCCTCGCTGATGTGCATACAGACGAGAGTGCTGACGCCACTGTTCGCGTACTTTTCGAAGATCTCTTTCGAGCCCTGTGTTCCTCCGGTCATGTCCACAAAGATCTTCCCGCACTTGCTATTTTCTGAGCCGCTCACGATTTTTGAAGGGACCTGTAATTTTTCTGATTTTTTGTACTCAGGAATACTTTTAATGATTTTCATGACATCTTTCAGCTCGAAGGGCTTTTTCTTTTCAAAAGTCTTTTTCAAGTAGTTGGTGACGCAATTGTCTGGAGGAGTATGGATGCACATCATGGGAATTCCGAGGACTCGGGCGACATCCACAGCTCTGTTATGGTTCACCGGCATGAGTCTTCTTTCGACTTCGCTGATGCGTTTTTCCATGAGTTGCTCGGCGACGCTGATGGTGACTCCATAACTTGCCAGTAAGTCAGCCTGGAGCTTCATGACATCGTAGAGCTGGGCGAGCGCATAACCTTCCGGATGATGGGAAATGATGAGGTCGATTTTTTGACTTTCTTCCTTGTTCAAGAGGTAAGTGAGCAGTATCTCCCCGGCTCCCATGTCGATCCCGACAATCACTTTCTTGACTTCTGTATTCAGGTCTCCGTTCAGAACTCTGGTATCTGAAAAAGGATTAAACAGTCTGTCCTCGTCATAAGATTCCTTTTCTTCGGCCTTGAGCTTTTTAAATTTCTCTTTTTCAGCCTTCAGGATTCGCTTGATTTCCTCTTTTCCCCTTAAGTCATTCTCGATTCCTATCTCAACAGCTCTCTTGTACAGTTTTTCAATTTTCATTTTTCACTCCTTAATTTGCGATTGTTTTATTTGTCGTCCTTTATGTCTGTGGAGCCATGGAATCAACGTGGATTAAACATGAATATCATATTATAACCGAATATGGAAATTAAAGAGAATTGTAATGAAGCATAAAATGTCAATTTGGCTGTATGCTCTACTATTAAGCATAAAGTCTGCAAAAAATTTTAGAGGAAAAAAAGGTTTTGTCTAATTGACACTTTTTCTGATACCTGTTATTCTTTTGCCGCATAAGAACGGGGATAATGGGTCATGAAATGTCCCGAATGTCATTTTGAAAACATTGGTGATACACGCTTCTGCGGCAATTGCGGAACCCAGATCAAGCCTTTAGGCGATATCCCCCCCTCTCATACAAAGACTGCTCAGATACCTGTGAAAGATATTGCGCGAGGCACAACTATTGCCGACAGATACGAAGTGATGGAGGAACTCGGAAGGGGAGGGATGGGCAATGTTTACAGAGTTGTGGATAAAAAAATTAATGAAGAGATGGCATTGAAACTCTTGCATCCTGTGATTGCGACTGAGAAGAAAACGATTGAGCGCTTCAAGAACGAACTTAAATTGGCCCGCAAAATCACTCACAAGAATGTCTGCCGAATGTATGACCTCAACGAAGAAGAAGGAACTCCGTATATCACCATGGAATACGTCTCTGGCGAAGATTTAAAAGACATGATCAGAATGACGGGACAGTTGAATGTGGGAAGAGCCATTTCCATCGCCAAACAGATATGCGAGGGCTTGGCTGAAGCTCACCATCTGGGGGTGGTTCATAGGGACTTAAAGTCCCGAAACATCATGATAGATAAAGAGGGGAATACCCGGATCATGGATTTTGGGATAGCCCGCTCACTCAAAGCAGAAGGGATAACAGGTGACGGAATTATGGTCGGTACACCTGAATATATGTCTCCTGAGCAGGTGAAAGGGGAAGAGGTAGATCAGCGTTCTGATATCTATTCACTCGGAATCGTCCTTTTTGAAATGGTCGCCGGAAAGATTCCCTTTGAAGGAGATACTTCTTTAAGTATTGCGTTGAAACACAAAACAGAGGAGCCTCCGAATCCCCGGGATTTCAACGCTCAGATTCCAGAGGAACTAAACGCTGTGATTCTCAAATGTATGGAAAAGGAAAAAGAGGAGAGATACCAGAGCACAGGAGAGGTATTTTCTGAACTCGATAAAATTGAAAAAGAAATTTCGACTGAAGAAAGGATTCTAACAAAAAGAAAAACCAGAAGAGTACCTCAAAAAAGAGTATTCAAAACCAAATGGCTCATTGGTATCATCTCGGTGGTTGTGATTGCTGTGCTTATTTATGTTCTCATAACTCAGATAACACCAACAGGAGAAATTAGATGGAAAGACTCGATTGTAGTCCTTCCTATTGAGGATAGAAGCGAAGATAAAGATCAAGGTCCATTATGTGACGGAATGACTTTTGACATCATTGGGAAGCTATCTGGGATTGAAGGCTTAAAAGTAATACCTTATCGAACGGTGGAGCGATATAAAGATGAGGATTTAAGTAATAAAGAAATAGGGAAAATACTCAGTGTAAAAAATATTTTAGAGTCTATTCTCGATAAAGAAGACAATAAAATTCAAATCAGATCTCTCCTCGTCGATGCCAATGAAGATTCTGTCATTAAACCTTTTGAGTATTCCGGAGAGCCTGCGGATATTATTACAATTCAAGATTCCTTAACCATGGATATTGCCAAAACACTGGAGCTTCCATTGGTTGGAGAGATATTCGATGAATATAAAAAAGGTGATCCAAAAAATACAGAGGCTTATTTCTATTATGTATCTGGGAGAGATTTTGCAAAAAAATATGGCGTATCTTCAGAAGAAGATGACTTCGCATCAGCAAAAGAGATGTATAACGAAGCTATTAAACTCGACTCGGGTTATGCAAAAGTATATTGGGATCTAGGATGGCTTCACGAAGTTAGGTATAACAAACATCCGGATGATAGAAATCCTATGGATCTTCAATCAATGCAGGAGTATTTTAGGGAAGCTTATAAAATCAACCCAAATTTAGGAAGATCTCATGTTGGTCTTGGATGGACTCATTTTTACTTGGCTGATTATGATAAAGCTTTTGATTTTTTCAACAGTGCACTCAAGATTGAACCTAATGATTTGGAAATCAATTATCATACAGGAGCATTTTTCTTGAGTATCGGCTTGTACTCTCAGGCTATTAAGTTTTGTACAAAGGCAGTGGAACTTGATCCTTCATATTTCTGGGCTCACCATCTTTTGGCCTATATTTCCCTGTATACAGGAGATTATGATAAGGCAGCAACTCATTTTCGAATCGCATTGGACATAAACCCCAATCACACTGAACTTCTTTCTCTGTATGCTTTCTTCTTTATTATTTTAAAAAATACTGAAGAAGCAGAGAGAATATTGGAGAAAGCAGAAAAGATAAAAAAAGATAATTGGCGTATTCGACACGCAAGAGGCTTATTATTTGCAATAGAAGGTGAGAATGAAAAAGCTTTACAGCTCATAGAAGATAGACCCTATTGGTATTTTGCCACAAGCGCTTATTCCCTTCTGGGAATGAAGGATGAGGCTATTAAGAATATCCGAGTGGGAATTGAAGATGGTTATAAATATTTAAATACCTATCTTTATTCGTATCCTTTCTTAGAGAATAATCCGTGCTATGATAATCTTCGGGATGACTCCCGTTTCCAAGAAATTTTGAAAGAAGAAAAAAAGAAATACGAGAGAAAACTAAAAAAGTACAGTAAACTATAAAATATTTGCTCTTTTTTGATTCAGATTAATTGTAAAATTATTATTGACAGCGAATTTTCTCTTTGATATAAGTTCGAAGGCAAAAATAGATTCAAACAAACAGGGAAAAAAGCGAACCTCAACTTAAAGTAAAGCCTAAAAAAATTATGCCTTCATTTTTCTAAAAAAAGGGGGTGATAAACAAGAAAATTTCAACAATCATTCAAGAGATAAAATTCTATTAAAAGGAGGGAGCTATGAAATTGAAAAATTACAGATTTTTAGTTGTCTTTGTTATATCCATCACATTCCTTTTAATCCGTCCAAGTGCGATTGGACAGACACAGTGTCGAGAAAGGCAGACGCAAGAAGAAATTGAGGGTCTTATTGAAATAAAGGGGCCGACAGTTGAAGATCCTGATGGCGAAAAAGTTAGGGCACTTGCAGAAAAGATTCATCGCGATTATCAAGATCTCTGCACGCTTTTTGAAGCTGGCGAAAAAGGTTTTGAAAAAGAAATGGCAAAAATAATTGGATCAAAGACATCTATAAAGACTCATGAAGGTGAATTTATTCGTGGAATTGGTGGTTTAAAGAAATTTTTTCTTAAAAGGAAGAAAGTAGATAGGTATGATAGGGTTGAGTTAGAATTGAATGAGGCGTACGTGTTTTATGAAGGAAAGAGGGTGCTTTGGACACTTAGATATGATTATATAGTCTATAAAAGTTTTACTATCCACTGGATAAGACAAGCTAAGGGAAAAATAATTAAGAATCAAGATGATGAGGGAGAGGGAAGTGATGAGCATTCTCTTGGTTGTCGTTGGGGAGGAAGGTAGACACGAAAATCTAAGCAGAGTTAAGAACATGAAAATTGAATAGATGGAATAACCTGCACTTAACTTGACTGACACTGTCAAATAATGTCTAATGTTCTCATCAAAAAAAGGTGGGGGAACATGAAAAAACTTCTCACAATTATTCCTTTGGTCATTCTGCTTTGTTTTATTTTCGGTTGCCAGGACAAGGCAGCGATAGCAGAGCTGGAAGAGTTCAGAGCCCAGGCAGCAATTGAGGAGCAGAATAAGGAGGTGGTGAAGCGTTTAAATGAGGAATTAAATAAGGGAATAGATGGGAACAATGAAGTTTTTGCTGAATTGTTTGGTCCTGCTACACATATCAAACTCCACCCAATAGCGCTATGCCAGAATACATGAGAGAAGCATGGGAAAGTTTTCCGTTGTTATTTAAAGCATTCCCTGACTCCCACTGGACTATTGAAGACTTAATTGCTGAAGGTGATAAGGTGATAAGCAGGGTTGTCCAAAGAGGGACTCACGAAACAGAATGGCTAGGTGTTCCTGCTACTGGGGATAAGATTGAAGTTGGAATAATTAATATATTCCGAATTGAAAATGGAAAAATCGTACAAGTCTGGGAACAATATGATCAGTTGGGCTGGATGATGCAGCTTGGTATTGAGTTTAAGCCGAAGGAGGAGAAGTAGTCTTCCTTCCCTAATATAGACTTGAATTTGGAATAAACAAAACTTAAGTTGACATGTGTTGCCAAGTCAGGTTGTTCTCAATTCAAATAGAACTTCGTGGATAGTTGCGACTTATTCAATAAAGTACAGATTCTCTACCGTGTTTTTAAAATTTCTTTTTAGATTTTATTTTTTCTAAATTCAACTCTTTTTATGATTTTCACTCGATTACAAATAACATCCATCTATTTATAAAGTTTCAACAAATAATAAAATCTTAGTATGGGAAAAGAATACTTCTCCGGATTTTCATCGATTTGTTTAAATCCTCTAGTTTTATCTTAATCAATTCAAACTTTAGACTTTTTCCCATTTTCAAGTTTATGACTTTTTATCTTATTCTGGGACGTCAAAATTATTATTATGTCATTTTTACATGCATACAGCTTGGATAAGTTACTTTGTTTTATCAGAAGGGAGCTAGTTAAGAATTGACTCTTCAAACGTTAATTGTTATTCTTTTGCCAGGAAATAAAAGGGGATAGAAGCTTATGAAGTGTCCCACTTGTCAGTTTGAAAATCCCTCAGATACCCGTTTCTGCGGTAATTGCGGAACCCAGATCCAACCCATTGAGGACATTTCTGTTCCTCAAACGAAGACAGCTCAAACACCGGTGAAAGAAATTGATAGAGGAACTGTATTGTCCTCCAGGTATGAGATCATTGAACTGCTGGGAAGAGGGGGCATGGGCAATGTCTACCGAGTCGTGGATAAGAAAATCAATGAAGAGATTGCTCTTAAATTTTTGAATCCCGCGATTGCCGATGAAAAGATGATCGAGCGCTTCAAGAACGAACTGAAGTTTGCCCGCAAGATATCGCACAAGAATATATGCCGGATGTATGACCTTGATGATTTAGAGGGGACTCCGTATATCACCATGGAATATGTTGCGGGTGAGGATTTACGGAACATGATCAAAATGACAGGACAGTTGAGCGTAGGAAGAGCCATATCCATAGCCAAGCAAGTGTGTGAGGGACTGGCTGAAGCGCACCGGTTAGGAGTCGTGCACAGGGATTTAAAACCACGGAATATTATGATTGATAAAGAGGGGAATGCTCGGATCATGGATTTTGGGATAGCCCGGTCAATAAGAGTGAAAGGGATTACACGGGTGGGTTCGATCATTGGAACGCCCGAGTACATGTCGCCAGAACAGGTCAAGGGAGAAAAGGTCGACCAACGGTCTGATATTTATTCGTTAGGAATCATCCTTTTTGAAATGATGACCGGCCAGGTGCCTTTCGAGGGGGATACATCTTTAAGCATTGCCTTAAAACATGAAAAAGAGATTCCCCCAGACCCCCGAGAGTTCAACGCCCAGATCCCTAAAGAGCTCAGCCACGTGATACTGAGATGTTTGGAAAAGGAAAAAGAGAGAAGGCTCCAGGGAGCAGGGGAGTTGTTTTCTGAATTGACCAAAATTGAGGAGGAGCTTCCGACTAAGGAGAAAGTTTTTGCCAGAAAGATCAAGACAAAAGTTCTGAAAAAGAGAATTCGATGGGCATTACCGGGTATTCTATTTGCGTGTGTAATCCTTGTCCTCGGTTTTTTTGTCTTGGTTCAAATCCCGAGAATGGATGGATTGAAATGGAAAAATTCTATTGCTGTGCTTCCCTTTAAAGATTTAAGCCAGGAAAAAGATCAAGCCGCTTTCTGTGAAGAAATGACCGTTGCTACTATCACTAGGCTTTCGAGCGTTAAGGGATTGAAAGTCAGCCCTGAACGCTCGATCCGACGCTACAGAGAGACGGAAAAAGACAGCCGAACGATCGGGCAGGAACTGGGCGTTCAAACAATTTTAGAACCCTACCTCAAAAAAGAAGGAGAGAGAATCCACATCACGGCCCATGTTGTGAATGCCAATGAAAATTTCGTCCTCAAATCATTGGAATATGAAGAAGAATTCAACAGAGTTTTTGAGGTTCAGGATAAATTGTCCAAAGATATTGCCGACACATTAGATGTGAGTTTGACTGAGGAGCAATTAGAAGCGATCAAAATAAAAGAGACAAAAAACACCAAGGCTTATGAGTTCTACATGAAGGGAAGACATTTTGAAAAAAGATACAGAGATTTGCGCAGAAAGGAGGATTTTGAGGCTGCAGTAATAAACCAAAGAAAGGCAATAGAAATCGATGAGAATTATGCACTGGCCTACTGGGGTTTAGGCGATGCCTACGAGTCCCGCTTTGTCAGGGAAAATAATCAGGACGATCTTGGAAAGATGGAAGAATTCTATATGAAGGCTTATCAGATGGAACCTGGTTTAGCAGAGGCAAACTTGGGTCTGGGATGGGTTTATTTTTATAAGGAGAATTTAAACAGGGCTTTTGAATATTTTAGGAAAGCCCATGAAATAGCCCCCGATAGTCCAGAAATCAACCACCATGTGGCTGCTTTTCTAAAAGATATCCATTTGAATCAAAGAGCTATTGAGTTCTATTCTAATGCTATAGAATTGGACCCGGCCTCTGTAGTATATCGCGAGCTCAGTTCAAGCTGTTATCTTAAAATGGGAGAATTTGAAGAAGCTGCTGTTCTTATTAAGGAGGCACTCGAGCTTGAGCCGGATGATATGACGCTTCGCTTGTATTATGCTAGAGTGCTGATTATGATGCAGGAGTTTGAAAGGGCAGAGGAGATAGTTAAAGAAGTGGAAGAGCGCGATCCAGCAAACGAGGATATTCCGTATACACGCGCTTGGTTATTAACCATACAGGGAGAAAAAGAGAAAGCTTTAGAGGTTATAGAGAGGATAGAAAAGCCTGTTTTCTTCACCAGCCTCTTGTCGAACGTATATTCCATACTGGGCATGAAAGATGAGGCTATTCAGAATATTGAATTAGCGATTGAAAGAGGGCTGGAAATGATAAAAACAAATCCTTACCATTATCGTTATCTCATAAAAAATCCTTTTTATGACAGCTTGCGTGATGATCCGCGTTTCCAGAGGATAGTGAAGAAACAGGAAGAGTGGTACAAAGAAAATTTAAGAAAATTTGGCGATATCTAAATTGTATTATTGGTTAGATTGAAAAAAAATGGATTCGTCAGAAAGAATGTCAACCATCCTGAATTTCAAACCTATTTATTTCCAATAAATTATAGTAGATCAAAAAGAAAATCCCAAAGCATTTTTTTCCCTGACTGTATAACTGTTTAGAAAATAATTACTCTATTGATTCTGAAATTTGTACCAAGTGAATATTCGAATGATGCAGATATAAAAATACAAGAAATTATCTATTGACTTAACGTTTTTTTGCAAGAGATGAATTATTTCCATCCTTATAAGACTAAATCAAAAAGTGTTTGAACACCCGGGAAAAAAGTTTCTTTATCAATTTCTCGAAAAATATTTTTGAACATGATACATTTTGATTCTTTCAAAGAAATGTTATTTTGCTAAAATAGTAGACTGCTCAAAAATGAAACGAGATTTTAATCCAGAAAACAACTATGAAAACAGCAAAAAGACTGTTGGATACGTGGCGCTAGACAAAGCCACCCAAGCCGATTATAACCGCGTGGGTTTCAAGGCAGGTTTAGAGGTTCATCAGCAACTCAAGACTGAAAAAAAGCTATTCTGTAACTGTCCGGCGAGAATATATAACAAGTTCGATGATTATGATGCAGAAATTATCAGGCACATGAGGCCCACGCTGAGCGAACTCGGTGAATATGATGGCACAGCCTTGATGGAATTTAAAACGAGAAAGACGATCATCTACAGGATAAAGAATGAAACCGCCTGCACTTATGATATCGATGATACGCCTCCTTTTCCGATTAATATGGAGGCTCTTGACATTGCCCTGGAGATTGCTCTCTTATGCAAATTGAACATTGTCGGTGAGGTTCACATCACTCGGAAGCAGTATCTGGACGGCAGTATTCCGACAGGATTCCAGAGGACAGCTATCCTGGGAGTTGAGGGGGAGATTCGACTTCAAAACAAAACAGTCCGTCTGATTCAACTGAGTATCGAAGAAGATTCTTGCCGGGAGGTATCCGATATTGGGCATCTCAGGACATATCAGACCGACAGATTAGGGATCCCTCTGATTGAAACAGTCACCTATCCGGATTTTGCAAATCCCGATGAGGTGAGAGAAGGGGCTGAATATATCCGTTTTCTGAACAGGAGTACTGGAAAAGTCCGGACAGGAATCGGGGCCGGGAGAGAAGACGTTAACGTCAGCTGTAAGGGAGGCACACGCGTTGAAATAAAGGGTGTATCCCACAACAAATGGATCCCGCAAATCACGCATAATGAGGTTTTTCGACAATGGGCTTTATTAAGGATAAGAAATATCCTGAACAAAAAAGTGGAAAATCCGGATAAGTGGAAAATTCATTATAAATTCCTAAATCCAAGCGAATTTGATTTCGTTTATGAACCTTTGGTCTTTGCCAAAGAAAATAACTACAAGATTGTCGCTGTAAAGCTTCCGGATTTCATGGGTATCCTTTCCCATTTTACTCAGCCGGGAAAAACGTTTGCTAATGAACTGAGCGATAGATTAAAAGTCATTGCCTGCATCGAAGAGCCTAATCTGCTCCATTCCGAACAAATCGAAAAGACGCTTCCTGATGACCAGCTCGAGAGTATTGTAAAAATTTTAAAACCAAGTACGAGTGATGCTCAGCTTGTCATCTGGGGTCCTGAAGACGATATCCCCACAGCCTTAGAGACAATCGAAGAAAGATGCAAGATGGCCTTTGAGAGAGTGCCCAACGAGAGCCGAAAATCACTGGTTGACGGGACAACAATCTTTGAGCGGGTTCTTCCCGGACCTGACCGTATGTACCCGGATACGGATTCAGAACCCATCCCCTTGGAAGACGGTTACATTGATCGATTGAAAAAAAATCTTCCTGTGGAAATCCATAAGCGGTATGAACAGCTTCGAGGCTGGAAGATCCCGGGAGACACCTATAATTATATCCTGAGGAATAATCTCGTTCCCCTCATTGAGAAGCTTGTCAATGAGCTTGGAGTCAATCCAAAATTTGCAGGGACCCTGTTTGGGCATGTTTTAAAGCATGCAGAAGGAAACCAGGTCCATTCTTCTGATTTTGATTATGAGAAGATTTATGAATTGATCAGGTTTCTTAGTCAAAGGAAAATCGAACTCACTATTGCCAAGATCATGATTCCTGTTATCTTCCAGAATGCAAGAATGGGCTTTGATTCGATGTTGGCCGCGGTTGGTTTTCTATCTATTCCGAAAAAGGAGATTATTAACAAAATCCCTGGTCTTAAGAAAAAATTTAAAGAGATTAACGCTTCACGCAACAAAGATGCGGAAACAAACTGGATCATGGGAGAACTCAGAAAATCTGCCCTGGGCAACATTTCTCTGGCTGAATTGAGAAAATTCGTAGAAAATATAGATAAGACTAAAATTCTAAAAAAATAAATTATGAGTGAAGACACTTTTCAAGGTTATAAGGGCAAAGCTCTTTCAGTACTGCAAAAATTCAAAGTGAGAGTCTGGAGTCAGGTCGAGATTGATACCGCACGGGGATTGTTCAAAGGGACGATCCTGCCCCGTTCGGAAAACGATGATGAGGGGCATATCGTCCTCAAAATCAGTACAGGCTATAATGTCGGAATCAACGTGGATACGGTAAAGTCGATCAAAGAATTTGGTTATAAAAAAGCCAAATATAAAATAAAAGAAAAAGAATTTCCTTATTCGAGTGACAAACCCAATGTAAAGCTCTTGGGAACTGGAGGAACAATCGCTTCAAGGCTTGATTACAGGACTGGCGCTGTTATTCCTGCCTTTTCGCCTGGAGAGTTGTACGGAGCTGTTCCTGAACTGGCTGATATCTGCAATATCACAACAGAAAAGCTGTTTGCCGTATTCAGTGAAAACATGGGGCCTGATCAATATAAGACACTCGCAGTGGCCATCGGAAAAGAAATCGAAAAAGGCATAGACGGGATCATCATCGGCCACGGAACAGATACACTCCATCATACTGCAGCCGCCCTCACCTACATGATTCAAAATCCCCCCATACCGATTATTCTTGTGGGTTCTCAGCGGTCTTCAGACAGGCCGAGTTCAGATGCGGCCCTGAATTTAATGCACGCAGCCTATGCAGCCGGACATTCGGACATCGCAGAAGTCCTGGTCTGCATGTTTGGGCCGACATCGGATGAATATGGATTTCTCCATAGAGGGACGAGAGTCAGAAAAATGCATTCTTCGTACCGTTCAACCTTCAGGACTGTTGGTGATATTCCCCTGGCCACTGTCACCAGAAACAGCGTCGATCATTTGAAAGACTCGTACAACCACAGAAGAAAAGATAAGAAAGTCAAAATATTGCCTTATTTTGAAGAAAAAGTGTCTCTTGTTTTTTACTATCCCAATATGAATCCAGATATAATAGATTCGCTGGTTGATAACGGATACAAAGGAATTGTCATTGCGGGCACTGGGCTCGGACATGTGAATAAACCGCTATATCCTGCCATTGAAAGAGCTGTAGCAAATAAAGTTGCTATTTTCATGACTGTCCAGACTTTATGGGGTTATGTTCATATGCACGTCTATGAAACTGGCAGAGACCTTCTGACTAAGGGGATCATACCCGTAGGGAACATGTTGCCGGAAGTGGCGTACATAAAATTGGGTTGGGCTCTGGGCCAGACGAATGACCTTGAAAAAGTCAAGGAGATTATGCTGACTTCAATTCAAGATGATATCACTGAACGTGAACCGTATAACGGCTATCTTATCTATCAAGGAGGCGTGCCTGAGGTCGAAGAGTTCATTAAAAAATTCCATAAGTAAAATAAGCCTGATTCACCTGGGGGGATTCTCGAGCATTAAGCCAATTCGAAAACTGTCATTTTCTTGGTTTCTTGAATTCATTCTCTTCAACAGCAGGCAAAATTTCACAGTTACGCTGCTATGATCAAAAAGACCGAAATCCTTTCAAATTGACACAAAATCCCTCTCATACTAGTATCAGTTTCTGCATCCGGAAAAGAGGAAAATTTGTGAAAATGATTCATGTGGACACCTTTCTGAATATTTTTATCAAAAAGATATTTGACAAAGGGTGATTTTTTTTATAAAAAGGGAAAACAATTTCTTTAATTTAAGTGAGATTGCCTATTCGAAAGAAATTGTGATATAATGACCTCAATTCCAGGGTCCTTGAAATAATGGATTTTGATATTCATATTACTCTCAAAACAAAATTAATGAGTTATATATACAACATCCCACATGTTTATTTAAACTAAGGAGGGCATTATGAAAGGAGCTAGAATTCCCATGAAAAATTCGTTAGTTCTGGGTCTTTCCCTTATGCTGATCTTCGGAGTTTTATTTTTAGCTTCGTGCGGCGGCAGAGAAGAGGGAGAAGCCGCTCAGGAAGGTGAAGAGACGACTGAGCAAGCGAGGATAGAAGAGTTACAGAGGGAATTGAATTCGAAGAATGACATAATCAAGCAGCTTCAGAGAGAGAATGCAGACCTTCAGAGTAAAGTTCCGGTTTCTTCGGAAGTTCAGGAGGGGGATAATCACTATGAAATCGCACACAATTATCTGACAGAAACTAAGGGGCTATCAGAAGATGAAGCTAATAAAGTATTGAAGAACTCGTATCTCTACGATTCGTTACTGGCGGGATTCCAAGTGGGGAATATCAGTGATGGTGGTGAGTATTCCAGTTTTCTTTCCCAGGGGAATGCAACCGCTTCTCCAGGTAAGATGAAGAGGGTAGAGGATACAAAAAAAGTCGCTGAGAAAGTCGTTCTCAGGAATAATGTGACACTGGCGGAAATAGAAGGAATGCGGCAGAATGCAGAATTCAAAGATAAAATGATGATGGCGAAGAAAGAAATGGAGGTACTCCAGAAGAAGAATGCCGTGCTCGAGGAGAATCTCGATAAATACAGAGTCGCGACAGCTGAATTGGACTCCAGATTGAATTCTGTTTATTATTTTGCCGGGACGAAGGATAGCCTTAGAGCTTCAGGAAAGGCAGCTCTGGGTGCTGTCAGTTATAGAGATTTTCAGAACAGGATTGACCTGAGAGAAGAAAATACCATTGAGCTGAGTGCGGGAGATTTCAATGTTACTGTGATCAAGAAAGTGGAGATTGTTCCCAAGACATTGGTGGCAAACGTGGATTATCGGGTAACGATCGCCAGTGATGGCCAATCAGCGACGGTTCAACTGCTGAATGCGGATAAGTTTCGTCTGGCTCGCATCATAATCGTCGTGAGCTGACCAGAATAATATAGTACACTAGACTTTATTGAATTACTCCATCCCTATTCTATTATAAAAGATATCTGCACATTCATTTCTCGTTATCAGAGATAAATACTCTCTTCGATGGTTTTGTAACCAATCATTTTAGAGATGAGTTTTGAAAGAATAGAGTGCCGTGGACGTCCCAGTTTTGTTCCTGAGGGGCGTCTAGCCGCAAAAAAGGTGAGAGAAAATCACCCCAGGAATCACCTTTTAAGGCTATTTACTTTTTAATCCGGTACCCCTATCCTTTTTCTGCCAAAAGATAATTTATCCAGGACTTATTTCCAAATTCGCCAGGGATAAAAACTTTGAAGTGTCCCAAATGTGATTTTAAAAACTCCGCAAAAAGTCTTTTTTGCAGTAAATGCGGAACTCGATTGTCTCCCAAGAAGACTCCCAAAAAAACTCCCAAGAAAACTCCCAAGAAGACTCCCAAAAAAAAGCCCTACGTATCTCAAACAAAAACTGTAAAAGCCACCCAAACAGGGTCTAAAGAGCTAGAATCGGGAAGCACCTTTGCTGGACGATACCAGGTGATAGAAGAATTGGGAAAAGGGGGAATGGGCAGTATTTATAAAGTTCTCGATAAAAAGATCAACGAGAAGATTGCCTTGAAGCTCATCAATATGGAAACTCCATCGGATGAAAAGAGTGTTGAAAGATTCAGCAATGAATTGAAACTGGCCAGAAAAGTCTCCCACAGGAATATATGCCGTATGTATGACCTTGGGGAAGAGCAGGGAACTCATTACATCACCATGGAATTTGTACCGGGTGAGGATTTAAAGAATTCGATAACAAGAATGGGGCCTTTGAATCCCGGGAGAGCTATTTCCATTACCAAGCAGTTGTGCAAGGGATTGGCTGAAGCTCATAAGTCAGGAGTTATACACAGGGATTTAAAACCCCAAAATGTCATGATAGACAGCCAAGGAAATGCGCGCATCATGGATTTTGGGATAGCCCGGACGGTAAAAGGAGAAGGCCTGACAGCGGATGGGATGATCATCGGAACTCCGGAATATATGGCTCCAGAACAAGTCGAAGGAAAAGAAGTGGACCAACGGACAGATATTTATTCGTTGGGAGCGATCCTTTATGAAATGCTCACAGGTCGAGTCCCGTTTAAAGGAAAAAGTCCGATTAGCATCGCTTTTATGCACAAGACTGAGAAACCCAAAGACCCAAGAGTTTATAATGACCAGATTCCAGAGGAACTCAGCCGCTTGGTATTGAAATGCATGGAGAAGGACAAAGCAAAAAGGTATCAAAATGTAGGAGAGCTGAGTGCAGCGCTGGATGGTATAGAGGGAGACCTCCCAACCAGTGAACTCGTTCTGCCCAAGAAAAAGCCGACCACAACGAAACAGATAACATTGACGTTCACCTGGTGGAAGTTTTTAATCCCTGTCTTGCTCCTGCTGGCTGTACTCGTCATTCTTTTTGTGCCTTTTGGCAAAAAGGGGCTGGATGTTAATCCCAACCGGTTCATCGTGGCTATTTTCGAAAACCAGACCGGGGATGGTTCTTTTGATTCCTACGGCCGTGTGGCGGCGGATTGGATCACCCAGAGCCTATCACAGATAGATGAAGGGGAAGCTGTTCCTGTTAGCGAAGCCCTTGAGTCTTTGCGAACAATGGGTGTGGAAACAGGGGGGATTCAGAGAATGGCGCAGCTTCGTGATTTGGCCATGCACACAGAAGCCGGAACAGTCATTTCCGGCTCTTACACTTTAAGAGAGGGAATACTCCGGTTTGAAGCCCATATTATAGATGCAAACAAGGGAAAGTCCATCCATATGCTCGAGCCTGTCAGTGGTTCGGGAGAATCGCCGATGGAGGTAATCGAGACACTGCGCCAGAGAATCATGGGAACGCTCGCCATTTACTTCAGTCAGATTCCCAGCCGAACCCAGAGGTTTTTGGAGCCACCCCTTATTGAGGCCTATCAAGAATATTTGAGTGGTATGGAAGCGTTTGACCATGACTATTCGCAGGCGTTGACGCATTTTGAGCAAGCAGTCCAGCTTGACCCAGAATTTCCGGCTCCGTGCATCCGCATGTCCATTATCTACAGTCACCAGGAAGAATTCGCTAAAGCGGAATCCATGGTGAATCTGGCTAATAGCAGACGAGATAGATTGAACCTTTTGGAGCGTTTTCTGTTGGATGCCTTTATCGCAGGACTTCAGGGGAATTACGAGGAAGGATTGGAATTTTTCCGTCAGGCAGAAACTCTGGCTCCAGAGGATTATGTCCTCAATTATCTCATGGGCTTTGAGGCCCTCAGGCTCAACCGTCCTCAGGAGACAATCGATACATTCTTGAAAATAGAAATTCCTGAATTTGTGCATGGGACCGAAGTCGGAGCCTGGCGCTTTAGAGTACTTGCCGAAGCGCACCATGTCCTTGGGGAATACTTGAAAGAATTGGAAGTGCTCAGCAAGGCACAGGATTATTTCCCAGACAATATCAATCTTCGTCTGGGAAGGGTTCGTGCGCTTGCGGCCCTGGGAAGAATACAGGAAGTCCTTGAGGTGATAGATGAAAGCTTGGCCATGACTCAGCCGCCCGATGCTCCTGGAATTATTATGCTCGAAGTCGCACAGGAACTTCTTGCGCATGGCTATTTGAATGAGTCCAAGGAAATAGCAAACCGCGCTGTTTCTTGGTATCAAAGTCAAATTCCTGAGGAAGCTGCTAGTGAAAAACAGCTCTCAAGCCTTGCGTTTGCCCGGTATGTCGCGGAGCAATGGGAAAACGCTCAGAAGCTTTTCAAGGAACTGAGTGAGGAATATCCGAATAATGTCGAATACAAAGGATTTCTGGGAAGGCTGGCCGTGCGCATCGGAAACAAAAAGGAAGCGCTCCAGCTCTCAGAAGAATTAGCGGGTATAGACCAAGCTTATCTTTTTGGAGCCCATACTTATTCGCGAGCCTGTATCGCGTCTCTCCTTGGTGAACAAGAGCAGGCCGTGGAGCTGCTCCGGGAGGCTTTTACTCAAGGGCGTCCTTTTGGTGTCTATCTCCATCGGGATATGGATTTAGAGCCTCTCCGTGATTACCCCCCCTTTCAGGAATTGCTCTGGCCGAATAGGTAACGGCTTGAGGTGTGAGAAGTTTCTCTTCTTTCTATTTTTCTTTTTTGATTTTATTCAACTTATCAATTGTGTTGGTGTTCTTGGGGTTTAGCTCCAGTGATTTAGCGTAGTTCTTGATAGCCAGCTCTTTATCTCCGTTGATCATGTAGGCTTCAGCGAGGCTATCATATCCATTGGCATACTTGGGATAGACTTTCACGTTTAGTTTAAAAATCTCAATGGCTTCTTTGATTTTTTTTGTTTGAAGGAGATAGTATCGTAGCCTGTTCAATTCATTGGCTGCAAAATTGTACTCTTTTGGATGATTTTTTTTGAACTCTTCATACTGCTTAATGGCTGTTTCCATCCCTTTTTCAGCTATAGCTTCATAAATCACTTTTGCGATTGACTTTTTTGGCAGATTATACGGATGGCCATAGAGAATATTTCTTATTCCGGTGCTCATTTCTGCCAGGGGGGCTCCACCCGTGTTGTTGAAGAGGACAATTAGATGTTTATGATCGACCAGTCGTTCTATAAGAGTATTAAATCCATTAATCCCTCCGCCGTGAGAAATGCTCATTACTTTATCTTCGGTTTTGGGAAAGCCGACTTTCCTCACATTCCATCCATAACCGTAGCTCCCGCCCCTTGCGGAAACATGCGGTTTAAATAAGAGGCTTTTCATTTTTTTTGAGAGTAACTTTTCTGTATACAGAGCTTGGTCCCACAAGTAGAGGTCTTCGACTGAAGAATACAGAGAACCTGCGGAGTAGGGAAGAGACATATCCAGGTAGGGGGCATTTTCATATCCGTTAAAAGTTGTTGAATACCCTGCAGCTCTTCCGGGAATGATTGTGTTGTGGTGATCGTATCCCGTGTTTTTCATGCCGAGCGGTTCAAGAATCTTTTCTTTTAACACTTCTTCGTATTTTTTCCCGGTGATTTTTTCGATGATTGCCCCTAAAAGAAAATAGCCGGAATTGTTATAGACAAATTTCGAGCC
>JABAOF010008796.1_pt1 | contig 38079 bp, 35 predicted proteins | sample 7062171 | NCBI WGS metagenome assembly JABAOF01 (sample SAMN14538628, study PRJNA623070) | marine sediment metagenome | biome: marine biome [ENVO:00000428]; feature: marine pelagic biome [ENVO:01000023]; material: deep marine sediment [ENVO:00002113] | place: India: Gulf of Khambhat ...
TCATATGCGACCTCGCTCATCTTCCCAAGGCACTTCCGTTGGAACTCTGCATCGCCCACAGCTAAAACCTCGTCCACTACGAGGACCTCTGGTTCGAGGTGAGCTGCGACAGCGAATGCTAGACGCAAGTACATGCCACTGGAGTAGCGTTTGACCGGTGTGTCGATGAATCTTTCCACCTCGGCAAATGAGACGATCTCATCGAATTTTTCATCGATCTCTGTTCGCTTCATTCCTAGAATTGCTCCGTTCAAATAGATATTTTCTCTACCAGTCAATTCTGGATGGAAGCCGGTCCCAACTTCGAGCAGTGAGCCCACACGCCCATAGATCTCAGCCCAGCCCTCTGTCGGTTCCGTCACACGAGATAAAAGCTTCAGCAGCGTACTTTTTCCAGCGCCGTTGCGACCGATAACGCCAAGCACCTGACCTTGCATCAATTCGAATGATACATTCCTGAGCGCCCATATCGTCTGCTGCGGACCTTCGAGTAGATCTGGATCCACTCTGCCCCTCATGCGGCGAATTGGACTTGAAACCGTATCCACCACAATATCCCGCAGGGTGCGGTAGTACCCAACGTATTCTCCGATGCGATATTGCTTTCCTAAATTCTCGGTGCGAATGGCGATTTCCGTCATGCCTGCTCCGAATAAATCGCAATTTTGATCATCAACCTATCCCTACTAATCCTGCGTCGAACCTAGACAATGTCCGCAAATGTCCTTTCCATCCGCCTGAAATAGAACACTCCTGTAATCAGTAAAACTAGCGTCACAATAATCGCTTCGACCATGATGATGGTGGATGGCTTCGGTGTGTCCAATAATGCCCATCGAAAGCCTTCGACAATACCAACTAACGGATTCAAGCCGTACAACACTTGGAACCGCTCTGGGACGATACTTGAGGAATACACAACCGGAGTAAGGAAAAACCAAACCTGGAGTAGAAATGGAATAATTTGACCAATGTCTCGGTACATTACGTTTAAACTGGCTAACCAGAGACCAATTCCCAAAGTCACCAGGATATCCAAAAGGAGGAATAATGGCAGCGCAAGAATCGCAGTCGTTGGTGCGACACCATAGATGATCAGAAGCACGATCAACACCAAGAAAGCTAACGCAAAGTCCACCAGATTTGCAAAAACCGGAGCAGTGGGAACCGCTAATCGCGGGAAATAGACCTTTGTTATGAGGTTGCGGCTGGCCACCAGGCTGATTCCCGCTTTATTAACACCACCCTGGAATAGCTGCCATGGGAGGATACCAGCGAAGTAGAAGAGTGGTCCTGGGATTCCTTCAGTGGGTAAACCAGCCCATAATCCAAAAAATACGCTGAAAATGGCCACTGCGATAAGGGGTTGCAATATGGCCCAAGCGGCACCAAGCAGGGTCTGCTTATAGCGAACCTTAAGGTCCCTCCAAACGAGGAAATAGAGCAATTCCCGATAGCGCCAAAGCTCAACAAAGTCAACTCCGCGCCACCCGCGTGTCGGTTTAATGACCGTCACCGATGGAGCATCAGAATTGGCTTCCGTTCCCACCACGCTCACGCTCGTCCTCCTCCAGCGATGATCTCGGCTTCATGCTCTCGATACCAGTCGACTGTCCTTTTGAGCCCCTCCTTAAATGGCATCTGGGCCTGAAAGCCAAAATACTCGTAGGCTTTTTGGGTATCCAGCGCCCGACGCGGCTGGCCATTGGGCTTTGTCGTGTCCCAGGACAATGTCCCCTGAAAACCTGTTAAGTCCGCAATACATTCGGCCAAATCTTTGATACTGATCTCTTGGCCTGAACCCAGGTTCACAGGCTCACTGAGGTCGTAGTTTTCAGTTGCCAACAAGATTCCCTCAGCCGCATCTTCCACATAAAGGAACTCACGGGTAGGGCTGCCGTCACCCCAAACCTCAATAGTCTCCTCCCCGCGCTCCTGCGCCTCGATACACTTGCGAATCAGCGCCGGGATTACGTGGGATGTCTCTAGGTTGAAGTTGTCCCTGGGCCCATAAAGGTTGACTGGGATGAGAAAAACCGAGTTGAATCCATATTGCTGTCGATAGGACTGGGATTGAACAAGCATCATTTTCTTTGCGAGACCATAAGGTGCATTGGTCTCTTCTGGATATCCGTTCCAGAATTCCTCTTCTAGAAATGGAACCGACGTGTACTTCGGATATGCGCAGACTGTGCCGATTGCAACAACCTTCTCAACACCTGCCTTCCAAGATTCGTGGATCAATTGAGTACCCATCATTAAGTTGTCGTAGAAGAATTCGGCTGGTCTTTTACGGTTAGCGCCGATCCCGCCGACATTGGCCGCCAAATGAATGACGATATCGGGATTAGCCTCGTTGAGCATCTTCAAGATGAATTCCTTCTGTACCAGGTCATATTCTTCGATGGTCGGAACAAAGACTTCTTTTGCACCTCGTTCATTCAACTTCTCCACAACGAATGAACCTAAGAAGCCAGCACCTCCAGTTACACAGATCCTGCGAGTCCTCCAGAATTCCTCTCGGCTTGGTGCTTCACTCATGACAACTCCTTACTTCAGACACCGACGTTCACTGAACAGCAAAATCAGCATTTCGATATCGGTCCGAAAATGGATCCGAAATCAAACCTGAGCTTAAGAGAGATAGAACTTCATCAATTCCTTCATCCACTGCTCTTTCAGCCCTATAGCCCAATTGATCCCTGATCTTGGCAAATGAAACCCTGAGGTCTCTCATATCATCGCTGAAATCTAGATCTTCATATCGAACCCTTGTCTCTGGCAGGGAATCGCAAATCATTGACACGACCTCATCCTTCGTGAAATTCCCTTGCTCAGTACCAAGATTGAAAATCTGGCCTCGCACTTCCTCGATTGATGCCTGGAGACCCAACAGAAAACCACGAACTACATCCTGAACGTGAACAAATGAACGCGAATAATTTCGCTGGTAAATGACCAATTCCTTTCGAAAATAGGCGTCCAGCACGAATTGGTTCACGATCAAGTCAAATCGCATTCTGGCAGAAGCGCCAAACAAGGTAGCAAGTCGGAAAACAAGCGGAGCACAGGATGCACCATTGGTTGAGTCTTGCAGGTACTGCTCGGCAGCGATCTTGGTCTCTGCGTAGAGTGATTGAGGGTAAAGGGGTGACTCCTCTGTTACAGGTTCGCCACGATCTGATAAGCCATAATTGCTATATGTGGAGGAGAAAAGGAAGCGTGAAGCTCCTAGTTGATCTGCCTCTTCAAACATTACCTTTACTACCTCGACGTTCTCGTTCCATGATGCTTCTCGTCCTAAAGCCTTGCACGCAGGAAAGCCAACGATTGCAGCGAGATGTACGACAGCATCAAGAGGTGGAGCACCACGTTGCGAGGCTGATTGCACAGCTTGCCTAACACATCCTGAATCCCCAACGTCGCCCTGCAAGAAATGGAAGTTTGGATTTGGGAAGTAAGACAGGAGAGGCTCACCTCCAAACAGCAGCTTGTCCACAACTGTCACATAACATCCAGCGTCCAACAAAGCCGCAGTTAGTGATGATCCGATGTATCCTGCACCCCCGGTGATGAGGATATGGGAATCGGCCCCCTTATCGATCATGCTGCCGAATCCTCCCTCAGCCGGAGTTCACGACCGTGGACCTCAACCACGGCAACACCCTCTCCCTCATCGCTTTCCACGACAGGCATGCCTTGTTCCAAACTAGTGAGCTTACAAATATCAGCAATGTCACCATCGCCTTCAATTTTCACGCTCTCATAACCACTAGCCCGGGCGTATTGCAGTAATTGGCGCGCCTGATGGCGTGTTTCACGATAAAGCATCATCGAGTTTTCGATGAATGCCACCGTTAATTTTGCGCGTAGCGCGATGCCCTCAGGCGTGATGATGTAGCGTAGTTTCCGGCGTTCGGCTCTCTTGACTTTGACATATCCCTTCTCAATTAGCCGCTTGAGATGCCAGTTGACGGTGCCAACAGCAACACCAAGCTTTGCTGCCAAACCCGCCTGAGTCACATCTGGATCCTGCTCGATGTACTCAAGCAAACCCAAATCACGATCGGTTTCTCGCGAATTTTCCATCGTCACTCCATCCAAAATTCAACTGTTGAATTATAACCTTTCAGTCTCATGGGTCAAGTGCCCATTTCCGATGAAATAGCTTCAAATCAAGTGTATCGGACAAGGTGCTGACCTTGAACTGCAGGTTTAGCCTGAAAAGGACATTCTTTTGTAAAACCAGGCCAAGACCGATGTTCTACATACCTACACATATCCCATCCTCATTTTCGGGCATCAAAAGCCAGATATCAACATCATTCAACTTCAAAACCGGTTCGTAGTGCTCCAGAATCGGAACAGTCACCGCATCGACCCATAGGTCATTTTCTTCACCAAACGGAATTTCCTTACCCTGATAGACGATGTGAAGCGGATCACTCACGATCAATATGAAGCGATGTTCTTCAAGATCTCGCTCAAAGGCCTCGAAATATTCCCGATTGCCACTCATAGCCTGATTCATCATATGTTTCAGTTCGTAATCCATAACGAGTGGGGCATCTTGAATTTGACCAAATGTGAGCAACTGACGTTGGTCAATGAAAAGCACTTCACCTTCTTCAGTAGCCTGCTCAACGCAAGCCCTAACAGTAGCAAGGGCAAACTTCGCATCTTCTTTCGTGGGAAGATCTTGGTCTACCTCGAAATTCATCAAGTTCCAGATCGGGATAATAGCAGCCAACGCTAGCAGGGCCCATGCATATCCCGGCATGTCCCTAAAAACCCCTTCACATATCATAATGATTCCCAGTAACACGACAAATGTGACAAGCAGCATATCCATATTGTGCAAGTTGCTTCCACCACCAATCTTCACGCTCGCCGCTAAACCCACGCCAAGGAAAACTAACAATGCTGCGGTCACACCAAGGATCTGCAGGGCGCTCCACTTCAATCTACGACTGATGATGACCCAGAGTAGCCAGAGGGTTAGTGGACCAAGGGCATATAATAAGCCAGGCACGATGCCCGTAGGATTCGTGGGACTGGACCACAACCGATACCAAAGGAGCGGTTGGCTCAAAGTCGTCGAATAGACAGTATCCGGTCGTGGAAAGGCTAAATTCATAAATAACTGGGCAGCTAGCGCGCCTGCAACACCCGCAACACCAAGGATGACTGTAAACCGGATCCTCCGGGTCCATTCGAGATCTTCTTCCTCATCCAAGAGTGCCCAAAGACCAGCCCAAATTGCAGGCGCTAACATCCAAGTCCATCTACTGATACCAGCGTAAAAGCAAGCGATGAACGTTATTACGATTGTGCGCCATGGCTTTTCCCTATCGTAAGCCACGACTATAAGGAGCGCACTGATCACGAGTGGGGCGTAGATTGGGCCCTGCAATAGGAAAAGCAGCGTCCACAACGCAAAAATCCAACCCCAAGTTCTGGTTAATGAGTTTCGTTTTAGGACAAAGGTCACAATGCCGAGCACCAAGTAAGGTATCAACCACAGTAACGCATCCCAATAGCGCAGCAGTTCAATCGATGGATTGGAGAAGAAGAGGAATGGGAGCCCCCATAGTCCGTGACGTCCTGGCGTAAGATACGTTGGGTAATAGAATTCCCCCGAGATAGTATAGAGATCACGTCTAAAGTAGAGAGAGTAATCCCACAGTCTATTCCCCTCTGACCAACCGACACCAAAGGGATAATCCGTAATCTGACCAAGTCGGTGTATGGCGATCAGTATTGAGATTGAGAGAAAACTAGAGAGGACAATTCTTCCATGAAGGGTTGCTTTCCTATCCGGCATCGCCAAACCTGCTGCAAAAGAGCACAGGATAATAATCAACAAACGGAAGACGGGAAGATCAAAACGCCACCCCCAAGGGCCAAGCAGGAGGAGCGATGGAAGAAGGAGCGCTAATAACATGATCGGCCATTGGATGAAACGATATTTCCGCAACCACCTCTCAATTCTCCCTAGCCATTCCGAGGTTCTCTCAGGGTAAATAAGCCCGTACCCAGCAATTATGAATGCGGCTAGTCCCACGAAACCAAACCCTATAAGTCCGATACCCCATTTGAATGAGGTGAGACCAATGAACTCGCCATCTCCTGTACCGAAACCGCGTAAAAACAACTCCTGCGCGCCCAGGACAAGCAACACCATCAGGAAAAGCCAACCCAGGCGAATCCATAGGTTAGGTTCCCCTATGCGTGCCCTCATGAGGCCTCCTCCACAACATCGACCTCCGTTGAGGTTTCAGCCGGCACAATGTCCTTCAACCAGAACGCACCCGGCAGGCTAACGAGCAGGAAGATAAAGCGAGTAATCAATGCTAAAGCCGTCGCTTGCTCCGATGAAGCCCCCAATTGAGTATAGAAACCGAGAATCGCGAGCTCACGGATTCCATATCCGTTAATAGAGATGGGGATTAAGGTTAGGAAGTAAGTGAGCACAGACACACCGGCGATATCTAGCAGACTAACCGACATCCCGAGTCCCCGTGCAAGGATGAGTACTGCAAGAAAAGATGAAAGCACACCAAGCCACGAAGTAATCAAGGCAAATACAAGCGAAAAGGGTTTTCGCATCCAGATCCGAAATACAGTCCATAACCGCTTATATCCGCTGCGTAATTTCTTCGAAAAGCCTGCAATGGAGGAAGTGAATAGAAAATCCGGATCCGAGATGATCGCGCCGATGAGCGGGAAGCTTAGAGGGAGAACAAAGAACATACCGGTTACACCCACAAGCCGATCCATCAGAACCGAGGCAGCTCCAGCGACTCGTTTCTCCGTCTCCTGCAAAATACCAGCAATTCGCACTACATCACCACCAACCATACTTGGAAGGAAGTTGGATACAAAGAGTCCAGTGAACATAAGCTGGAGCGCACGGAGGAAACTTATGTCAATCTTTTGTGCGCGAAGCAGGATGTACCACCGAGTATTATTCCATATGTGCCGCAATAAAACTAAAAAGAGACTTGCAATTAAACTCCAAGCTGGCAACGTTTGAACCGCTGTGAGAATCGCTTGCCAATCTTGCCTTATGAACAGCCAAGCCAATAGTATAAGTGATAGCAGTGTTCCTACTACCCTCAACCGCCATGACCATCCCCTCTCCTCTCGAGTGTCGGTATTACCCATATTGATCTCCGACTACGTCCACCTCGACCAGAGGGGTGATCAACTCCGAAAGTCGACGCTCGAATTCGTGTGGAGCGAATCGATCCTGTGGAATTTCCATTCTGTAAACAGAGGTAGTACGAAGGATCGTTTTAAGGATGTCCCTTTCACGGCGCTTCCACTCACCCAACCACCCAACAGCAAGTGACGGTTCGGGAGCTTGTTCGACCAACCGGATGAAATGGCGGGCCTCGAAAAAATTCATGTCAATGAGGAAATCGATAAGCTCTTCATCCGGCTGGATAATTGAACAGTGAAAATCCTCATCCGTACCTTGGTTCAAGACAACTAATGCGGATAACCTCGCGCTCTTTGTAACTTTAAGGTCCGGCCAAAGACGGTCTGCCGTCAATCTCACCGGCCACTTGAGCCCATCCCTGGTGACCTCACGAATGCGACCAAGGATTTCAAGTTGAATGCGTTCTTGTGTGGTGAGACGGAAACGGATTTCTGGAACCCAACACAGTAGGTCGCGATATAGATGCGAACGCGTGAGATACGCTAGCGTGTTGGCCGTTTCTGTAATGAACACATAGTCATCAGCATGAAGCTCCCATTTCCCATCACTCCTGGCGAGTAACATAGAACTGGCCGTTGTTTTTCCGGTCCCTCCCGCGCCTGTAAAAACAATACTCTTACCCGATCTAGCCACTGCTGAGCTATGAAGCATTAATACTCTCTGCAAGCTACAGAGGTACCTCAGCGCTGGATGGATTAGCATGTGGAGGACCATGGGAATTGCGAAGCGATTACCAGACACCTCAATTTCAATCCCCTCAACCGAGAAAGAAATCCTATATGACCATCGTGCAAGGATTTTGTGACGATGCCTCTTGAAACCAGACTGGCCCTTGTTGAGTGGTACCCTCTTTCGCCAGTGCAGTCGGATCGTCTGGACATCCTCTGGAAGTGGCCCCTTCGCAAATCCATATTCTTCTTCAAAGTAGTGCAGTGCTTCAGGAACCTCGCTGATAACCTGAATGCCGATAAGATCATGGAAGTTGAATGACTGGATTTCTTTCAAGGCACGGCCTCTTCAAAGATTGCTTCATACGTTTCAGCAATCTTTTTGATATCGTACCGTTCTGCCTTCGCTCTGCTGGTCTTCTTTAACCCCCTCAACCTCTCTACGTCTTCAAGGCACCATCGAAGGCCTTCCACGAAGCAGTCTTCATCCCCCACATTGCATAATCGACCATTGGTACCGTTTTCAACAAGCTCACCCAATCCACCTGCCCTATTTGCCACGATGGCCAGTCCTTGTGCCAGCGCATATACACCAACGACCGGCAGGCCTTCGGAGAGTGAGGGCATCGCAAGGATGTCGCTATTCCCAAGCTCATCCCAAACTTCTTCAGGGCTCACCCAGCCTCCAAGACGAACGCGCTCCTCGAGGTCTCGCATATGAATCTCGTTTTTCACCTCTTCCCATTGAGGACCATCCCCGAGTAGCAGGCATTGCCATTGCATATCACGAATTCGATCAAGCGACTTCACCAAGAATGGGAGATTTTTTTGTGGTTGGAATCGACCGGCGAAGATTATCTGAGGTGGCTCACCAATTGGGACTTCCTCATAAGAATCGGATTTTTCCGCCAATTCAACACCATTTGGAATCACCCGGATCGGTACTTCATAATGCTTCAACGCCAGATCTTTGGTGAACTCGCTCACGGCGATAACTGTGCTCGCATCCTTCCAGATGGAATGCGTGAATGGATAGACGAAGCGAAACCAACGATCCGTCTTCTGTGGAACTCCACCTGGAACATCTCCGAGGTGGGCTGTGAGAACATATGGAATATGCCCTCTGCGTGAAAGCCTTCGAGCAAGGACACCTGTAGGTACAGCGAAATGAACGTGCAGCACATCCGGATCCCATGTCCGTAGAAGCGACATTCCTGGCAGATAGGCTGCGGTGATGAACCATGCCATGGAGAAAAATGACGCTCTGGTTATTGAATTACGACCACAAGGAATGCGGTGAACTGTATAACCATCCACCATCTCTTTGCGAGGTAGATGTCGATAGTGCGATGTGAGTAGATGGATCTCATGCCCACGACGAACAAGCGCCCCGCACAAATCCGCACATGCGCGCCCACCACCTCCGCCAACAGGCGGATACTCATAGTTTAATACAAGGATCTTCACGTATCACACAATCAAGCTTGCCGAACGAGGTCGTTCGCCTCTTCGGTTTCCCAGCCGTTGTATATTCTGCGTATGGAATATGTTGGCTTGGCCTGAGATTCGTGATACGTCCTGGCGAGGAGTTCAGCGATCAGGCCCATCATGATCGATTGGACGCCTAGAATGAACATCATAACAGTCATTAGTAGTAGAGGTGATCGGATGAGATGCTCGTCCAAAAAGATTCGCCGCCCTACCAGAATCGCAAGTAGGATAATACTGAAGATGACCAGGATGGTTCCGGCGCCGCCGAAGAGGTAAATAGGTTTATTCGCATAACTGATTAAAAACTTCACGGTGAAAAGATCTAGTATGACCTTCCAAGTTCGTTCTAAACCGTACTTTGCCTTTCCATGTCGCCGCGGATGATGGCGTACAGGAACTTCGGTAATCTTCGCTCCTACCCATCCGGCGTACGCTGGTATGAATCGGTGCATTTCGCCGTAAAGATGAAAGCCCTCAAGCACTTCTTTTCGATAGGCTTTCAGCGTGCACCCATAATCATGAAGCTTAACGCCGGTCACCTTCGAAATGATCCAATTTGCGATACGTGATGGGATTTTCCGAGTAATCAATGTATCCTGTCGGTCCACGCGCCAACCGGAGACGACATCGAAACCCTCTTCGATTTTTTCCATCAAGAAAGGAATATCAGCGGGGTCATTCTGCTGATCAGCATCGATGGTGACAATCACTTCTCCGATGGAGTGGGCAATTCCCGCATCAATGGCCGCAGTTTGGCCAAAGTTGCGGCGGAACTCGATTACATGCGTGTGCTCTGGATCCTCGCGAACGATTTCCTGGAGTACTTCATCGCTTCCGTCCTTTGAGCCGTCGTCGACGAACACTAACTCATAGGAATATCCATCGAGCGCTTTTCGAAGCGACTCGTGAAGTGGCATTAAGTTATCGCGCTCGTTGTAAACCGGAATCACTACTGAAAGGTCCACACTCACTTAACCCCGCCTCCCTTCCCGGCCTGAACAAATCGATCCTAATCCCTTGCTGACAAGGCCTCACTCAAATCCATTGCTCTCGCTATTTAGTACAGCTGTAACGCCAGTCTCCCACCGGTGCCAATCGCTAAATGATTCCTCAAGGATCTTGAGACCCTCGCCGATAGGTGTCAATCCAATTGCCTCCATATCAGCATCAACCATAATACGGGCAAGCTGCTTGTAAGTGATCTTCGGCTCCCAATCGAGTTGTTTTTTCGCCTTTGATGCATCAGCTTGCAGAAAATCAACTTCCGTTGGTCGGAAGTATCGCGGGTCGATCTCGACATATCTCTCCCAATCCAAACCCGCATACTCAAAAGATTCGGCTACGAATTCACGCATAGTAGGCGCAACACCAGTTCCAACGACGTAATCTTCCGGTTGATCTTGCTGAAGCATCTTCCACATAACTTCGACATATTCTGGAGCATAGCCATAGTCCCTGCGTGCATCTAGGTTACCGAGGTAGACCTTATCTTGTTGTCCTGCAATAATGCGTGCCACCGCACGTGTAACCTTCCTCGAGAGGAATGTCGGTCCTCTGCGTGGGCTTTCGTGATTGAAGAGAATCCCATTCGTTGTGAACATATCATAAGCTTCGCGGTAATTCACCGTGATCCAATATCCATAAAGTTTCGCAATGGCATATGGGCTTCGAGGTTTGAATGGGGTGTTCTCATCCTGTGGCGGTGGCGAGCTACCGTAAATTTCGCTCGACGATGCCTGATAGAAGCGTGCCTTGAGACCGCTGCGCCGTATGGCTTCCAAGATCCTGGTGGTCCCCAAACCAGTAACAGAGCCAGTGTACTCTGGCATTTCAAAACTCACCTGAACATGAGACTGCGCACCCAAGTGGTACACCTCATCAGGCCTCACATTGTAAATGAGGTTCATTAACTGTTCACTGTTTGAAAGAACTCCGTAATGGAGGAATAGTCTAGCAGAAGGATCGTGAGGATCTTGGTAAATGTGGTCGATCCGCTCAGTGTTGAAGGTGCTGGCCTTGCGGATCATGCCGTGTACTTCGTAGCCCTTACTCAGCAATAATTCAGCAAGGTATGAACCATCCTGCCCAGTAATTCCCGTCACTAAAGCATTGGGCATCGCATTCTCCTTAATCGAAAAACTGCAGCTTCAGCTAAAATTCAACCGCTGAATTATACCTCTAGCTACCCAGTGGTCAAGTACCATTCCCCCGCGCTCGCCAGCGGTCATAAGCAATCGACCCGAGGATGAAGACGGAGGAGAAGGCTGCGATAACGAATAGCGTTTCCCAAAGATTCAGGCGCGGTAGGCCATAATAGCGACCAGCCTCCCAGTGAATGAATGCAAGCGTAGCGAAAACGACAATGATGCCGGTACGTAAAAGCCAAGGGTTGTTCCTACGTCTGGCACTCACCCAGGCCCACCCAGCGATTGCGGCCTGGATGCACAACAGAATCACCCTCCATCGAGGATTATCCCACATTCGACCCGCATCTCTATAAGATGCGACAATGACTCCAATCCATACGATAATGGCAAAGTAGGTTTGGAGACTCCGCCAACCCTTGTACCGTAGCGCAGCAGGAAGGCTGTAAATCAAAAATGGGAGAAGAAAGAACCAACCAAGTGCACGCAGTGAAACGATGGCTCGAATAAGAGGCGCGCTAGTGCTATCCATCAAGGCCGCGGGCAGGAACGGTTGTATCAAGCCATATGCTGTTGCTAATGGAAGTTGGCTCCATTCAGGAACCATGCCAAAGATTTTCTGAACCCAACCAGAATTTTCGATTAGAAGGTGAAGCTGATATTCTGCACCACTTAAAAACCACCAATTAATAAGTTCGAGAATCCCTCCACCCGGTCGACCCTCCAATGACGCCCAAGCTCGCAAGGTGAGTGCAAGGGCTCCCACTCCAAGTACAACGGCGCCCACTATCACCCAAATTATGTGCTTACGATCAATCCTGCCCTCCCAAATCCACGCAACAGCAACGATGGTAAGCAGAATAAGAGATGTTGGCGGGGAGATGACAAGAGCCAGGAGAAATCCTACAAGAATGAAGATAGCCCCTCTCCTGCGTTCACCCACCCTCAATCGAGTGTACCCTTCGATGCCGATCGCAATTGCTGTGATCAAAAAAGACTCGCGCATGGGTGAAGCGCTGAGGAAGACCGCTTCTGGATAAAGTGCAACAAGCCATGCGGCAAATTGACCAGCCCTTGAATTAAATGATCGGTTGGTGAATGTCCATGTGTACAGTACAGCGATGGAGCCGACAGCCGCAGTGATAATCAATGTTAGAAATGGCCGATGGGCTTCAGGGCTGAGTGTCCGATATTGGAGAGCGCTTAGGAATAGAAGGCCCCCGTACTGATCGCTCAAGTCGGGATTATTCCACGCTGCAGTTAGTGATTGTTCTGATCGTGAAAGTTCCCATGCATCAAGATCCCGGTTGTAGGCATCTCTAAATAAGAAACCATTCCTATGTGGCCGGGAATCCGCATATCCCCATACTGGCAGTGCATGAAATAATCCAACACCTACTCCAAGCCGAAGAATGAAAGCAACTGCAATGGCGGAAATCAACCACCTCGGGCGCTCAGAATCCTCGACGGAACGCCATGCGATCCAGAAGAGTAGAATGACAATAAAACCGATAAGAACGTATGCGAAGTAGACTCCAACCGAAGGTTTTTGCGTATCAACTAGGAGGAGCAACAGGCTTCCTAAGATTAGAACAGCGAGAACAATTAGGTGATTCCTCGAGACTCTCATGGACTCTCTCGTTCCCTCTTTCTCAGCAACGTCCAGCCGTGCCAAAGAATTACAACGACAACGAGGACAACAATTATCTGCAAGGGTATCAGGAATCGCGGATTATCTCCATGATCCAACAGCGTCTGCATGACAGAAATAAACCACACCATACCAGCAATGGCCATCAACGAAATCGTTAACTTCAAAGGTTTCCTTACTTTGGAGAAAAGAATGAGAGAAGCGGATAGCAAAATAAAAATCAAGTTCGCGGCCAATCCTATTCCACGCCCAATCAAAGCCCAAGCGCCAAAAATGGGCTCCACCCATGGATAGGAGACCATCTCTGGCCTCCAATAAACCGGCGCCTTCCAAAAGTTGAACCAACCTTTTACTACATTTTGAAGGTATCGGTCTGGGTGATCCACAATGAGCTGCCAGGAAAGACGCTGCATCTCGCGTGAGAGATCATAAAACCCAAGACCACTCACTTCCTGAAGCTCAGGGATCGCTCCCCAAATTGTGTTGACTTGACTCCCGCGCTCCGCAATCTGAGTATCACGATACTTGATATAGGTGTCGCGGATCGGAGCATACTCATCGGGCAAGAGCTCAAAAAAACCGCCCGTATGCTGGACCATGTTGTACCCAGTCATAGCAGAGGGCGAGATTGTATGGAAAGCTCCACGCATATAGGCAAGCCATCCTCCCAGAAGCAGGATTGGACCTATAACGTAAGCAACTAACGCAGGGAGTTTCTCTTTAATCGATCCGGGTTGTGAGATCCAAATGAATATTAAAAACCACACCGGTAGAAAGAAGAATAGAGGTCGCACGAGCCCTGCAAGGCTGAGTGCAACACCAGTAGCCAATGCCAGTAGGATCATTTTCCATCCTGTCGATATAGATCGATAGGTTACAAACAATAGGACCCCGGCCAGGATGAAAAATGCAGTCAAAGTTTCAGTCAGCAGGTTGGATTCAAAAAAGACCATTCCTGCTAAGAGGTTGTAAAACATCCCGACGAGGAAAGATACTATGGCGTTTTTCGTTAACTGCCAGGTGATCCAGAATACAAATAGTGAGATGCCAACTCCAAGTATCATTTGTACGATCCAGACCACCTGCGGATCTTTGCCAAGAAGAGCGAGGAATGCAGGATAACCAATGACGCGTGTCCCGTCGTAGCCGTCCAAGTTCCAATCTGAGACAGCATCCGCCAGCCGCAAATAACTCCCACTATCTGCGTAATGCACGGGAGCATAAAGAAGATAAATCATCACTCGTTCAAAAATGCCAATAATTACCAAGATAAAAGAGAATACGTAGGCTTTAGTGAGTTGGTCCTTCATCCAAGCACCAATTGGGTTCCTATCAGACCTTTACATCCATGATGGATCGCTTCGCTCTTTCCAACCATGTGTATTTCTTCGAATCCGCCTTCGCCCGTTCTGCTAAACGAGTGCGTAAAGAAGGATCCGCAACTAAGGTTCCTAGAGCCTGGGACCAAGCATCTAGATCCTCCGGTGGAACCATAATAGCATTCTGATCATTAAGGACCTCGTGCAAAACAGCGAGATCGCTAGAGATAATTGCTCTTCCCGCTGCAAGGTATTCAAAGACCTTCATGGGGCTGGCAAAGGCAGCCGTGTCCCCACCACTGCTCACAGAGATCGCTCGTTCATAAGGCATCATCAGTACATCACATGCCGCGTGATACATCGGCAGCATAGCGTTATCGACGAATCCTTGAAGCTGCAGATTTTCTACTCCATCAGCTTCAGCCTTCCGACGCCAAAAATCAACACTTTCATCCTCGCCGCCAACCAACAGAAAATTGACATCCTTCAATTGCCTGGCTAACTCGTATAGAAGATTGATCCCTCTCCCGCGATAAAGGTGACCAGTGTAGCCAGCAGTGAAACGATTCTCTAGATCCAACCGGTCCCTTGCCTCAACAGGGCCGGGCAATTGTTCATACTGATAGAGGTCTACACCCATCGGTGAGACAACTGAGAATGGCTCATTGAGATCAACTCTGTAGGCTTCGCTCAACCATGTTTCGAGAGCTGACGTAATGGGATAAACACGAAGGGCACCACTTCCGCGCAGGAATGCCTTGAAAAGCCATGGCCCGAATCTACCATGCGGTCGATCGTGCATCTCAAGCAGTGTTGGGAATCCCAGCGTAGAAGCAAGCGCAGCTGCTTGTAAAGGCCATGTGTAAAAGAATTCAGCGCCCCACCGGCGGGCTGCTCGGACAGCTCTCAAAGCAAAATCATAGCGCCTAAGAAGATTGACAGTCGATAACCAGTGAATTGGAAAACGTTCTTGCAGTCCATATTGTGCTGCCAAACCATGCCAATCCACTTCAGACGAAGGTCCCGGCACCCATAAACCAATATCATGACCAAGCTCTCGGAACGCCTGGCAAACCTTCATGACCTGGATGGAATTCGCAGTCCTAGAAGGTATTTTGGATGTAGCGATGAATGCAATCCTCACCTCATCCTCCTCCTGGCTCCGGAACTGGGACTTGTTCGACACGACTCAATTCCCTGAGAGTCTTCCATGACAAAATTAATGATTGGACGATATAGAACACGCTCATCATGGTAGCCATACCAATCGCTCCCCACACAGGAACCAGTACCAACATACCAGCGATCTGGAAAGCACCGGCTATGAAGCCAACCCTCGTCGGGTAATCGGGCATTCCAAGAGGGAGCAAGACACTGCGACCCCAATAGACCAGATTAGCAGCGATCACCCCGATGATGAGGATTAACATGACAGGATACGCCGGGAGGAATTCCGGACCGTAAATCAGGATCAACCACGGACCCAACACCGCCAATCCAATGCTCACCGGGATCGTCCAGGCAGCAGATAGCAGGGTGCCACTGCGAAGGAGGTAACGGACGTTCTGCCAGTGCTTCGCCGCGACCTCTCGAGCCACTTCCCGATAGGTCGTGCTGATCAATGGATTGACCGGGATTATGAGCACATTCATGAATGCTTTCGCCACCTTGTAATAACCGCCTTGTGTAGGATTGCTCAATGCGTTGATCCACAGGATATCGCTATCACGCGTGACCAGATTGATGGTACCACTCAGGTTCGTGCTGATTGCAAACCTTGTGAGGTCACGCACACGGTCTGAAAGCAGTCCCAGCGGCGTTCGCCACCATCCTGTGCCCCACTGCTGGTTCGCAAGTCGGAACGCAGCAAAGGAGATGGACCCTGCGTAGATGATCTTGCCAACAAGGTAGGCAATGACCACTTCGAGTAGGTGCCCATCCATAAAAAATGCAGCCAAAATGAGGCCAAGCGTCACGACGCTTTGGATGACGGTGATGTAGGCAATGGTCTTGAAGCGGTCATAGATCTGGAGCAAACCCAAGGCGCTTTCTGAAAATAGGTTCGCAACTACGGATAGGCCGTACAGCACAAAGATGTTTGCGGTCTCGGGATCCTGCGCTATGTATTTCGCTCCGAGGGGCGCAAGCGCAACAAGAATGCCGAAAGCAAGCAGCGAGCAGGTCATCTCCGTAAGACTGGCACCCTTAAAAACCGCCGCGGAATGACGATCCTTTTCTTTGGAGGAGAATTCTCCAATATAACTTACTACCAGTTCACTCATGCGAAATGAAGTCAACCGGTTGATTACGCTTGCAAATTGAGTTACCGCACCAAGAATACCAAATGTTTCAACTCCCAAGAGTCGAGCTGCGAACACACTTTGAGCCATACTCAATGCAGCACCTAGTGTGCTCGCACTCAAAAGGTAGCCAGCGTTGCGGACTATACGGCTGGTGAGAGGATTCCGCCGGAAGCGGACGAAAGTATTCCGGAGTTTGCTTATGAGGCTAGATAGCATCAAGGGCCTCATGCATCGCTGGTGTTAACCTGGTTTGCCCAATGCCTCTCGGTTTCGTACCAGGCTATACATGCCTCAAGCCCTTTTTCCAAGCTTATTTGAGGTTCCCAATTTAGAACTTCACCAGCTTTATGGATATCTGCCCAGGTCGCGCGCACGTCTGCAGGCGCGGCATCACGCCACTCGATCTCCGCATTCTTCCCTAACAGGGCCTCAATCTTACGCAGAACGTCGAGAAGGACGAATGGTCGGTCACTACCCAAGTTGATTACTTCGAAACCTACTGGTTGAATGGCTGAGATGGTTCCGCGTGCAATGTCGGACACATATGTGAAATCTCTCTCCTGGTGCCCATCTCCATAAACGATGACCGGACGACCTTCAGCCACCCATTGCACGAAGCGAAAGATGCTCATGTCAGGACGTCCTGCTGGCCCAAAGACGGTGAAATAACGCAAGACCGTTACATCTATCCCGTATAAATGGTGGTAGCTGTGACAGAGCATTTCGGATGCGCCTTTGGAGGCTGCATAAGGAGACAGCGGTTTGCTGATATCAGCATTTTCTCTGAATGGACGAGGATTATGTGAACCATACAGACTTGATGTGGAAGCCTGAACAAACTTGGAAACCCCTCTCTTCACACTCAAATCAAGCAAGTTCAAGGCACCTGTGAGATTTGTCTGAAAGTAGATCCACGGATCTCGCACACTCTGCCGGACTCCTGCTCTGGCTGCGAGGTTCAATACGGCATCAAACTCATGATCAAAAACAGATGCAAGTGCATCCTTATCGCAAATGTCCAATTGGAAGAATATGAACCCATCCCGCTCTTCCAACTTTTCTAACCTCCAGGTCTTGAGGCGTACATCATACGCGTCATTCATGTTGTCAACGCCAATGACTTCATGACCCAAATCTAATAATTGGTGGGCGACGTTTGAAGCGATGAATCCTGCTGAGCCAGTTAGTAGGTACCTGGACATCACATTCTCACTATATTCTCGGAATAAATACCATTTGCAGTCATGACATTGCGGGAATCAAAAATTAGGTCCGCCTTCGAAGCAATAGTAGAATAATCGACTGCAGTATGGTCTGTGACAATAACCACGCAATCAGCTTCTTGGACCGCGCTCTCCATATCTTCAACAGAGGTCATATCCCAATCATCATGCTCAATTGATGGAACGTGGGGATCATAGTAGCTTACTATCGCTTCCTTACTCCTGAATAGACCAATAACATCCAGAGCTGGGGACTCACGCACATCGGAGACATCAGGTTTATAGGCTACGCCCAAAACCAGGATGCTGGAACCCTTGATAGCCTTGCCTTGTTCATTCATCGCATCTTGCACACGTTGGACGACGTAGCGCGGCATATTGGTATTAATCTCACTCGCAAGGTCAATGAAGCGCGCGTTGTACTTTACACTCTTGAGCTTCCACGAGAGGTACAGAGGATCAATGGGAATGCAATGACCTCCCCAACCTGGTCCGGGGGTGAATTTCATAAAACCGAAAGGTTTAGTCGCCGCTGCATCAATTACTTCCCACACGTCAATTCCTAGGCGGTTACAGATCAGAGCCATCTCATTCACCATGGCAATGTTCACAGCCCTGAAAGTGTTTTCAAGCAACTTAGCCATCTCCGCTACTTCTGTTGAAGAAACCTTAACGATCGTATCCATCGCATGGCCATACATGGCCGCAGCTACCTCTGAGCATGCAGACGTAATCCCACCGACGATCTTCGGCGTGTTCTCCGTTGTCCAGTCCTCCCTGCCTGGATCAACCCGCTCTGGTGAAAAGGCCAGGAATAGGTCCTCACCGACATTGAATCCAGCTTCTTCAAATTCCGGCAAGAGCATTTCACGCGTTGTCCCAGGATAGGTTGTTGACTCAAGGATCACGACCATCCCTGCGTGCAACGCGGGCAATAGCGACTGGATGGTATTGAGGATGAATGAGAGGTCCGGATCACCAGTTTTGCGAAGTGGAGTGGGTACGCAGATACTTACCCCATCGACCACCTTCAAAGCATCATAATCATCCGATACTGTGATCTGTCCTTGATCTACCAATGGACCTAACCTCTCAGCGGGCACATCCTCCACATAACTTTCACCACGAGAAATAGTTGCAACTTTTTCATGATCCAGATCGACCCCGACTACTTTATAACCTGATTGAGCAAGCACGACAGCGAGTGGTAATCCGACGTATCCCAACCCTACGACACCGATAGTGGCGTTGCCGGTTCGGAAGCGGTCCATTAACGCCTGCCCGACAGGCGGAGTGGTTTCAGGATTCTCTTGATAGTCCATCGTTAGTAGCTCCAGATTCTAAGAGATTTAGAACAGGCTTAATTGCTGAGGATCTGAAGGCGGTTCATCCTCGACCTGAGTTGTTTCTCCGGCTTGAGAGACGTATTCAGGAAGTCGGGAAAAGTCCTCTTGAATAGTTGCCCTGAGTGAGGGCTGATGTAGGGCCGCTGCAGGATGATACATGGCAACGATCAATCTACCATGAATCCATTTCGCCTGGCCGTGAATTGCGCTGATGCGTGCCTTGGGGAAGTAGCGCGCCATGGAGAAACGTCCCAGAGTGACGATGACTTTCGGATTGATAGCCTGGATCTGACGATCCAGGAATTGGGAACATGTCTGGATTTCATCAACCTGAGGGTCGCGATTTCCCGGTGGACGGCATTTGATGACATTTCCGATGAAGACCTGTTCACGTGTGTAACCGATACTGGCAAGTAATTCTTCCAGGAAACGTCCTGCTGCACCGACGAATGGACGACCTTGTTCGTTTTCATGAAAGCCAGGACCTTCACCAATAAACATCAAGTCAGAGTTTGAAGGACCTTCGCCAGGAACTGCATTCTTACGTCCAGAATGCAGTCGGCAAGCCTTACAATCGCGAATTTCACGATCAATTTGGCCTAACTCATCCTCTGGATTCACGTAGAAACTCCCTATGATGCGACATTACACTGCCAAGGTCATCCAGCATCATAATGTGAGCATCCTCGTTATTGTCCCGGTAGTATCGCGATCGTTTTCCAACGATTCTAAATCCATATTTACGATACAGGTTTTGAGCGATCTTATTCGATTCTCGTACTTCAAGCGTGGCAATTGTAGCACCAGATCGCGCTGCCAAGGATAATGCCCTTCGCAAGAGCAGCTCGCCAATTCCTTGTTCTCGATAATCGGGATGAACTGCTAAAGTGCTTATATGCGCTTCATCAATAATGGACCAATAGCCGATGTAACCAACCACACGCCACTTACCTTCTTCTTCAATTTCAGCAACATAGAGGTGTGCGGCGTTATTCTCAGAAAGTTCAAAGCGATAAGTTCGTTCCGACCAAGGAATAGGAAACGACAAACGATCGATCCGCAAGACCATCTTGAGATCACGTATGTTCATCTCACGCACAATGGGTCGCTCAATTTTAACGATCATAATCCATTGCCGCTTTTTCGATGTAAATATGCTGGTTCAATGCTTGCCGGATCATCCACATCACCATTACGCATTCGCGACCAAGCAAGTTCCGCAAGAATTCCTGGTCGGCGAAGAGAAAGTGCAGGAGACGCAATGATTGCCAAAGGTTCTTCCCTCAGGACTGTAAGACCATCCCGATCTATTTCACCACAGATGTAAGTTTCTTCCTCAAGTGATGCAATGACATCCTCCCAAGTCATTGTTTCCGCCTCGTCCTCCGCCTCCCATCCCGTTGGACTCCAGTTGTACCACACTGCAGCGATGCGCCCCCGCCCAGCTTGAAGAACTGCGAACATGGGCTCTTCACGCGGTGGTTGGCTACCAGCGAGGATGTCTAATGTCGGAACAGCGATCATACGTAAATGATGAGCCAATGCCATTCCTTTAGCTAAGGCCATGCCAATCCGTAAGCCCGTGAAGGATCCAGGTCCCCGAGCAACAGCAACAGCAGTGAGATCGGAAGGGCTGCAGTTTGCCCGTCGCAACATCAAAGCAATTTCTGGAGAGAGTTGGACAGTGTGATAACCGCGGCTGACCCAAGTGTGCTCAGCCAGCAGTTCATCACCGCTGTGGAGGGCAACGCCGATAGCCCTTGTTGCAGTGTCCAAAGCAAGAAGCACGCTCAGCCTCCAATAACGACCTTACGATACTCACGCAGCATCCGCTCGTAACGAAGACCCACTGCATTAAAATGTAATCCTCTACGCAGCTCATCGACCCATCGTAAACTGACCCATAGTCTTTCGTCGGGGATGAGTTCTGCAACTCGTTCGGGCCATTCTACCAGCAATGGACCATTACCTTCCAGGATCTCTAGCATACCAATGTCGATGGCTTCTCCAGAACCGCTGAGCCTGAATGCATCAAAGTGGAAAATACGCGATGCATCAGCACGTCTATATTCGTTTAATAGGACAAAGGTCGGGCTTGTGACTTGATCTAGTGAGCCCCAGCCGCGTGCGATACCCTGGGCGAGAGTTGTCTTTCCTGAGCCCAGATCTCCTGCCATACAAATTACATCGCCAGGTTTGAGAAGTTCCCCCAGGCGCACTCCCAGCCGAATCGTCTGTTCCGGGCTGTGGCTGAGAAATTCAAGGCTTCCTTCAGTTAAAATGGGCATCGGCAGGCAGGATTATACGTCAGCCGATTAAGCCTCACAAGCTCTTCCATTCCAGACCGCTCCGTGCTACTATCCTTGCATGCGCGTTCTAGTGATCTCTGACATCCATGCTAACTTGACTGCACTCGAGGCAGTTTTGGAAGATGCTGGTGAATCTGATGCCATATGGTGTTTGGGAGATCTCGTCGGTTATGGCCCAGACCCGAATGAATGTATCGAGCGTGTTCGAAATCTTCCAAACCTCTTGTGCCTTGTTGGAAATCATGACCACGCTGCACTGGGATTGATCCCGCTCTCTCGATTCAACTTCGATGCTCAAGATGCAATCTCATGGACGAAGGAGAACTTGACGGAGGAGAGTCGCACGTACCTCGAATCTCTTCCGGCTGTTGCGACTGAAGGATCCTTCACCCTCGCTCACGGCAGCCCGAGGGAGCCGATATGGGAATACATTCTTGACGTGCAGACCGCGGATCAGAATTTCAAAGTCTTCAACACAGACTATTGCTTAGTAGGTCATTCTCACCTCCCCATTGCCTTCTACCGCGAGACGAATGAATCACACACGACTCCCCTAACGATGCCGATTGGGAATACCGTTGAATTAAAACCACGCATGATCCTCAATCCAGGTTCAGTAGGACAACCAAGGGATCTTGATCCTCGAGCAGCATATGCAATTATTGATATAGATGCTGGAACGTGGCATACCCGGAGAGTTCTGTATGACGTGACTGATGTTCAGTTACGCATACTACAAGCCGGTCTGCCTGAAAGACAGGCAACTCGCCTTGTGGCAGGTTGGTAATTAGGGAACCAATCCTCACCGCCTATCGTCTTGAAAGAAACGATCAGCCGAAGATTCTTGGAGAACCAAAATGAGAAAGTTGCTTATCTTGTCGTTGCTTGCATTTGTCGCACTGCTGTTCACAGCATGCAGCGCGGCAGGAGTTCGGGAGGCTCCACTGGTAGCGCCTGAGCCAGTGATGGTCGAAAGAGCTGCTGAAGTGGAAGAGATTGAAGCCTCTGATGCGAGGATTGTTTCCTCTGCTGAGCTTCAACAAGTCGATCCACTCGTGATCCGTAACGCGGATATGGCGGTTGTAGTTTTCGATCCAGCAGAGACTGCAGAGACTATCGGAAGTATGGCAGAAGAGATGGGCGGATTCGTCGTCAGTTCGAATGTCTTCCAGACATCCTATGACGGCGGTGAAACCACTCGTGCTTCAGTTATTATCCGCGTTCCCGCGGAACGACTGAATGAAGCCATCGATTTGATCCGTGAGGAAGCGGTCGAAGTACAGAGACTCAGCATCGAAGGTCAGGATGTCACCCAAGAGTACATCGATCTCCAGTCTCGAATGAGGAATCTCGAAGCCGAAGAAGCACAGCTCCTCGAAATTCTGGACTCGGCGGAGGAAACCGAAGACATCCTCATAATCTCCGACCATTTATGGAGGGTTCGTGAGGAGATCGAAGTCCTGGAAGGCCGGATACGATATCTGGAAGATTCAGCCAGGCTGTCCATGATCTCGGTGGACATTATTCCGGATGAAATTGCCCAGCCACTGCAGATCGGTGGTTGGCAGCCGGTTGGGACTGCGAGGGATGCTGTTGAGACTTTGTATGCAACACTCGAATTCCTGGGTGATGCATTTATATGGCTTGTGATCTGCGTCTTGCCCATCTTGCTGATCCTTGGTGTACCCGCATACTTTGTCATCCGCGCGATCATCCGGCGAAGCAGCAGGAAGGCAACTGAAAAAGAAGCTGAATCTGAATCCTGATATTACAAAGAGGGGCGTCCATGATGGCGCCCCTCATTCATTCCCAATAGCTTTTACCCACCTGTTTCAAAGTTAAATAAATCTATTACTCCGGATTGGCTATCGCCGCACGAACACGATCCGCCAATTCGCCAAATTCTCTCGTATGAGTCATAGCCAGCGAGCGTGGTCTTGGAAGGCTGTTTAACAGGTCCAGACGCAAGGTGCCCGGCCTTGTGCTCAATACCAAGATACGGTCAGATAAAAGGATAGCCTCGGATATCGAATGGGTGACCATTACGACTGTCACTTGACTAGCGCCCCAGATGCGCATCAACTCTGTTCCCATCCGTTCTCTCGTCAGTGCATCCAGAGAACCGAATGGCTCATCAAGGAGCAAGACATCAGGATCATGGACTAATGCCCTGGCAAGCGCCACACGCTGCGCCATTCCTCCCGATAGATCATGAGGATAGGTGCGGTCAAAACCCTCCAATCCTACGAGGCTGATCATTGATTCGATGCGCGCTCCTTTCGTTTCCCGTCGCATACCCTGCAGCTCCAAAGGAAGTGCAATGTTTTCACGTACGGTCCTCCAGGGCATCAAGTTTGCTTGCTGAAACACAAAGCCCATCCGCCTTCGTGGTTGCGTCAGCAGCTCACCCTCAAATATCACCTCACCTTCGGTAGGCATTGTGAGCCCAGCCAATAGCTTGAGGAGTGTCGTCTTTCCACACCCGGAAGGACCTACTACACATAAAAATTCTTGTGAATAGAGTGAAAAGCTAATACCATGCAAAGCCTGCAAGCCACCACTTCCATTCCAGAATGTCTTTCCAAGATTCTTGGCGTCGAGGACCGGCTGTAATTTATTCATTGCTTCGGTAGGAATTCATTAGTGTAAGCATCGTGGACACTCTGCCCCTCGTCAAGCAATCCCATCTCGATGAGGATCTCATTCATGTTACTCCATGCGGTTGGATCTGACTCGCCGATTCGGTCAGCTCTCCAGAAAACGATGCTTTCATTCAGCACCTTCTTCATAATGCTCTCATCTGCCTGGTCCAAGCCCTCCACATACCCCTTGCTGATTTCATAGGCTGCATCCGGATCCTCCATAACAGCTTCAATCCCACGCAGCATCGCAGCAATCATGGCTTCTACCAATTCAGGATCATCCTCTAAGAGAGATTCATTTGTTATCAAGCCGTTCGAGGCAAGTGAAACGTAATCGGCAACCTTGATTAGGCGCATTGGCATCCCCTGCGCTTCCAACTGTACCGGTTCATTGTTCGCGTAGATCACGACTGCATCTTCTTGCCCAGCAAGCATTGCTTCAACCTGGTTGTAGCCAATGGAATCCAAAATAGTATCTGATTCGCTCACCCCGGTCGCGCTGAGCAAAGCTCGATAGCCGATGTAGGACGCCCCGTATAAACCCGGGATGCCGACCTTCCTTCCAACGAGATCGCCTGGGTCAACAATATCACTCTCTTCGGGCACTGCAACGGCTACTGGGTAATCCTGCCACCATGCTGTCACATACACCACTGGCAACTCCTGTGCCCTTGCAAGAAGGACTTGTTCTCCCGATACCACAGCGAAAGGCACCTCACTGGCACCAACCAATGTCATAGCCTCGTTCTCGGGATAATGCTCAATCTGGACATCCAAACCCACATCGTTAAAGTAACCTTCCGCAATTGCTACATAAAAGGGTGCGAACTGGATGTCCGGGCGGAATGGCAACGCCAAGCGCACTTGCGTGAGTTCCTCAGAACTCCCGCCACCCATGTTAGTGCATCCAACCAAGAGGATGAGGATGAGAAGAAAGATAGATTGTAATCTGATCTGCACTTCGAAAATCTCCTTTCGCCTAAGGTGGTTCTTTACGCCATGCGAGGAGCTTGATTTCAAGGATCGCGACCAGCGAATACAGAATGAGTGCCAACGCCACCAACGTGAATACTGCAACAAAAACCATGGAAGTGTCGTACATTCCTCTCGCAAGGTTAATGAGAAATCCGAGCCCTTCATCAGCTGCGACAAATTCGCCCACAACAGCTCCGATGACGGCAAGTGTCGCCCCGATTTTCAAGCCACCTAGAAGGACCGGCATCGCTGCGGGCACTTCCAGCTTCGAAAATACTTGCCATCGAGTCGCTCGCAAGGAGCGCATTAAATCCCTGAGATCCTCGGGCACAGAACGAATTGCCACAACTGTATTTACTAGGACAGGGAAGAAGACGATGAGTGCAGAAATCAATACTTTTGAAATGCGTCCTGATCCAAACCAGATAACAAGTAACGGGGCAATCGCGACAATCGGGATCGATTGCGAAGCGACGATGTACGGTGAGAGGATTCGCTCAAGCGTCCGCGATTTTGCGATCAAGTAACCAAGGAAGGCAGCGATGGTGATACCTAAGACCAGGCCTCCCAATACCTCAAGGAAAGTCGCTGCAGTGTGTTCCGGTAAAGTGCCATCGGCAATCGAAACAATGAGCCTAATCAGAACAGCACGAGGAGAAGGAAGAATGACATCGGGAAGGTCCGCCCACTCGCTAACTACAATCCACGCCAAGAGAAATAGGAGAATCGTCAGCGGAATGAGCAAGACGGTTGTAGCTCGACTCGACAACGACAAACGCCTGATTCCGCTTCGTTTGTCTCGTTCCTCTTGAAGAACACTTGACTCGTCCATAAAACAATAAACCCCGGAGAAGATTCACCTCCGGGGCAACCGCGCACATTCCCGGCATTGAAAACCGGAATATTTTGCCCCGAAGAACTTAATCTTCGGGGCATTCAAGCACGTTAAGACGACGCTATGTCGTCAGCACTCAGGCCTTCTCCCTTCCGGACTATACCGTCGGCTCCGGAATCCCACCGGATCCTGCGCGTGTCGCGCTCGCGGGCTATACCGCCGGTCGGGAATTGGATTTAAAATCCTCACCCTGCCCCGAAGGCTATTCATTTGTTCTTAATTTCACATTATACCCGATACGCATCCTATTGCAATGATTTCGTATTTTCAACGCGCATTCAATTTAGATGCACGCTACCATAACCTGAACACGACGTTCATCTAATCAAGTACATTAATCCTGGACCGGATTAATTCCAATCCTCCTTGATGTTCAGTTCTTCAACATCGCCTGTAGTGACGAAGACTGTACGCTCGGCGATGTTTGTGACACGATCGCCTACCCGTTCCACATTATGAGCACACCAGAGCAGGTATGTGGCTCTTGTCGCACTCCCCGGCTGTTCCGCCATGATCTCCACGAGTTCATCAAAAATCGCCTGGTACAAACGGTCCATCTCATCATCACGGGTTGCGATTTCCTTCGCCCACTCAACATCATGATTCAATAACGCTTGTAAGCTGTCACGCAACATCTCCCTGGCCAGTTCGACCATCTTCGGAAGATCGATCAACGGCTTCAACAGCGGCTCATCACCCATTCGAATGACAGTTTTCGCCACAGCTGTTGCATAGTCGGCGATACGTTCCATATCAACGACAACATTCATAATCGCGATGATAGTACGCAAATCGCTAGCTGTAGGCTGTTGTGTTGCGATCAACGCCAGACAAGACTCCTCGATCTTGTACCTGTATGCGTTGACCCTTTCGTCTTCTTCGATGACCTGTTGAGCGAGAACCTGATCACGAGTGGCTAATGATGTCATAGACCTTTCAAGTGCGCGGTCGATCAGATCCCCCATCCGAAGGAGATCTTCCTCAATCTCCGCAAGTCCTTGATCAAGTGCCGAACGTATTCCTGTACCCATCGCACCTTCCTCCAACTCTCGCTGCTCAGCCCAGTCTACCTGTGATGTAATCCTCAGTTTGTTGATTTTCGGGACGAGTGAATATTTGATCGGTCTCTCCAAATTCTACCAATTCTCCTAACCAGAATAACCCAGTTTTATCCGAAACCCGTGCCGCTTGTTGCATGTTATGTGTGACAATAACAAAGGTATAGCGATCCTGCAAGCTTCGCATAAGTTCCTCAATCCATAATGTAGCGATTGGATCTAACGCAGAGCACGGTTCGTCCATCAAGATGATCTCCGGACGGACTGCTAATACTCTCGCAAGGCACAAACGTTGCTGTTCGCCAAGTGATAGATCAAATGCGCTTGATCCTAGCTTATCATTCACTTCATCCCATAACGCAACAGCATGCAGGGATTCGATGACTAGCTCCTCTACTTCTTGTCGATTTGCGATCCCCAAAACGCGAGGTCCAAAAGCTACATTGTCATAGATTGATTTTGGGAATGGATTTGGTTTTTGAAAAACCATCCCCACTCTACGGCGCAAGTCGATCAAATCTACACCGTTTGCATAGATATCTTCACCATCAATTTTAACCAGACCCTCTACGCGTGCTCCTTGAATGGTATCGTTCATCCGGTTCAAACAGCGTAAAAATGTAGATTTACCACAGCCAGAAGGGCCGATGAGGGCTGTGATGTCCTCGCTTCGAATGTCCATGGAAACATCGATCAAAGCTTGAAATTGATCATAGTAGAAATCAAGGTTACGAACCTTGATTTTGACCCCACTTGGTAAATCATCCATCTCAAGGATTTTACCTTAGATTTGTTAAAAGTCTTGTAGGTACACTAAGAGTTCAATATAATCCTGACTATGCCGCACAATTCGTTCCCGCGCGCTCGAACCATCATCATAATACTTCTTAGCAGTCTTTTCCTTCTATCTTGTTGTCCATTTCAACGTGAACAGGGGGGGACTGGCGCTGGCGAAAGTATCGTTAATAAAGGTTCGGACACACTCGTAAACCTTGCGCTGGCCTGGGCAGAGGCATACAAGGATGTCCGCCCTGACGTAAGCATTGGTGTGACAGGCGGAGGCTCAGGTACTGGGATCGCAGCCCTTATTAATGGGACTACGAACATCGCCAACGCATCACGCAAGATCAAACAAGAGGAAGTGGACGAAGCCGAATCCAACGGGATCACTCCTGTCGAAATCACAGTCGCCCAGGACGCCATTGCAGTAATCGTTCACCTGGACAATCCGGTTGATAATCTGACGATCGACCAGATCTCTGATATCTACAGCGGAAAGATAAACAATTGGTCTGAAGTTGGAGGTGAGGACCGCCCAATCGTGCGTTTATCCCGTGAGACCAATTCTGGTACTCACGTTTTCTTCCTCGAGACCGTTATCCGCAAGGGAGACAAGAATGATACGACGGCATTCTCAGCGGATACACTTCTACTCCCCTCTTCGGAGATCATAACAGCAGAAATCAGAGCAAATCCGAACGCGATCGGGTATGATGGGCTCGGGTATGTCACGGAGGATGTGAAGATGATTGGCATCGGTGTAAATCCCGAGGGCCCATTCGTCATCCCCTCCACTCAAGCCGTTATCAATGATGAATATCCCATCGCCAGAAGACTATTCATGTACACTGCAGGAGAACCTCAAGACGAAGTCCTGAATTACGTCAACTGGATCCTCGGCCCGGAGGGACAAAGCATCGTTCCGCAACTTGGTTTCGTCCCATTGGAGGATTAACCATCCATGGAAGCAACTAACTGGCGCGAGTTTATTACGACGAGGTTGATTAAATTCGCTGGATACTCAGCGATTATTATTGTCACTACGATTTTCATCTTCCTCATTAGGGAAGGTGCACCAGCCATTGTCGAAATCCCATTGAGTAATCTCTTCAGCGAGCGCTGGTATCCCATCGAAGGCTTTTACGGAATCCTTCCATTGATAGGTGGCTCAATCGTCGTCACTGTTGGAGCCGCGATTTTCGCCATACCATTAGGCATTTGCACGGCAATCTATATCAGTGAGGTTGCACCCCATTGGGCTCGGGAGATCCTGAAACCACTCGTCGAAGTACTCGCAGGTATCCCCTCCGTCTTGTTGGGATTTTTGGGAATTGTAGTCTTCGCTCAAGTCATGCGCGAGACATTCAATCTGCAAACAGGTTTAAGTGCGTTCACTGGAGCTGTACTGCTCGGGGCTATTTCGGTTCCGACCATAGTAAGTGTCGCAGAGGACGCGCTCGATGCTGTCCCAAAGACCTACCGTGATGCATCATTAGCCATGGGAGCGACAGAGTGGCAGACAATATGGCGTGTCACTCTACCTTCTGCGCGCTCAGGCGTGTTGACCGCCATCATGCTAGGAATCGGACGCGCCATTGGCGAGACTATGACTGTTATGATGGTCACAGGAAATGCACCTGTCATGCCTACAAGCCTGAGTGCCATCCTCGAGCCTATTCGCACCATGACTGCAACCATCGCCGCCGAAATGGGCGAGGTTGCTGGAGGAAGCGTCCATTATCACTCATTATTTTTCATTGGCATCGTCTTGTTCCTGATTTCCCTGGTCATCAATTTGGCTGCTGCCAGTATTGTTTTCCGGGAGCGCAAACGTGCCGAAAGAATTCTCTCTTGAAGTCTCTAACTTCGAGAGTTATTTGTTTATGAGGAAAATGGAAGCTGTCGCAATTGGAGGAATAGAAAGGAGAATCCACGGATCGGTTCGGCTATGCTGAGCTGACAGATTCGGATTTGGACCGATGGCCGTTTCACAAGCGAAACACAATCCTGGACCAGCGAGCATCAGACGACGAACTCTAACCCAACAGGTTGGTTTCGCTATACTCACGCTAGCGGCCGTGACCACGGTTGTGCCCATCGTACTCATCGTTGCCCTTGTTGTTTACCAAGGGCTTCCAGCGATCTCGTGGGAGTTCCTGACGGAGATGCCTTCTGATGGCATGCGCTCAGGCGGAATTCTCCCAGCTATTGTAGGCACATTCTGGCTCACTTTGGGAACCGCAGTGATCGCAGTACCTTTAGGCATCGGTGCGGCAATCTACCTCGCTGAATACGCCCCTGATAACCGTTGGACGCGTTCTATTCGCATTGCCATCATCAACCTCGCCGGAATCCCTTCCGTGGTTTATGGTCTCTTCGGGCTCGGTCTTTTCGTGATTTTCTTGAACTTTGGCACGAGTATCATTGCCGGATCACTGACACTCGCCATCATGACCTTGCCGGTGATTATCAGCACTGCAGAGGAAGCATTACGTGCAGTCCCCAATAGTTTTCGTGTCGTCAGCATCTCGTTGGGGAGGACCAAGTGGCAAACAATTCGTCGAATCGTTCTCCCTCAGGCCTTACCAGGAATCCTGACAGGTGTAATCCTCGGTCTAGAACGGGCTGCTGGTGAAACTGCACCCATTCTTTTCACAGCTGCCGTGTTCTTCCTACCGCGTTTACCATGCTCCATCTTCGACGCTTCTATGGCCCTGCCATACCATCTCTTTGTCATCTCTACTCAGGTACCCGGAATGCCGGTTAAGATCCAGTTCGGTACGGCCCTTGTCCTCCTGGTCTTTGTGTTGGGTATGAACTCTATCGCAACCATCATCCGTTCTCGAGCCCGCGCGAGGAGGCAGTGGTAAAAGAACCTTTGAACCAGCAGGCAACCGATCCTGCGGATCCCCATTCAGATGAGGTGTCGCATTTGGTTGACCTTGAAACCAGTAATGGCGATCCCAAGATCGTCGTTGAGGATTTAAGCATCGCATATTCCGATGGAACAGAATCCTTACGTCACATCGATTTACATATCCCTGAGAATTCGATCACCGTCTTATTTGGACCTGCTGGAGGCGGGAAATCCACCCTCCTGCGTACCTTCAACCGCTTGAACGACCTCGCCGATGTTGTTGAACTCACAGGTCATGTTTGGATAGACGGGGAGGACATCCTCGATCCGGATACGGACATAATTGCCCTGCGAAGGAAAGTCGGCATCGTATTTGCACGTCCTGTGGTCCTTCCAATGTCTGTTCAGGAGAATCTCACTTACGGATTAAACCTCCCCAGACGAAACAAAAGCGCCCTAGAAGAGGAAATTGTCGAGAAAAGCCTGAAGGCCGCAGCCCTTTGGGACGAGGTTCTCGACAGATTGGACGACCCCGCAAATTCTCTCTCCGGAGGTCAACAACAACGCCTTTGCCTGGCTCGTGTTCTAGCCCTAGAGCCTCAAGTCATTCTGCTTGATGAACCGACCTCTGGACTGGATCCCATCTCCACAGGAAAAGTCGAAGCCACCCTGTATGAACTCGCCGAACAATACACTATCGTTCTCGTACCGCACTCGGTGCAACAAGCAGCACGTACAGCCGATAATGCAGGTTTCTTCCTTGGCGGTGAACTGATCGAGTTCGCACCAGGCAAAGAGATTTTCCTAAATCCGCAAGATCCACGAACCCAAGACTACGTTGAGGGACGGTTCGGGTAACCTCTTCGAATGCATCATACTCGTACCAATAAAAGAGGAATTTCCAGAATTCAGGCTTGACTGAGGAGACCTTCCCGCATAGACTATGAGTAACAGGCGCTCCCGTCGGGCTGTGGATCTTCCACAGATCGACGGGAAAAATTTTTAATATCACTATGCACCCGTCGCATTGACGGGTGCAACCGAATCTTCTTTCCTGGAGGTACAACTTATGAATCGACGCATCTCATGGTTGGTAACCACCGCACAGTTTCTGAGGTCCCAAGAGGTCTTCGTTTCCTAAAGATACAAATCCAGAGCATTCTAGAGAAATGGACCACGAAGTTCTTGCGTTTCACAAGACATTCATGCATGAGAGAAGTAGTGGCGTAGAAAGTCAAAACGCGCCAAGGAGTAGGAGGTTAACTGCTTAGGCGCGTTTTGAGGAGGAAAATGTAACCTTTATTATGTACATTATGTTAAGTAGTGAATGAATGGGAGTTAAACGTATTATTAAGAAGGAAGATCTTCTCATAAAAGGGCTGCCCGGATTTGATCTATGGAAATTGGACCTTCACGGAGAATAATGGGGGCTTCCCCAGAGCAGTCGACGACGGTGGATGGAGAAGTTCCATGAGTAGGACCGCCATCGATTAGGAGTTCGAAGCTTCCCCAGAGATCCGCCAGGACATCCTCAGCTGTAAGTGGATTTCGCCCGCCGGATCGATTAGCGGAGGTTGCAGCCATTGGACCAACCTCTGCTAACATCCGACGCGTGAAGTCATGATCTGGCACACGAATCCCAACAGTATTCTCGTCACCAATTTCTGGAAATAGATCCGGTTTACGCAGGAGGACAATCGTCAAAGGTCCTGGCCAGAATTCCTCCGCTAACACATGTGCCATCTCGGATACCTCAAGCACTACCAGTGGAAGCTGTTCCACTCCTGCAATGAGCACTGGGAGCGCCTTCTTCCTGCTCCTAGCTTTCACCTGGAATATTCGCTCAACAGATTCGCTCTTAGATGCAAGCGCGCCGAGGCCATATACAGTATCGGTTGGAAATACGACAAGCCCACCCGCTCGTAAAACTTCCCCGACATTCGCCAGGGCTTTTGGATCATCGATCGAGAGAAGCTTAGTTTTCATCGGCAACATCTGCATCAACGACCAGAATTCTATCGAGACCAGAAAGGTCTTTTAAAATCCTGCAGGTTAAATTCGGGAAGCGCATAGTTGCTAATTTCAACACCTCATCACCGATAGTCGATTCAATCTCCAATAGAATTCGGCCTGTCGGTGACAGTTTACCTGGAAGATCCTCCAACAGACGGCGCAATATGACTAAACCATCGTCACCACCATCCAATGCTTCAAATGGCTCCTTCTTTCCGACTTCCAGGAGCTCGAGCGTTGATGTGGGGATATATGGAAGATTGGCGCATACTAGATCGAAAGGAGGAGTAAGTGGTGCAATCAGATCGGCCTGGACAAGATGAATCCGTCCAGCAACTTCGAAAAGGACTGCGTTTTGCCAAGCCACTTTCAACGCGTCCAAGGATATATCTGTCGCAATGACGTGGAGATCAGGTTGTTCCAACGCCAATGACACTGCAATGCAGCCGGATCCGGTTCCAACATCGACAACCCTGCTATCAGCAGTATGATCTTTCAGATAATCGAGCGCAGCTTCGACGAGGTGCTCTGTCTCTGGTCGTGGGATGAGAACTGCTTCGGTCACTTGAAAGCGTCTGCCGTAGAATTCCCACCAGCCGAGTATATATGGGAGCGGCATACCACGAGAACATCGCCGGATCGCCGCCAGATAAGTCTCCATCTGATCAGGATCTAACTGCGTGTCAGGATGAGAGAGTAACCATGTCCTGCTCTTCCTCATGACATCAGCCAGGAGTACCTGAGCATCCAAGATAGGCGATTCGCTCACTATCTCTAATTCTTGGAGCCCATATTGCAAAGCATCTTGTATCGAAATAGTTGAGGATGACAAAGTTAAACGTTCTCGGCCTTAAGCCGCTCCGCCTCGTCACGCGTTGCCAGTTCATCGATGAAATTGTCGAGATCACCATTCAATACTGCTGGAAGATTGTGAGAGGACATTCCTATGCGGTGATCTGTCACCCGAGATTGTGGGAAGTTGTAAGTCCGGATTTTCTCCGATCGCTCCCCCGTACCCACTTGTGCGCGCCGGTCCGCATCGAGTGCTTCTTGCTGTTCACGCATCGCGATCTCATAGAGGCGCGCCCGTAGGATGTTCATTGCGCGCAGCCGGTTCTGAAGCTGGGATCGTTCATCCTGGCACTGGACGACCATCCCAGTTGGGATATGGGTTAAACGCACAGCAGTCGCGTTCTTCTGCACATTCTGACCTCCAGCGCCTGCTGAGCGATAGACATCCATTCGAATATCCTTCTCAGGTATCTCAATCTCAACCTCATCCACTTCAGCAAGCACTGCAACCGTAGCTGCTGAGGTGTGAATCCTACCTTGCGATTCTGTCTGGGGAACACGTTGAACGCGGTGGACGCCCGATTCATACTTCAAGCGAGAATAAGCTCCTTTACCCCGCACTTCAAAGACAATCTCTTTCAATCCACCTACCCCCGTTTCGTTCTGAGACAAAACCTCCACCTTCCAACGTTGATTCTCTGCATACCGGCTATACATGCGGAATAAATCCGCAGCGAATAACCCAGCCTCATCCCCGCCAGTGCCAGCGCGTATTTCCATAATCACGTTTCGGTCATCACGTGGGTCACGCGGCATTAGCATAGCTTTTAGAGATCTCTCAAGGGTCTCGATCTTTGGTTTTAACTCTGCCACCTCTACCTCAGCCAACTCCCGCATGTCGGCATCGTCACCTTCTCCGAGGGCATTCGCCTGTTTGAGCTCACTTAATAACGCGCGGTACTCTCGAAATGCGATAACAATTGGCTCAAGATCCGATCTCTCTTTAGCCAAAGCGGCTATGCGCGTGTAATCATCGCCAACCTCCGCCATTTCGCGTTCGAGGCTATCGTACCGGGTTTCAATTCCTGAAAGCTTATCCATTAACGCCATAACGCACACAATAAACTCCCACAGCGTCGGTGGGAGGGGTACCTGATTATACCATGGGCGTAGGACACCGGATTGATCGGAGCACTAAGAATCCCTACACACTTACTAAGAATACACTAGTGAGCAACCTACGCAATGTTTTATTATCATAATTCACGATCGCATCTTGGGAACCTCCAATTAAAGTTCGTCGTCTACTAGATAGGTCACACAACAGTATCTGGGAGGTATCAAATGCGCCGAATACGAATCTTTCTTATGCCCGTACTCTTACTTCCGGTCTTTTTAGCAGCAGCATTGCCAGTCCAAGCTGATGGAATCATCATTCCGGATCCCCCAATCTGTGATCCAATGCCCTGTCCAAGACCATTCCCCATCACCCAACTTGCCATTGAGTACCACCGCGTCCAGGTGACTATTGAGGATCAAATTGCAACAACTCATGTCGACCAAATTTTCCGCAACGACAACGATTGGCAAGTTGAAGGCACCTACATATTCCCCATTCCAGAAGGCGCCAGCATTAGTTCATTCACATTGTGGATCGACGGAGAACCCGTGGAAGGAGAGGTGTTAACGCGTGAAGAGGCGCGGAAGATCTACGAGCAAATTGTGTGGAATTTGCGAGATCCTGCATTACTGGAATACATTGACCGCGGCGCAGTGCAGGCTTCCATTTTCCCGATTCCCCCTGGTGGCAAACGGAGAATCCAACTCGAGTACACGGAAGTGCTCGCGGCCGACAACGGATTGATTCATTATCGATACCCCCTGAACACTGAGAAATTCTCGACAGAGCCACTTGAGGAAGTCACCATAACGATTAGGGTAGAATCCTCTGTCCCCATCAAGGCCGTGTACTCCCCAACCCACGAAGTTTCCATCGATCGGGACGGTGATTATGAATTCGCAATGGGTTATGAAGAATACAAAGTAATCCCCGATAAAGACTTCGACCTATTCTATTCAGTCAGCGAACAAGACCTCAGCCTCAACCTGATCACCTACCGTGATCCATTGAGTGAGGATGATGATGGCTTCTTCCTCCTCCTCGCGGCGCCCAGTGTCGAAATCGATCCAACGGAGAGTATCGCAAAGGACGTCATTTTGGTCCTGGACCGCTCCGGAAGTATGGAGGGTGAAAAGCTCCAACAAGCTCAAGAAGCACTCAAATTTGTGCTCGATCATCTCAACCCTGAAGACCACTTCAATATCATTTCATTCAGCACCGGGACCAAAACCTTTGCCCAATCGTTGCAGTCCGTGGATGAAGTCCGAGAAGCGAAACGTTGGGTAGATTCCTTATCCGCACAAGGCGCTACGGACATCAACCTTGCACTACTAGAAGCGCTATCTATGGCGAGAGGGCAGCGACCGACGATTGTGATTTTCCTGACGGATGGATTGCCGACGGAAGGCGAAGTCGAAACCGAAGACATTCTTGAGAATGTTGCAGAGGCAAGCCCAGACAATGTTCGACTATTCGCATTTGGTGTTGGATATGATGTCGATACATTCCTACTGGATTCTCTGGCCAAAGAAAATCACGGTACGACAACGTATGTCACTCCTGACCAGGATATCGACGAATCGGTATCGAGCTTCTTTGCCAAGGTGAATGATCCTGTCCTCACTAATCCAGAGTTGGATTTTGGCGATATCGTGGTCTATGACCTTCACCCTGAGCCTCTGCCCGACATCTTTGCAGGAACCCAAGTGGTGCTTGTCGGGCGTTATAAGGACTATGGCGTTGAGACCATTGAGCTCAGCGGAAAGGTAAACGGCTCTACATATCGTTTCAAATACCACGAACAACGTTTCCGGGCAGAGGGCGGTCCCGAATTCTTACCACGCCTATGGGCGACTCGTAAGATTGGAGCACTTCTCAACCAAGTGCGGCTTGAGGGTCCGGAGCAAGAATTGATCGATCAGATCGTTCGATTGAGCATCCGGTACGGAATTATCACTCCCTACACCTCATTCCTGGTCACTGAACCAGATGCACTCGGTATGGAAGCCCAGGATGCAATCTCCGAAGATACATTCAACAAATTACTTGAAGCTCCCATGGTGGTGAGTGGCGAGGGAGCTGTAGAGCGAGCTGCAGAAGAGGCAGAGATCTGGGCAGCAGAGGTTCCCGTAGGACCCGAAGGAGAAGCTGCCAACATCGTGAAAATCGCAGGGGCCAATACGTACCGGTGGTTCGATAGCATGTGGGTGGACACCCGCTTCGATCCAGATACGATGATCACACAAAAAGTGCCTTTTCTCTCCGATGACTACTTCTCATTGGCCGAGAGGAGCAGCGACCTGGCCGCAGCTTTCGCGCTTGGCGATCGGGTGATAGCGATCGAAGGCGGTATCGCCTATGAAGTAGTGGGGATGGAGGATGATGGTGATGATATCACGCTCCCCATTGTTTCCGAAGATATTGCAGATGATCATCCAGACGTGGTGGACGACACCAGTTCGAGCCAATCCGAAGAAAGGAGCTCCTTTCCAGGATGTCCAGGCATTGTATTTGCAGCTGGATTGGTAATCCTGCCATTGGGGTTTATTAGCAAGAAGAAATAAACCCGGTAATTGCAAACACAACAAACGTACCTGGTTGCGGGGCTCTTCACCGCAACCAGGTTTATTTAACTCAACAAGTCGAGGGGTCAATGAGTTGAAAAGGATAGGTTTACGTAAAGGCTTATTGTTTCACAGACCGACTTCAGCCAATCACCAGATAAACATAAAAGTTGAACAAAATTGGAAAGCGTAGGGGCGCACGGTCGTGCGCCCACACATCAACCTAAGCACCGTTCCTCAGCAGAGTTGTGGAACGATATAACAATCACTCTGCTTGGCAACCTGTATTAATCTTAGGCCCTTGAACCGTTAGCCTATTAACGTTGTCTTTTGCCTCTACACGATATGTGATCACAGTATCTACTTCTACACCACCGATAGTAAGCGAACCTGAACGAGTCGAAGAATATGGCCCGTACGGAGGCACAAAGGATTCTGAGCCAGTCAGATCTTTCTGTGCGTTCCCACCAGTAGAGGTTGTGACAAAGAGCCGCACATATCCAGAACGGGTTCCACCACAACCCCCACAGGGACCGATCCCCCAAGATACATATGGATCATTAACGATCGCACTTACTACGTTGATCGTGCATTCCCCTAGTGATCCAGAAGGACTGACCTCCACAAATACACTCAAGCTTGGAGCTTGCGTATCCGGTAGCGGTGTGTTAGTCGGCGTGTTAGTTACCGTGGGTGTGTTCGTC
>JABAOF010002626.1_pt1 | contig 38071 bp, 42 predicted proteins | sample 7062171 | NCBI WGS metagenome assembly JABAOF01 (sample SAMN14538628, study PRJNA623070) | marine sediment metagenome | biome: marine biome [ENVO:00000428]; feature: marine pelagic biome [ENVO:01000023]; material: deep marine sediment [ENVO:00002113] | place: India: Gulf of Khambhat ...
ACCTCTTTTAGATCTAATGAGAACATCTTTTATGTCCTTACCCACAGCATCGTGAGGTGGTGTGGTTTCTATCTCTTTAAGGTCGGCATCATCTTCTAAAATCAGTATGTTCCTGTAGCTCACACCGGGATAAAACCTAATTTTCTCGGAACTAAACTTTTGATTTAGGGCGTCTATCAACTCTTTACTTTCCTCATTCGATATGTGTCCTGCACTATAGTCTTTAATCTTTCCACTCTCTACTGTAATCAAATTACATCTGAAGGCAATATCTAACTCTCCAAGAGATATACCGATACTTGCGGCCTCAAGAGGGCCTCTGCCAGTATAATATTTTTTGGGATCGTATCCAAGTATTGATAGGTTAGCGATATCGCTACCTGCGGGCAAGTCATTTGGTATAGACTTGAAGAGACCACATCTACCCTTTAATGCTATTTTGTCGATATTTGGTTTTTGAGATAGCATTAAAGGCGTCTTACCATCCAACTCTTCAACGGGATAATCAGACATCCCATCCGCCACAATCAATATATACTTCATTTGCATCAATTTTGATGGAAAGGTTTATAACGGTTTTCGGTTTCTCTTTGGATTGGTGAAATGTGTGCCGACCATCATAGATGCTTTAGAGTATTACTCGCTTGCACTATTAGGACCTTTAGTTAGCCTTGCAGTAGGTATAGTATTTGGCGTTTTTTTAAGAAGGGCTATCGTAACAATTCTCTCTAGGAGTTTTAGCTTTAAAACTACAGATCTAGGATACAAAGCAAAAATAGTCTTTATGATTTTTGCAATACTAGTTTTTAGCATAGCCTTCGTTCTGGTTGGCCAGTTTAACGCCATAATGTTTATAATAGGGATTTTATTCTCTTACTGGCTAACAACGTAGTTAAATTTTTTTCATGAGACGTAGTAATACTCCCCTGAAATCTTCTGTTCCCTATCGAGTTTTGAATCCTCCTTGTTTATTCTAGGTCTCCCGGTTTCTTTATCTCTCCTAAAAGTAATGCCCATTTTTCTTAAAAAATGATTCATGCCTTCTCTTTTTTCTAATGGTCCGATACTTTCTCCTTGAATTCCAGGATCTCCATCAAAAACCATCATTCTATCAGAAACGTAATCTATTAGCAACACGTCATGATCCACGATTAATGCAGTTTTCTCTCTTTGTTCCATAAGTCTTCTGACCATCTTTGTTAAGGAAATTCTCTGCTCTACATCAAGATAAGCGCTTGGTTCATCCAACAAGTAAATATCTGCCTCTTGAGAGAGACATAAAGCAATGGCAACCCTTTGTAGTTCTCCTCCACTCAGCTCATTTATTCGCTGGTTTAATAACCTTTCAAGTTCCAGAGGCTTTAATATTTCGTTCTCATATTTACCCGTTCCAAACTCACTCGTTGCTTTAGAAAATAAATCCAGCACAGTTATTTCATATTCTGGCGATAAATACTGGGGTTTGTAGGATACTTTAACATTTACATCTAGTTTCCCTGTAGTGGAATCTATCACACCCGCAAGAATTTTTACAAACGTAGTTTTTCCGATACCATTAGGGCCTAACACACCCACTATTTCTCTTTTTAGCAAAGAACCAGCCTTACATTTAAGAGAAAATCCGTCATATTCTTTGGTTAACGTCGGATAAGGGAGTAACTCATCTCCTTCTGTTGGATGAGAAGGTGGTCTAATCTCAAAAACAACCCTCTCCTTCCTAAATCTCACATTTTCTTCCCTTAAATATCCATCCAAATAAGCGTTTATCCCTACTCTAACGCTCTTAGGGTGGGTAATTATACCGAAAACTCCAGGTTTTCCGTAAAGTATGTGGACGTAATCGCATATCCAGTCTAAAATTACGAGATCATGCTCTACAACCACAACCATCTTTTCTTTGGAGAGTTCTTGTATTGCCCTAGCCACGTTTACCCTTTGTCTCACATCTAAATAACTAGAAGGCTCATCTATGAGATAGATATCACCGTCTCTCAATAAACAAGCAGATATTGCTACCCTTTGTAACTCCCCGCCGCTCAATTCTTTAATATCTTTATTTAAAAAACTTTTTAATTCGAGCATTTCGGTCAAACTTTCTAATACATTTCTATCGTCTACATCGGATAAAAGATCCCCCACATATCCGGAGACCGCCTTTGATAGCCCTTCTATGTATTGTGGTTTATGCATTGCTTTAATTTTCCCTTTTGAGAGATTTTCAAGGTATCTTTGGATTTCTGCTCCCCTAAAAGAGGATATTATCTCACCCCACTCAGGAGGATCATCGTATTTACCAAGATTTGGCTTTAATTTACCAGAAAGGATATTTATGGCTGTAGTCTTTCCAATACCGTTTGGACCAATCATGCCAACGACTCCGGACTCCAATGGATACGGGAGACCATAAAGTTTAAATTGATTTACCCCGTATCTGTGGATGCTTTCTTCTTCAAGTTCTTCAGGGAGATTTATAATACTTATACACTCGAATGGACACCTTTTAATACATATTCCACACCCTGAGCATAGTTCTTCTGATATAATAGGCTTTCCTGTTTTTTCATCCATTATCACGGTTTCTTCCTTCATTCTCACGCCTGGACAGTACAGAATACATTCATATGAACACTTTTTAGGTTGACAACTATCTTTATCTAAAACAGCGATTCTCATAAAAACAAACCTCAAAAGAGATTAAATAATAAAACCCATGTAAATAACCATAAGAGAATAAAAGGAAGTACGCAGTTTCCAAACCATCCTTTAGGCCCTCCAAGGTCTTCTACTGTTGTCTTAAATATTCTTTCGTTCAATCGTCCGATCAGTACAAGTATCACTGGCGCTAGAAGCATTCCAATAACAAGTCCCCAACTTAATATACCAGATATCACACCAAATAACATATAGATTATCGCTGATTTAGTCTCCTTATCCATGCGAGGCCCTCGTGAAGATTATGAAAAAAGAGATGACCAACGTTGATATAAGTGTGTTGGTAAAGGAATTAAAATGGTTAGAGGGTGGAAGGATAGATAGAATATATCAACCAACTCCCGACGAATTTACATTAAAATTACGTATACCCTCTCATGGAACTATAGATTTTGTCTTTACTCTTGGAAAAAGGGCACACATAACAAAATATCCTAGAGAAAACCCTAAAAAACCCTCGAACTTTGTTATGTTTCTAAGGAAGCATCTTAGCAATTCTATAATTACTAATATTGAACAACACGACTTTGATAGGATTTTCAATTTTGATTTGGCAGGTAAGGACCATTATACGCTTGTATTCGAACTATTTGGAAAAGGAAATCTTGTACTCCTGGATAATTCAAAAAAAATTATAAGACCTCTATTTCCTCAAAAATGGAGGCATAGGAATATTATAAGCGGAGAAATCTATGAATACCCTCCCTCAGGCATTGATATTTTATCTCTGAGCAAAGAAGATCTCAAGGAATTATTAAACAAACCCACAGAAACTGTAAGATTACTTGCGAGGAGATTAAATATAAGCGGAATATATGCAGAGGAGATATGCAAAATTGCTGGATTAGAAAAAAATATATTTGGAGAAGAACTATCAGACAAGGACATTGAAAGATTGTACGATTCTATTAGAAATTTGATTATCAAATTGGACGAATCGAGACCAGTTATAGTAATAGAAGATGAAACCCCAATAGATATCCTACCCTTTCCGTTAGAAGTGTATGAGGGGAAAAAATTTATATATTATAAGTCTTTCAATCAAGCACTCGATGATTTCTTCACAAAAACTGAAATAGAAATCGTAGATGAAAAAATTTATGATTTAAAAGATAGAAAACTAACTAAACTAAATATAAGACTAAAAGAGCAAGAAAAAATATTAAATAATCTTGAGAAAGATGTTATTAAAGAGAAAAAACTTGGTGATTTGATATATGCTAATTACCATACCATAGAGGGCATATTGAATTTATTAAAGAAAGCGAGAGAAAGAGGGCATTCTTGGAGCGAGATATTATCGATTATTGAATCGAGCAAAGAAAAAAACAAAGAAATACAGATTATTAAGAGAATANNGGATTTAGAAGATGAAGTAGAGATCGACCTGAAAAAGACCATACCTGAGAACGCTGAAGCACACTACAAAAAGGGAAAAAAAGCCAAAGAAAAGATTAAAGGCGCTAAAAGAGCAATCGGAGAAACAAAAAAACTTATAGAAGATGCTAAAAAAGAAGAGGTTGTCGTTGACATCAAAAAGCCCAAAGAACGAAAGATAAAGAAGAAAAAATGGTACGAGCAATACAGGTGGTTTATAACAAGCGAAGGATTGCTTGTAATAGGAGGGAAGGACGCCAAAACCAATGAAAGAGTCGTAAAGAGACATATGGAGCCTATGGATAGATATTTCCACGCTAATATAAGCGGAGCCCCCCATGTGATACTTAAGACGAAAGGAAAAGAACCATCTGATCAATCAATTGAAGAAGCAGCGATATTTGCTGCTAGTTATTCAAATGCGTGGAAACTTGGCCATCATGGAATGGAGGTTTACTGGGTTTATCCGGATCAAGTTTCTAAGGAAGCCCCTTCCGGCGAATACATTCCAAAAGGGGGATTTATGATATATGGAAAGAGAAATTATCTATCTGTAGATCTTAAGATCGCCGTTGGAAGACTAAACGATCAGATAATATACGGTCCAGTCACCTCCATAGCGGGTAAAACAAACAACTTTGTAGTCATAGAACCAGGTGATATTCCAAAAAATAAGATTGCAAAGGATATAAAACTAAAGGTCAACGGAGATTTGGACGAGATAATGCAGGGGATACCCGGAAACTCAATCATAATCGGTGAATAAATGGTGGATGAAAAAATAAAAATTCCACCTTCTGGCGATTTGACCTTAACACAGAGAATTGTTTACAACTGTATTTTAAGCAATAGAAGTAGGGGAATCAGTCAATCAGAAATTATAGACGAAACCGAATTAAAAGAAGATTCCATTAAATCGGCTTTAGGTAGATTAGAGGAAAAAAGATTAATTTTTTTGAGAGAAGACAAGCACTACCCATTACTCTCGTAATTTTATACTTTTTCACTGGGAAGTTTTAGTTAATAATCATGTTTTCACTCTCAAATTTGAAATTATTTAGAAAAATTCGTCACGGAAGAATTTTTATATATTAAGCCTTTATAACTTAAATTAATTAGCCGAAAAATTGAGGATGGTCTCCATGTTGCTCCCTAAGGGAGTTAAGTTAGAAGGATCTCTCGAAATCAAAGAAAGTAACCCGCTTTTATATTTACAAGAAGTTTCATGCAAGAAATTTACAGGGCTTGTTGATGTTTACCTAAAAAATCCAGATCAGACAGTGGCGTGTCAAGTAGTTTTTAATGACGGAAAAGCAATCTTGGCGGTTGGAAAATTTTTAAGAGAGGACAAAGAAGGAAAAGGCATTGATTTTATTAAAGAACTCTCGACTCGAAAGTGGGATGCTATAAAGATAGACTTATTTAAGTATTCTGACTCGGATGTGACTCTGATAAACGAATACTATAAGGAGCATCTGATAGGTGGATTGGGGGTAGATCTCTGTCCAATCGAATCTGAAAGAGAAGCTCTCCTTAGGAAGTTGAGAATAAGAGAACCTACCATAGAGGAAATAGATAAATTATTGGGTAATTATTAATTGGAGGTGTATGGATTGGTAGCCGAGATAGAGAAGATAATATCGAAGTTGAATGACATCTCCGGCGTAAAAGGATCTTTCTTAGTAAGCATGGATGGATTTATAATAGCGGAAGTTTTGCCAAAGGACATAAGTAAGGATGACGCCGGAGCTACGCTCTCAGCCTCTTACGGTGCCCTCACAGTTTCTTTTGGTGAATTAAAACAGGGAACCGTGAAGTTCGTCATAGCTGAAGGGGCAAATGGAAATGTATTCTTAATCTCCGTGGAAGATTCTGCTGTTTTGGGTGTACTTGCCGATACCTCGGCGAATCTAGGCTATATAAGGATGCAAATGAATAAAATTGTTCCGGAACTTGGCGCATTGTTATGAGGCCCCCCTATGGATTGGCAAAAAATATCCGGGGGGGCAATGANNCAATGAAAGAGATAGCCGAGAAACTATCTGAATTTTGCAATCAGAAAGAGACAAGATCGATTGGAGATCAAATAAGTCTTGCTGTAAATACAGGGGTTTATGTTGGCGTAATAAAGAATATGGGTGGAGGTTGCCATCCAATTCTAAGACAGGTAAGCGAAAATATTGGAAACGGCATTTTAAGTTCAGAAACCGATTTTAATGAGGTACTGAAAATATTTGACTTAACCTTCGACCAAAAGTCTGGGCTCGCAACCTCAAAGGACTGTCATGAGTGCATCAGTTTCGAAAATTCTATGGAACAACCAATGTGCAGTTCTTTGAGAATCTTGTTCCAGTACATCTTGAAAGAGAACACCGGTGAGAATTATAGCGTTATAGAGGAAGAATGTATAGCAAAAGGGGACGATAAATGTAGTTTTACGTTCTCCCCTTCAAAAAGGATAAAGGATTTGTTAATAAGACCTGTTGAATACACCATGGAAGACGCTGACAGACTCATCAAGACTTATTTCTCTACGTTTAATAAGGTCAAGGATATAAAAAGCCCGATTCACATAGGACACATGATTGGAGCCACTGTTGTCAGGCAACTGGGCGTAGGGAGAGCAGGATCCGTGCTCAGAACAGGGGCCATAATAGTAGGGCAGAATGTGGGCAAAACACTGCAAAACGATCTTCCTGAGGCTATTTCAAAACTAGCGGAAACTTCTAATGACCTTGGATTGGGCAAAATAAGCCTAGATGGAAATAATCTTGTCGTAGAAGACTGTTGGCTTTGCTCCACCATACCTAGAATAGAGGTTGGTGCCAGATACTGTGTTTGGAATGCAAGTTTCTTTGCGTCTGCATTGTCTACTAGCACAGATCAAAATGTGAAAGTGAAGGAGATTGATTGTACAAAAAAAGGAGACCAGTCTTGCGTTTATAGCGTAGAGGTGGATCGATAAAAGTTATAAAAAATAGGGATGCAGCGAGCCACGTTGTTTACTTGGTAGGCTCGTAGTCTTTTAATCTTCCAGAAAGGAAATCATCGTATCCACCGAGATCAAGCAATCCGTGTCCAGAATGGTTATAGACTATAACTTTTTCTTCTCCTGTCTTTTTTGCCTCTCTTGCCTCGTCTATGGCAGCCGCGAGTGAATGACAAGTTTCCGGGGCTGTAACTAACCCTTCTGTCTTTGCCAGTATTTGACCTGCTCTGAATATATCGGTCTGATGATATGCCTTGGCCTCGACTAAATCTTCCTTTACGAGCAAACATAAAAGTGGAGCATCGCCATGGTATCTTAGCCCACCGCTATGTATCGGCGGCGGTACAAAATCATGACCAAGCGTGTACATCATCACCAAAGGAATAAAGGTTGCTGTATCTCCGTGATCATACCTGTATTGAGATAAGGAATCCTTTTCACCCGTAAGGGTTGGCACGGCTTTAGGCTCAACCGCCATAAACGTCGTCTCATCGTATTCTCCTCTTAGTTTTTTACCCATCATTGGAAACATAAATCCTGAGAAGTTGCTTCCTCCTCCTACGCAGCCTGCCATGAAATCAGGAATCTCATCGAGGATTTCAAATTGTTTTATCACTTCTTGTCCAATGACTGTTTGGTGAAGCAACACATGGTTTAACACGCTTCCAAGAGAGTAGAATGTTCCATCGTGATTTATGGCTGTTTCTACGGCTTCGCTGATAGCAATACCCAAAGATCCTGGATGATCAGGATTTTCTGCCAAGATATTTCTTCCTGACTCTGTTTTATCGCTGGGAGACGGGACAACATCTGCTCCGTATAGTTGCATTACAATCCTTCGGTAGGGTTTTTGCTCATAGCTTACTCTTACCATATAAACCAAACACTCAAGATCGAAGAGGGCGCATCCTAAAGCAAGCGCAGAACCCCATTGGCCTGCACCTGTTTCTGTTGTTAATCTTTCTGCTCCTTCTTTCATTCCGTAAAATGCTTGTGCAACGGCAGTATTTGATTTATGACTTCCAGTAGGAGAAAGATCCTCTCTCTTGAGATATATCTTTGCAGGTGTGTTTAGGAATTTTTCCAATCTTGTTGCCCTATAAAGAGGTGTAGGCCGTCCTATTTTGTAGTAAATCTCCACTATTTCCTCTGGTATATCAATATACGGATCCATGCTCATTTCTTGACCCAATAGTGCTTGTGGAAAGATTTTGGGTAAATTAGCCATTCTAGATGGACCTTCCTCAGGATCTTTGGGGGGATCTAGAGGTCTTGGGAGATCAGGAAGAATGTTGTACCACTTCCTTGGCATTTCATCTATTGATAGAGTAACGTTTGACATTTCTCTCCCCTCCTTTATTCGATGTCCATTTATGTAGTACAGTGTAATATTTAAGTGTTTTGAGTACATTTCTGTACTTCCTATATATCACGAAACTGAGCTTCAATCTTGGAGTCTGAATTCCATGTAGTTATCTGTTTTTTCGTCATAATACTCTATGAAAACCTCATAAAAAATGATTTTACCCGAGATAGAAGAAATTAATTTCTCGGATATAGACTCTAGTTCATCGGGATCACATGCATCTATGGTTAAGATGCAATTGTGAATATCTCCTTCTTTCCAGACTATTTCGATGTTAACCGTTGCATAAAGGTTAAAAGGAACCTCACCCATTGATTTTTTAAATCTTTCAATCAAATTCTTAGCATCATTTTTAATATTTATAGAACACTCGTCCATAAGTGACCCACCTGAGAAGATTATTATAAGACTAAATATAGATTTCGATGGTGCCCGTATGAAAATACTTCACAGAGATTTGAAAAAAGGGAAAATTAAACTCAGAGTAGATACTTTAAATGATCTATGGCATTTACAAAATATTATTGAAGATGAAGATCTAGTTTTTTCAAAGTCTTATCGCAGAGATCAAGAAGTCCTGAAAAATAAGATAAGAAGCGAAAGACCAGAAAAAAAACCAGTTTACCTTGGAGTAAGGGTTAAGAATGTTGAGTTCCACCCCCATTCAAACAGGCTAAGAATCCTAGGGATAATAGAACACGGTATAGACTTGAGTAAGCACCACACCTTAGATGTCGTTGAAAAGACAGTCATTACAGTAGAGAAATCATGGAAAAAGGATCAATTAGAAAGACTTAAAGAGGCAGAGAAGGAGGTAACAAGACCTTTAGTAATGGTAGTAACCATAGACGAAAGCGAGGCTGAGATTTTTATTTTAAGGCAGTACGGTATTGACTCGTTGGGAACAATATACTCGGGTCTTAGCAAGAGGATGGATGATAAGATTTTTTCAAGCGAAAAAAAAAGATTTTTCCGGGAAATAGCGAATAAGATAATCGAAATAAAAACAGATTCTTTAATAGTTTGCGGTCCTGGATTCACGAGAGAGGGTTTTTCAAAGTTTTTATCTGAGAATTACCAGGAATTGAGCGATATTTCTCAAATGGAGCCTGCAAGCACCACGGGCAAGTCAGCGGTTCATGAAATAATAAAGAGAGGCGCAATAGATAGGATATTGAAAGATGCCCGTATAACAAAGGAGTTTAAGTTAGTTGAGAGCCTCCTTGAAGAGATCGGAAAGGACTCGGGTCTTGGTTTATATGGTTTAGAAGAGGTTGAAAAAGCAATAAATTATGGAGCAGTAGACAAACTAATCATATCTGATAAGAAATTAAGGGAATTCAGGTCGAAAAAAGATAAAAGAATAGAAGAAATGATGGAAAATGCCAGAAAGACTTCTTCTAATGTATTGATAGTTAGTTCTGAACACGAGGCTGGCGAGAAGTTGTTTTACCTTGGAGGTATTGCGGCATTATTAAGATACCAAATAAAAGGCTAAAATTTTAATATAAAGGCATTCAAATAACCAAACTGGGTGGGGTTAAAAAAATGATACTACCAAAAGAGGGAACTTTAATCTCATCATTTTCTCAGAATGAAGTTGAGATTGATACGTTAATAAGGGAAAAACAAAAAGACAAATTTAACGGATACATCAAAATCTCAACGCACAATATTGAGTCTTACATTATATTTGAAAACGGAATTTTAGTGGGGGCAACTTATAAAAAAGGCAAGGGAAAAATAAAAAAAGGAAAAGATGCTCTCAACAACATAAAGTCCATTGAAAAATCAAACTTTGCGATTTTTGAATATTCTCCATACCAACTAAGATACATAAAAGAACTAAACTTGGAGGCTCTTTTTACTAGTTTTAGAATAATGACTGAATTACCAAAGGGAAAACGAGTTAAGAAAAAGAAGGTTAAAATACCAGATTTAAGAAATGCTTTGACTGAGATGGGATCCAAATTTTTATCAGGATATGCTAAATTCTCCATGGAAGATTACAACTTTTATATCATTGCAAAGGAGGGGGCTCCAATGGCATGCTTTGTCGTTGGAAAGGAAGATTTTACATCTGATGAGGCTCTGCAATACTTTTTGAATAATTTGGGACCTTGCATAATTGAGATGTTTTCTTTGGAACAAAATGAGTTGATTGAATTTTTAAAGAGTCATAACGAGATGTCCATAACTGAAGACGGATTTGACATAGTTCACAGGGTATACATGTCAAGAGACTTACTTTTGAAGGCTCATCGCCTCAAAGATCCTGAAAAAAAAGTAATAGACCGTATATTAAAGAATTTTAAAGAAGATGAAGAGTAATACAGCGTGGCTCGCTATGGAACGTGGCTCGTTCCATCCGCAACGAACTTTTAAAAAAAGTTCGATCAAAAGAAAGATATTTTATTAACGGTACCGAATGAATCGTTTTCTACTCTAAATATTATATGGGGGTGTAGAGAGGGGGCGATTGCCCCCTTCTTTATATAATACTCCCTTCTATTGGATGAATATGAAGACCAGGTACGGTACCACTCTAAAAGGGAAGATGTCTGAAGGCTGTAGACTTTGTTTGAAGGGCGCCAAGTTAGTACTTTTTATCACAGGGATGTGCCATAAACACTGCTACTACTGTCCTGTCTCAAAAAAGAGAAGAGAAGAAGACGTAATGTGGGCAAACGAAAGAAAAGTCCTATCATATAACGACATAATAGACGAGGCAAAGTTGATTAAGGCTAAGGGAACAGGGATAACAGGAGGCGAGCCGTTACTGGTATTTGACAGAACTCTGAAGATGATAAAACTTCTAAAAAGGGATTTTGGCAAACACCACATCCATCTTTATACATCTGGCGATCTTTTAAATCCTGAGCGGGCTGAACTTCTTGCCGGCGCAGGATTGGATGAACTGAGGATTAATGCTGAATTAGAACAATTAATGAGTCTCGAATGGGTGACAAAATATCTATATACTGGGATAGAGATACCGGCAATTCCAGATAAAGACTACACGGCTTTAATAGAATATCTGCCTAATTCAGGATATTCTTTCATAAACATAAATGAATTAGAACTCTCAGAGACAAATGCACCGCATCTAAAAAATTATGAGTTACTCAATGATTCATCAAATGCCATAAAAGGAAGTTTTGAAAAAGCGATGGAAATCTTAAATAATCTGGAAGGATTTAACGCACATCTTTGTGCTTCTCGTATAAAAGATTCGGTTCAACTGAAGAACAGATTTTTAAGAAGGGCAAAAAACGTTAAGAAGAAGTATGAAGAGATTACCGAAGAAGGCCTTCTGATTAAAGGAATAATTTATCCAAAATCGAGTAAAGATTTAAAAGTCGTTTTAAAAAAGTTGATTTTCGAATACTCTATTCCAGAGGATATGTTTCATTTAGATGAATCCAAGAAAAGGATTGAAACCTCGTGGTATATTGCCGAGCATCTTTCTGAACTCCTATTGGATTGTGAAGTAGCGATAGTGAAGGAGCATCCAACCTTTGATAGGTTAGAGATTGAGAGAATACCGCTAAAGCTGCTTTAGCACTATTTTACAAAAGTCTTTGTCTAAGTCCGCTTCTAATAGCTTAAGTCGAACTTTTTTTCCGGTCATTTCTTCTATGACGCTCTCTAAATAGCCGCGAGTCACTCTACATAGAGTTCCGGCAGGTTTAAGCCCTACTGCCTGTCTCTTTTTTATTACCTCTCTTATGTAACAGTAGTTTGTAGTTAATTCAATCTCTCCTCCGTCTTCTTTTATCTCGATATTATAGAGATCTCCAATCTCGCTCGTGAGCTTCTCTATGGCTTCGTTTATGTTTCCTGCTTTACCGATCTTATTTGCCATTCTCTTCCCGCCATCTCTCCCCATTTTATAAGCAACCGCTCTTCCGCCCTTACCCATTATTGCTTCCATAGACCTTGAGAGGCCTCCAGCCAGAATGGTAAGAGCATTTAGTTTCGCCTCACAGGTTTTGAGTTCTTCTTTAACAGCCATTTTTCTCACTTCACTTAATTTCTTAATCATTTACTTTATTATAATAATATATATCTCTTGGGTAAACGTTTTTGCCATACTTCGATCATTTATGCAACTTATAAATCTTCAGTTAAACTAATTTTGTTAAGCACGTAACCATTTTAAAAGAAGGTCAATTTCATCTTTGGTTACACCTTTAATCAGAACGAAAGAAGAAGTATAAAGCAAAAATCCAAGTAAAAGTCCTAAAAAACCTTGAAGGTGATACCATAAGAAAAGAGGGATAAGAACCGCAAAGAAAGCACGCAATATTATTTTTATCTCGAATTTGAATCCAAATGATCTAAGGAAGAGAATACTCATAAAGAATGCGTAGACGCAAGAAATTGAGGTTGACATCGAAGCGCCGTTTATATGGTAAATCGGTATCAAGATAACGTTGAGGATAATATCTAGAATTGCCGAGACCAATAAGATATACATAGGGATACTTGGCATTCCCAATCCCTGAAAGACGCTTGTCGAAAGGGTATAAAGTGCAAAGAAAAACATCCCAACCGCTAAAATAATTAAAGAATTCTTTGCAAGAACAAACTCGTCTTTAAAAAGAAGTTTTAATATCCATTCTGGCATTGATATCAGAATTCCTGTAGCAGGAAATAAAAAAAAGGTTGTAAATCTCTGCGATTGTCTCCAATAAATTTCTTTTTGGTCTGATGATGCCATTAGGGGGAGCAGAGAAGCAGAAGCAGCTACTGAGATTCCGATAACGATTCTTGCAGTAGGGCTTGCAGCATTGTACAGTCCAACATTTCTGTATGTGTCCAACCATCCTAAGCAGAGAGTGTCGATATTATACAGAAGGAAGGCTCCTATTGCTGTTAAAGAGGCAGGAATGGAAAATAGCACCACCTCTTTATATTCTTTTCCAAAACTCGGTCTGAAAGGCATTAGTATAAAGGCTAAAAATAATGATACCACGAAACCTAATGTAGATCCCAATATCGCTCCTGTTGCACCTAATCCTATAAGGAGTAATGCCAGTATTATACGCATCACTTGTTCAAAGGACAAAACAAAACACATTCTACCGTATTTTCTTTCACCCTGAAAATTACCCGTCAAAACAGATATTAAAACTCCGAATGGGATTGCGAGGGATGCAATAATAAGGGGAATTCTCGCCTCCTCTCCAAATGGAGAAAAAAGAAATACTAAAATAATCAAAAAAATAGTAATAACTGAGGAGGCTAAGGTAAAAAAGACAAAAGAAGATTTTAGGACATCCTTTCCCTCTGCAATATATTTTGCAACGCTTGGTGCAACCCCCCCTGATGTGACGAGCAGAAGCCCGCTCTGGATTGGTAGAGCGAGAGAAAGTATACCATATTGTGATATTTCGAGGAGGTTGGCAGTCAAAATCCTATATGCGTATCCGCCTACCCTCACAAAAAGATTATTGAAGAGGAGGATAAACCCTCCACGAAGAAAATCAAATCGGGACTCCCTCAGTCTGTGTGAGTTCTCTAAATCTCGAAAGTATCCTCTTTGTGACTTCCCCTGGTTTTCCATTACCAATTCGCCTTCCGTCAATTTCTACCACTGGAACTATTTCAGCGCCTGTGCCTGTTAAGAATACTTCTTCAGCGTTATAAAATTCATGTAAGGTGCATCCTCTCTCGACTATGGGAATCTCAAATTCTTCAGCGATTTCGAATACAGCCTCTCTTGTTATCCCCTTAAGTATGTTGATTGATGGAGGAGTGACTATAACATCCTTCTTTATAAAAAAGATGTTATCTCCGGTACATTCTGCGACGAAACCTCTGGAATCTAGCATAATTGCCTCTTGGGCATCTGCCTGATCAGCTTCTATTTTTGCCATAATGTTGCTTAGGTAATTAAGGGTTTTTATGTTGGGACTCAGACTATCAGAAGGGCGAATTCTGGTCGATGCTGTAACAACTTTAATTCCCACATCACTTAAGTCGTACATCTCGAGTTTTTCGGTTATTATAACGATTGAGGCATTTCCTTTACATTTCCTTGGATCTAGTCCCAGATCTCCCTCACCTCTTGAAACAACTAAGCGTATATAGGAATCTGAAAGATCGTTCGCACGCAATGTCTTTAAAACATTTTCTTTCATTTCTTCTTTTGATACGGGGATATCCAACATTATTGTATGTGCGGATTCATATAATCGATCTAAGTGCTCATTTAGTTTGAAAACCCTGCCATTGTATGCACGAATACCTTCAAAAACTCCGTCTCCATATAAAAAACCATGATCGAATACCGAAACTTTAGCATCTTTTTTTGGAACAAGTTCACCATCGATAAATACCAGTGGTTCCCTCAAACATTTCCCCTCCCAGATTTCTCGATCATCGTGCCTATTATTTTTTTATCTCTTTCCTTAAAACTTTTATCTATGTGGATTCAACTATCTCATAGAACTTAGAAAATGGTTTAAAACAAAGGTGTACCACAAATGATCAGGGAAGTCTTTAGAGAAAACTTATCATTGATGTTTTTTTGCTCTCTATTATTTTTTCTTTCATTTTTTGTAACGTCAATTTCAATTTATGAGGATCAATCTGGAATTAAGGAGGTTGTGGAACCAATTTATAATGAAATAGTAAAGCAGATCCAGTCTGGTGAATTAACTCTTACAGCAGGATCAATCTTTAAACACAATCTAGTAACATCTTCTCTCATTTATCTGAGCGTCATTCCCTACGGAGATCACTACGTTCCTGCTCCTCTAATTGGTACGGCGTTGTATTTGGTTGCTAACGCCTCTATAATAGCGTACATGATATTTTTTATGGTTGAAAAAGGTTTACACACATATAAAGTCCTATTTCTCTTGATTCCACATGGAATATTTGAAATACCAGCATTAATTTTAACAGGTACAGCAGGTATCAGGTTATGGAAGTCTTTAGTCCTCTTTGTCCTCGATAGAGACATAAAGAATATGAAGAGAGGCATTGAGTTCTCAATAGTCTTATTTTTCATTTCAATCTTTTTATTTATAGTTGCGGCAATCGTTGAATCAGAAATTACTGCAACCCTGGCCTATAGATTGATCCCACCGTAAAATATTCTGAGATATCTTGGGCTTTACTATTTTAACATTATTTTATCAGAATTTGTAAATAAAATGATAATCTTACCGATTATGAGGGCGCCAACGCTTTCCCCCACACAAGGGCGCCCTCAGATTTCTCACAAGAAAAGATATTGCTATAAAAACTAAATCATGGTCTTTCGATAACGCTACCATCTCTCAAGTAGACTGTCCTGTCAGTTAATTCCGCCACGTGCAGATCGTGGGTAACAATAATGAAGGTGGTGCTGCGCTCTCTGTTAATCTTCCTCATCAACTCGAGGATTTTTTCGCCAGTTTTGCTATCTATCTCTCCAGTAGGCTCGTCTGCGAGTACAAAACTCGGATCGTTAATTAGTGCTCTGGCTATAGCGACCCTTTGTTGCTCCCCACCGCTTAATTGAGACGGGTAGTGGTGCATACGATCTTCTAATCCTACTGCGATTAAAAGATCTTTGGCACGGGAAATTAGATCTTTTTCCGTAGGAATTAGGGGTACCAAGACATTTTCAAGAGCATTCAAGGTCGGAATGAGATAAAAGCCTTGGAATATAAATCCTATTTGCTCTCGCCGAATTAAGGTTAACTCGTCGTCATCAAGTTTTGATATGTCTTTAGCATTCAATAAGACCGAACCGTTCGTCGGTCTGTCTAAAGCGCCTAACATGTTGAGCAAAGTTGTTTTTCCCGAGCCAGAGGGACCCATTATGCTTATGAACTCTCCTTTCTTAATCTCGAGAGAAACATTATCGAGAGCGATTACTTCAGTTTCGCCCATCTTGTATACTTTGGTGACTTCTTTTATTGAAATCATTCACTCAGTCCTCAAGGCTTTTATTGGATCCATTTTTGAGGCACTCCACGCAGGATAGGAGCCCCCTATAACTCCTAAGGAGACGGAGAATATTAAAACTTCTAATATTAATTTTATCGTTAGTATAGGATTAATTGATGGAAAAATTGTTCTAAGGATAAGTACTCCTCCAAAACCAACAGTAATTCCGGTCAAACCTCCTATAAAACCTAGAACGACGGCTTCAGTCATAATCATTTTCAATACATCATTCTTACTCCAACCTATGGATTTTAGAACTCCAATCTCACGAGTCCGTTCTATCACGGACATTAGCATTGTATTCGCTATACCAATTCCGCCGACTATAGCCGCGATACCAGAAACAGCCCATGTAACGCTTCGTATGTTCCCTAACAAACCGGAAACCATTTCTGAGAATTCCTCTTGCGTTCCTGCTTGTAGGTCATCGTATCGCATCTCGATTTGTTTTGCTATCTTATCGGTATTAGTTGGATCTTGAGCCAGAACTACTATGGCATTTACCTCATCTTTTTCCATATCGGCCAGTTCTTGGGCAATATCTAGAGGGACGTAAATATCGTTATCAAATGCAACAGAGCCTGTTTCGTATATGCCAACTATTTTGAAGTCTCTATCATCGATTTCAATGGAACTGCCAACCTGTTTTTTGTAGTTATCAGAAACCTGCTTACCGATGACTGCTTTGTATCTGTCTCTGGATGTGAGAAACCTGCCCCTATTAACTTCTGTTACCGGAGAACCAGTCTTTTTGAATTTTTCTGGATCTATCCCACTTATACTCAGTGTGCCGAATCCTTGTCCGGCGCTTTCATCTTCTATGTTCTTTGGAAGGTAAAATACCATGGGCGATGCCAGTTTTACTCCGGGCAAAGCCTCTATCTTTTCTTCATAAGATTTTGATATCTTACTGAATATTGGACTCCCAGTATCTTCCTCTTGTACAAAAACACCTTTTAATTCTCCTATGGCTTCCAGCGCAGTGGCCTCTAATCCGTCTGCAACGGATACCAATGCAACGATAGCTGCAACGCCAACAGAAATGCCCAAAAGAGCCAGAGCCGTTCTTGTTTTTCTACGAAACAGGTTTTTTAGAGAAAATTCACTCAGCCGCATGTTTCTTCCTTCTTCTCCAGACGTAATAGACGATCCCTACTACTAAAAGAGCACCAATAATGAAAGGCGTTTTAGAAATTGGTTTTTTGTAGGTGGAAATGTTTAGTTCAAAGATTTTTTTATAGGTGTTTCCATAATTGTCTGAATATTCGGCGGTGATTGTTGCAGGATAAAGTTTGTCTCCTTCTTTTGGTGCTACAAGATCAAATATAGCCGTTCCTGTGTCATCAGGATCTAAAGATCCTACAAAACTCTCTTTTTCTCCTATGAACTCATCTGCTTGCAGGGTAGTGCGTACAGATCTTGCCTCCCCTGTCCCAACATTTTCCAGTTCTACACTCAATGAAAAGGGAGATTCGGCAATTATTCTCGTAGGATCTGTGTCTGTGGTTCCTATGGCTATCTCTGGTATGCCCTTCACTTGAATTCCTATGCTTATATTCTTAGAATGTTGTTTATCTAAGGAATCTCTATATTTTAGTGTGAAAGGTATGGTGTATAACTTAGATTCAGCGTTTCTGTCGATGAAAATGGGGAAAGTAGCATTTGATATAATATTTTTCTTAATACTACCTAAAAATATCTCATTTCCATAAACACTTGCTATTGGACTATCTAAATGAGCAATCAGTTTAAAATCATGCAGATCCTCTTCTCCAATGTTTTGAAATACAAAAATTATGGTACCGCTCTCTCCGGGTAGAATACTTCTGGTATACACATCAATAAGTTGGAGATCTATGGACTTTGCCTCTAGGTATATTGGTATAAGGCGATCTGTTGAGAAATTCTGATATTCTAAATTGAGTTTGATGTTTTTTACGCCTGGAGAGACGTCTTTTGTTGTAAGATGTAACGATATCTCTTTATTTTCTCCTTTTCTTAGTGCATTTATATGAAAATGAGATGAAGACGCTAGTATTTCAGATTCTATTTCACCTCTGATGTCATAGATATTTTTACTACCTCCATTTTTCAATTTCAAAAACAAAAGAAAGCCCTCTTCAGGGAGCACTGGATTAGGTTCTGTCGTAACCTCCTCTAAGTTCAAGAAAGAAAAACCACTTACCCTTAACTTAAAAGTCCCTCTTGTGATATATCTCTCTGCCTTTTCTTCCCCTTCATCCCTCGTTTTATCTTTCCTTATTTTATATTCAGCATAGATTGGTATCTCATAGGTATCTTCTAAGGCATCTGGATCTATGTTCAAATAAAAAGTGGCTTTTAAGGATCCAAAAGTTCCAACATCTCCCAAATAAGTTATGGTTGGTTTGTATGCCTCAAAGGGATAAGTAGGCGAGAGATAAACCTTTAAGTCCTCCAAAGTATCGTCACCCCTATTCGCAATCCAAACATGTATCTCTGCATTTACCATTCCAGGGAGTAATTCGTCACTTTTCACCATATCGATATATAGGGGGCCTCTATCAAAGTTACCATAGTTTATTATCTCTCCACTGGGGCAACAGCGCTGACCAAAGCCAATGTGTGAAAAAATGGAGAAGATAGAGAATAGAAGAAATAAGAGGAAAAATACTCGGTAAAAGGACTTTATTCTAAGATAAGTTCTTATCCTGCTCAATAAATCACCTAATATCGTTGATATATCACTTTGATTTAAGTTTTTCTATCACAAAAAAAGGAGTATAAGAAGATCGGAATTTCTCGATTAGTCACAAACTTAAACAAGGGCATGCAAACCTATATAAGTGATCCTAAAACCTTAAAAATAAGTTTGAAGTAATATTTTTACAGGTTTTCAGAGGTGGAGTATGATCGAGGTGGAAAGAATATCCTCTGGTATCAATGGTCTAGATCCTTTGATCGAGGGAGGATTTCCAAGAAAAAGAACAGTCCTAATTGTAGGCGCCGCAGGTACAGGGAAGAGTATAATGGCTACACAGTTCTTGGTAAAGAGTGCTACCCAGAAAGACGAACCAGGAGTATTGGTTGCACTTGAAGAAGAACCTGAAAAGATCATAGCAAATATGATGAGATTTGGATGGGATTTAGAAGCATTGGTTGAATCAGACTTATTGAGAATCGTAAGGGCCATACCAACAAGACTTTCAAAGGAAAGATATATTTTGGATAGAGTATCTACCTCTGGATACCGTGATTTTTCGGTTGAAAATCTTGCAAGTCTCGTTCACGATAACATTCAACAGATAAATGCGACTCACATTGTATTTGATCCAATTTCTTCCCTTGAATTTTATGAATCGGATATCTTTAGGGTAAGGCAAGAAATATCAGTATTGGCAAAATCTATGGAGAGCAGGAACATGACAACTCTTATGATCGCTGAATCTTCCACAGGAAGTCCTACAGGTCGTTTCGGTATTGAGACTTTCATAGCCGACGGGGTGATCGTACTCTACTACTTAAGAAAAGGTAATAGAAGGGTACGTGCATTAGAGATATTGAAGATGCGCGGTACAAACCATTCACCGGAGCTAATACCCTTTACCATAGACTCTAAGGGTTTAAGACTCCTTAAGGAGAAATAACTCCATGCTAGGAAAAAAAGAGATTGATTTACTAGGAATGATGCTAACAGAGAGCAAGAATTCACTATCCCCATATATAGACCTCGATGGAATCTTATATCCTGAGGCTGACGAAATATTGGGGACCGGAGGAGAAGAGACCATCAAGACACTTGAAGGATTACATTCAAATGAATTCTTAATAAAAAAAACCTTTGATAAGATATATTCATGCCCCAATTGTCATAAATTCATTTTTAAACTAAAATCGACATGCGCACTATGCAATTCAACGAACATTAAGAAAGCGTCCTATATAGAACACTTTGAATGCGGACATATAGATTTGGAAGAGGAATTTTCAACGCACAGGTGTCCGAAGTGTGATTCACCTCTAAAATCATTGGGAGTTGACTATACAAGGGTAACTGATGTTTACTTTTGCAAAAAATGCAAAAATTTCTTCCAAAGCCCAAACGAAGAGATTAATTGTCTTTACTGCAACTCTACATTTAAAAAGGACAGTGTAGATATAATGGAAGTTTATGAATATTTACTCAATCCAGAAAAGATCACAGATTATAAGGAAGAAATATTGAGGAGTTATAGAGCAATACTCACTCCTATAGTTGTGAAACCTGGTGTACCTTTGGATAAATTAGACTCTAAGATTTTAGAAAGATTACAACATAATTCAAGAAAATCTTTCAGGGAGATTGCGAACGAGATTGGAGTGAGTGAGGCCACCATTAGGTATAGGGTAAAGAGATTGGAAGAAGACAAGATAATAGAGAGGTACACGATGTCTATAGATCCTTCTAAGGTTGGAAGAGTTTTTCCGGTCGCCCTATTGATAAAAGTAACATCACCCAACAAGGAAAAGGTTATTTCATTTTTGAAAGAACTCGAAGAGACAAAATTTCTTACTGAAAATGCTTCTGAATGGAATATTTTGGCAATTCTCTACTTAAAATCAAAAGAAGATTTGAATTCTGTGTTAGATAAGATTTCTTTAGAAGTGGAAGACAAACTGCCTTTGGTTGTCCTCAAGATGCAAAAGAGAGATTTTCGATTTAAGGTTCCTTAATATTTCAATATCTTTCTTAACTAAACAATTATGTTGTCAATCTTGTCAAAGTTGCTACCGAAAAGAACTATTAGTTTAGGGAAGTATTAATCCATTCATCCAAGCGTTTGCATACTTACGAAATAAGTAAATCACCAAAAAAGTTAAGGTTGTGTAACACAAAGATATAGGTAAGATAATTTCTGACTGTCCCTATGGTGCGTCCAATGGGTGAAAAAGAAGATAGGTTAAAAAAACTAACAGGTTTGAGATCAGAGGACTCAAAAAAGTTCCTAGATGAGATTCTATCTAAAGATGAACCCACAAAAAATAACCCTATTACAGAGGTTGAACCAGTACCCTCTGAAATTACGTCTTTTGAAAAAGTTTTAACGGAAGACGCCATAACAGAAAGAGAATACCTAGACGCTGATATAATCGACAGTTATGGCAGGATTGAAATATTACAGGTAGGCAGAGAATCAATTCTTATCTACAAGGTAAATCTACCTAAATTCACCGAGGAAAAGGGTTTAATAAAAGATATAAGAGAACTAGCAATTAGTGAGATAAAGATAGACCCTGATTCCATACCAGATGTGGCAACGAGGCGTCAAATTTTCATGAATGAGATCGAAGATCTCATAAAAAATACTGACCCATCTATTTCTCCAGGAAAAAGAAAATTACTCTCAGAATATATCACCTCAAATATGATAGGATATGGTTTACTCGATTATTTGATCGAGGATGATAACTTGGAAGAGGTAATGGTTATTGCTACTGGTAAACCAGTATACGTTGCCCATAGAAAGTACGACATGTGTAAAACTAACCTCGTATTCGAGAGTGATGAGGATATAAAGATAATAATCGAAAGAATTGCCCGCCCTATAGGTAGGAGAATAGATCACCAAAGCCCTCTTTTGGATGCTAGACTCCCGGACGGAAGTAGGGTTAACGCAACCATACCTCCTGTTTCTTTAGATGGTCCTACGCTTACGATAAGAAAATTCCGTGAAGATCCTCTCACGATAGTAGACATTATGAACTTTAGAACCGTAAGTCATGAAGTTGCTGCTTTTCTATGGTTCTGCGGGGAAGGCCTTGGAACAAAACCCGCAAACATTCTTGTTTCAGGAGGGACAGGAAGCGGAAAAACTACTACTGCTAATTCATTGGCGTCTTTTATACCAGATACAGATCGGGTAGTGACTATAGAGGATACCGCGGAGTTAAAGTTACCGATAAAACATTGGGTAAGATTAGAAACTAGACCCCCCAATATTGAGGGGCGCGGTGAGATATCAATGAACGATTTGGTGAAAAATACTCTCAGAATGAGACCAGACAGGATAATAGTAGGAGAAGTAAGAGGTCCTGAGGCGAAAACCCTATTTACCGCGATGAACACAGGCCATGATGGATGCATGGGGACAATCCACTCTAATAGTGCACAGGAAACAATAACGCGTTTAACTAGCGCACCAATGAGTGTTCCAGAGATTATGATTCCCTCTTTGGATCTGGTTGTCATGCAGAATAGGTATCATCACAGGGAAAAAGGTTCTATCAGGAGAGTTACGGAAATTGCAGAAGTTGCAGGAATGGAGAGGGGCAAGGTACAGTTAAACAGAATTTTTGAGTGGGATCCGAAAACGGATACCATTATTTCAACAGGGGTGCCAAGCAGACTAAAACAGGAGATCGGAGATTACGGTGGTATGAACGGGGATGAATTGAACACAGAGANNGATGAATTGAACACAGAGATAAAGAAGAGAGAATTAATATTGAAATGGATGATTGAAAAAGGTATCAGAAGTGTAGAAGAGGTAGGCCAGATCGTCCAGCTGTATTACCAAGAACCTGACACATTACTTGATATTGCCTTAAGGAGTACGGAGGCTACTTAATTGGCAAAAAAGTTTGACCTTGAAAAGTTAGAAAATCTGCTAAGAAAACGCAAGGTAGATGAAGATGAAAAAGCAGAGAAGGAAGACTTAAAATCAGAAAATAGCGAAAAAGTATCAAAAGAGGTCGAAAGTTTAATTCTACAATCAAGAGAGATTGAAAAAAGTCAAAAATACACCGAAAAAGGATTAAAGAAACTTTTAACTACGGTAGGCGGCGGCGTCATAGGATCCGTGGAAAAAACTGGTGGAGGAGTTGTAAAGACTGCTGAACGGGCTAAAGCGATGGAAAAAGTATTTGTAAGAGAAACAGACACTGTTTCGTCCAGAGTAGGTAAGGTGGGAGGGAGATTCGGCTCCTTCGAAATCGGGCAAAAGGTCAGTTCCGCCTTAAAAAGCTTTAGATCTGAAAGGGGAGCAGATAGCGCGGTCGCGGAAAGATTGAAAGAACTTAAAGAGCTACAAGAATTTTATAAGGAAACCGTGGCCGCTGAGGGAGAAGAGGAAGAATGGAAAAGAGTAGAATTAGAAAGACCTTTAGCCGAAAGACTTGCCGATATTTTCTATTCTATTTTTGGAAGAGGAGCCTCGGGCTCTGTTAGATTTTTCACGGGTTTAGACGATGACCTTTATCGGGCTCATTTATTCATCACTCCAATAAAATATGTGGCAATGATGCTGGGCTTCTCCATAATTGCCGGAGTAGCAGTTTTTATGCTTTCAGTATTTTTCCTTCCGTTGTATTCAATTCCATTTTCTGTGATAGCAGCAATTTTAGTTCTATTGATTGTAAGGATGTATCCGAAACAAGTTGCAAATAGAAGGGCTGGAGAAGCAAATAGAGCAATTCCTTTCGCCCTAAGACATCTTGCAACCCAGTTACAATCTGGAATAGGCTTGTTTGAAAGCCTTACTTCTGTAGCAAACGCTGGGTATGGCGCCCTTTCAGAGGAAATTGGTAGAGTAATATTGGATATAAATCGTGGTGTTCCAGTAGAGGAAGCACTGGAAAGATTTTCTCAAAGAGTTCCTACGGAAGGTATTCAAAAAACCGTCAGAAACATGATAAGAGCCATGCGCACCGGTGGAGATCTTGCAGAAACCTTAACCATTTTAGCAGATGAGGTAGGATTTGAGTTAAGAATGAAGCTGAGAGACTATGCCCACCAAACTCTGAATACTTTTGGACTTTTATACATGATGCTCTCTGTGGTGGCTCCAGTTATGCTAATGGCAACTAACATGGCGGTTTCGACGCTTTCAGGTTATATGGTGTTCGATACGATTACACTGGCTGTTCTGTATCTGGTTCTAATCCCATTCTTGCTATTCTATTTTGGACTCTTTGTCAAGAAGATGGAGCCTCAGGTATAATGCGAGTAGTAGGAGTATGTAAGAGCGGAAGTGATGTCAAGACTGCGCTAGAAAGAGCAGGAGAAGACATAAACAAAAAACTAGCAGGGATGGGTGGGAGTATCGAAAAGATGCTGGTGGGTATTGAAGCAGGCGTAGGAGGCGCAGTGATAGAAATAGCAATCTCTGTGAGTGGGGAAAATTATGTAAGAAAGAAAATAGTATTCGCGAATGAAAGAGGAATAAGTGAAGAACAAGCCCTAAGAAATGCTGAAAAGAATATAAATAACGTCTTAAAGGATTTGGATGGTGATATAGCAGATTTTTTTGTAAAGACTACATCGACCCCAATACCCGGTAGAGTTTACTCTACAATAATTGTAGCGATTAACGAGAATTCTCAAATGGAGATACCGGTTGATAAGGGCAGTAGAAGAGAAATATTAAAGAACGCAATCTCTTTGCTAGGAGGAGACCCCAAAACTCTAAATATTTCAAAGGTGGCTGAGGTTTTTACAGTCTCAAGAGATATAATTTACAAAGACTTGGAAGAACTTGGTTATAAAAGAGGATGAAAAATGCTCGGAAAAATGGCAAAATTAGTTGAAAAGGCAATACCCCCTTCTAGACTAAAGAACGTCGATAGAAAGTTAGAGATGACAGGGATACCCCTTTCCTCTGGTGAATATTTGTCGGCCATTCTTATCATTACCGTAGTTCTTACTCCTTTGGCTCTTTTAGTGTTAAGACCTACCCCATATTTCCCATTGGGGTTAATAACTCCTCTTATAATCATTTTTATCTTTTATTATGCAATACCATATGGATTAAGATCAAGAAGGGTTACTAAGATGGAAAATATGCTCCCAGAGGTTCTGAGGCAGATGGCTCTCACCTTAAGAGCAGGTTTAGGTATAGAAGGTGCCATGGAAGACGTTGCTGTCTCAAAGTATGGACCAATATCGGAAGAATTCGAAAAAACCCTCATGGAGATAAGGAGAGGAAGGATGGTCGAGCACGCCTTATTGGCATTGGGAAGGAGGGTAGGCTCTGTTATTTTTGATCGTGCAATAAGGATGGTAGTAGAAGGCATGAGAATGGGTGCTGCTCTTTCCGAAGTCCTTGAGGCAGTTTCCAACGACGTTAGGGAAACACAGAGAATACAAAGGGAGAGAGCAGCGACAACAATGATGCAAGTCTCTTTTATAGCGGCTGCGTCAGGATTTGCTGCGCCTTTGGCTATAGGTATGATCGCCACCATCATGATTCTTTTCGGAACCCTTGGGGCTTCGGTTTTCCCGGTTAGGGAGGTAACATACATACTACTGGGTTATATTGCCTTCCAGTCGTTGATAAGTTCACTTGTAATAGGTGTAATAAGATACGGTGAGATGCAAAGAGGTCTTAAATTTGCAGCATTCATCGTCCCTGGATCATTAGGTATTTTCTGGGTGGTTAAATATTTAACAGGGCTTTTCTTCGGCGCTTAAAAAAGTGTCAACATATTTCTCAAAATTGCGATGCCGAGAAAAATGTCGTCTTAATCCTCAAAATTGTCTACATAAATTATATCTTTAATAGAGTTTATAACCTTATTAAAATACACTTAAGGAGGTGCAAGGCTTTGAGAAAAATGATTCGGGAAGAGGAAGGACAGGGTGCTTTAGAATACATACTAATGATAGCAGTAGCACTGGCAGTAGTAGCGGTTATCGTTGTATTCATGAGAGGAAAGGGTATTGAAACTAGAAACAAAGCACAAAGAGCATACAACTATACAAATGAATCAATTGAAGCGTTGCTAGCTGAAGCTACAGGTTAATCCAACATCCAAACTATTTTATATCTTTGCAAAGACTTAAAATCATGGACAAAAAGGTAGTCGCTACCGCCCTTTTTATTTTATTTACAGCCACGTTATTAAGACTCTGGATATATAATTTTGAGTTAGGTTTCCTAGATTCGGATCCCTTTTATCATGCTCGAATGAGCGAGATCATTTTTAGCGAGGGTAAACTTCCTAACTGGGATAGTAGAGAACTGGGAGGAATACCCTACTATTATCCTCCTTTTTATCATATATTGATTGCCATCACAAAATTCTTTTTAAATCTAAACTTCTTAGAAATCGGAAGTTTTTTGACCGTCTACTGCGCGGACCTTAGTATACTAACCTTATATATATTATGCAAGAGATTATTTAACCAGCAAATAGCATTTTTATCTGCCTTTCTTTTTGCAGTAAATCCCGCAACAGTTTATAGAACAGGATTTTTTGCACGTCCTACGGGGTTGACTATTCTTCTCTTAATTCTATTAACTTTCACATATATTAGATTGTTACAAAATTTTTATCTTCCTGACCTCTTTCTTTTTTTTATAATTGCCGCCTCTTTTTTGTTTACACATTCATTTGCACTTTTTTTCCTGTTTATTTTATTCTTATTCAGCGTTATAACTAGAAATAAAATTAAAGAAATTTTTTTCGTATTAGTTTCCTTAATTTCAATATATCTATTTTATTTTTTTAAGTTTATGGAATATTTGTCTCCCAATTTTGGATATACGATTGAATATGCTTCAATATTTTATTTCAAGGACTATTACTCCATAATTTTTACTCTTTTCACATTTTACCTACTTTTTTGCTTTCCTTTTTTACTTTATGGTACATTTAAAATGTATCAACAAAAAAATTACCTATTTATCTACTTTGTCGGCATAGGAATTCTCTCTTTGTTTTTCATGATGAAGATTACCATTTATTTAATATTCAGTTTTTGTATTGCAATTTCTTTGGCGTTGTTTCATATATTCAGACACAGAGATGTAAAAATCCGCCTTTTTGCTTTGTTTTCTATTTCAGTCATATTTTTAAATCCATTAGCAATAAACGGAATACTTTATAATCATTTTAAGCCCCTAAACAAGGAAGCCTATTTATTAAGGGACATCTTATCTACCACAAATTTTTCATCCAACGATACAATATTATCAAACGATTGGTCCATAGGGCATATAATCGTTTATTATACCAATGCTAGCACATTCTTAAGCGATCTTACGGACACAAAACAGTGGCAGAAGAATATTAAAGTCCATAATAGATTGATGAATCCTAAACTCTCGGTTGAAGATGGAAGAGATATTTTAAGAGAGAGCGGAATAACCTATTTACTTTTATCGAACGACTACAAGCAATTTCCGTTTGTTAAACATAATAAAACAAAATACTTTAGATTAATTGCGGAGAAGGAAGGATATGGATACAAGTTTGAACTGTATAAGGTTCTTTAAAAAATTAATTTTCAGATCTTTCCAGATTCCATGCTCGGGGTGCAATTTGTCCGTACTCATGATCTCTTAAAACTTTTTTGATCTCGTAATCGTAGTAGTACGTGACTACGTACTCATATCTGCCGCTTTTGATCTCATCTATAAGTACATTTTTGTCGGATGATCCCAGTTCTTCATCGAGCGCACACTTTATGTAAGAAGGATCTCCTCCGGCATAAAACATGGTTGGTGGACAATCTACCAGAACCGGTTTATTTTCAACGTTTAAGTGTTTCACATATTTGGCAGAATAGAAAGGCTCTGATTCGTTGTAATCTTCGCGGTTTAAAACAACCTTGTGGTATCCAAGGTAGTAAGCGAATCCCTGCACAATCGTGAAAAATATGAGAATTATGAAAAAAATTCCCAAATACCTCTTATAATTAAAATTTATCAGGATTAGCGCACCTAAAATTGATAATCCATAGAGGGCAGGGTAATCATAATATCCACAGGGAGTGCCGGCTAGAATCATTACGAACAACTTAGGATAAGGGAAAATCAAAAAGAACCACGGTATGGTGTAAGAAAAGATAATAACGTGCTCTTTTATGTTTCTAATTTTAAAGAGAGATGCAATTATTATTGGAAACCACAATCCAAGTTGCCAGGGCAGTAGATATGTGAATGTGTAGAAAAAAGCATCCAAAATGTACTTTATTGAAAATAAATGGGTTCTTTTGAAGTACCACATGGTACCTCCTTCCGTGATCGAAAAGCTCCATAAAATCCACAGTAAGGAGGGCACCAACCCCAAAATTATATACAACAAAATTCTGCTTGTTTTTTCTTCTTTTTTACCATAAAAAAACCAAATCGCAAGCAAAGCAGGAAGAACAAGGAAGGCTACATATTTACTAAGAATAGCAAGTGAAAAGGATAATAGTGACAAAAAATACCATTTTAGCCCAAAATTATCCTTGTAGTTCATTAGAAACAACACAGAAGATAAAGAAAAAAAAGCCATCGGAGATTCAGGTTGGATATTTCTGGAGAAGTAAACTATTCCTGGAGAAGTAGCAGCGATGAATACGGCTAACAGTGCTACGTCTTCCGTGTATATCTTCTTTGCGATCAAAAATAGGACGATCAAGGAGACTGTGCCAAAAAGGAACATTGGCAGTCTTGCTGTCCACTCGTGAATCCCAAATAGGTTGAAAGATAAGAAAATGAACCAAGGTACTAAGGGCGGGGTTGTGTAATCTACCCCAAAATCAGCGTATTGCTTAAAAAGACCATACTTAAAGAAATTCTCTGCCTTCATACTATAGTGTGCCTCGGGCCACATTTGGATACCATAAAATGGTCTATCTAAATCAATAACTCTAAAAAATATTCCAATCAATAAAATAATAATTAAAACTTTGTTATTTTTTATTGTATCCCTGATATTCATGTAGAATTGTCTCCGATATCTTCTACGCGGACATCCAGCACGCAATGATACTTATGGGGGGCATAAGATCTGACGATTCTCTTTTCCAATACCTCGAATTCTTTGCAGTGTTTTTCAAACTCTTCTAAGCCTTTTTTATAGTATTCTTCAGCTTCAGAGATGCAGTAGTAATGTATAATTCCTTCATTTTTTATATTCTTCAATGCGTAGGGTAGAAATTCATAAGAAGAGTGAGGTAGATTCATTATAATGCGATCACACTTTATTCTTATATTCTTTACATCATCTAATATTGGAATGACATTTTTTACTTTATTTAATTCTATATTTCTCTTTAAATAGTAAAAGGCATCTGGATTCTTGTCTACAGCATATATTTTTCTTGCTTTAGAGTGTCTAGCGATAACAATTGAGAAAGGGCCCGCACCTGCGAACATATCTAAGACCAATTCGTCTTTAACTTTTTTTGCAACTCTAAGTCTTTCATAAGAGAGTCTGGGGCTAAAATATATCTTTTTTACGTCTATTTCAAACGAACAGTCATGCTCTCTATGTATTGTAGTGGTATTTTTTGATCCTGCCAAGAAACTCAAGGGCGTCAAGCGATATTCGTTTTCCACCTTCCCTCTTTTTTCAAATACACTCCTTATATTTTTATTAGTTTCAAGCAAGATCTTTGCCATTTCTTTTTTTAGATTTTGATATTCTTCTGGTATCTGAAGAATTGCTATATCACCTACGACGTCAAAGGATCTAAAATCTTCGATTCCTAATTCTCTCAATCTTTCCTTGAAAGATGCCTTCTTTTTTGTTAAAGCAAATGGAAAGTCAACTATTTCCCCTACTTCATCCAAGTCAATTATTTCACCTATTCCACTCAAATTCTCATCTAAATTCTTTAGCGGGAGCAAGACATAATCTCCCTGAGAAGTGATTTTATAATCGCCATCCAAAAGCAATCTTTCCCTTAAAATTTTTATAGTGGATTCAGCCCTAACTTTATCTACCTTTAAACCTTTCATTTTATCACGTGGTATCATGCTGTATCTAATAGGCATAGGCCTATACGATGAGAGTGATATTACCTTAAAGGGTATTGAATATGCTAAGAGATGCGATAAGGTCTACTGTGAATTATACACAAGTTTTTTGCCTTCCTTAGATATTAAATCTTTGTCTTCTTTAATAAATAGAGAGATCATAGTACTTTCTAGAAGAGATCTGGAGGAGGAGGGAGAAAAAATCCTAAAAGAGGCGAAAAAAAATAAAATCGCTATTTTTATACCCGGAGATCCCTTAATCGCCACTACACACGCTTGGCTCCGCACAAGAGCCAAGGAGATGGATATAGAAACGCGCATCATCCATGCCCCTTCAATATACTCTGCTGCTCCTAGCATTGTGGGATTGCAGCACTACAAATTTGGTAGATCTACCACGTTAGTCATTCCTGAGGAAAAGTACTTCCCCAAAAGTCCCTACTATACGATAAAAGAAAACAAAGATAGGGGTTTGCATACTTTAGTTCTCTTAGATATAAAAGAAAACAAGATGATGCATGCTCAGGAAGGCATCGATTTGTTAATAAAAATGGAAAAAGAAATAAAGGGAGGTTTAATAAAAGAAGATACATTAGGAATAGTCTTGGGAGAGGTAGGATCTTTGAATCCTAAGATAATCATCGATTTTTTTCCAAATCTCAAGGAATGCAATGTTGGAAAGAAACCCCATAGCATTATAATTCCGGGAGAACTTCATTTTATGGAGAAGGAAGCTCTTAAAAAATTATGGAACGCACCTATAGATCTTTAGTTTAAAGTTTTTATTGAATGATTGAGAGAGATTCTCCATATGAAACTCAAAAGACCTGCCACAGAGAATGAAAGGTTACTTGCTTCTGTATTGTTAATATTTATCGTTTATTTCGGTCTAAACTCAATTATTTCCATATTGTATGGCTTAGAAGAGAGTGCGATGTTTGTACAATATAAGATGTCTCTCTCTTTCGTAGTCAGTTTAATTATAGGCCTGCTTTTTTTTATTTGGGCAAAACCGGAAATTAAAAAGGAGATCAAGAGGGACGAAAGCCTTTCTATACTGGAGAGAGCATTGAACGACGATGAAATTCGTCTGTTGGAAATCATAAGAGATTCAGAGGGTATAACTCAGGATTCCTTAAGATTCAGGAGCGGTTTTTCTAAGTCTAAAGTTAGTGCTATCATAATCAACTTAGAGAAAAAAGGCATAGTTTCTAGGGAGAGGATTGGAAAAACCTACAAGGTTTATATAGGCGATTGGCTGAAAAAAGAATGAAATTTTTAATTTTGGACGGTATTGGACGATTATAAACGATTTTAACATTATTCTATACTTCATTTATATACGGTTTTGCCTGCAATTTTCATCTCTCTTCAGGGTTTTTTAAGGGTTGAGGTGATTCAATGGAAACGAAAACTTTGATGATGGTCGGAATACTGACTTCCACCCTACTGGTTGGAACAGCACTTGCCCACGGAATGGGTTTTGGTGGGGGTATGATGGGCGGATGGCATGGTATGATGGATGCCTTCCGAGGCGTGATGCATGGTTGGTATGGTTCTGACCAACCCCAGTATAAAAGCCAACTCCAAGGTTATGGCTTTAGATACGGCCATGGAATGATGGATCAGGGATTTGGCGGATACTACTGTCCTATGATGGGTGATTGGTACGGTAATGATACCGATGCAGAGCCTATAACAATCGAAGACGCTAAGAAGATCGCGGAGAACTATGTAGAAGAATACGGCAATCTAGAAGTTGACGAGGTATATGAATTCCAGACCCACTTTGAAGCGGAAGTTGAGGAGAAAGATACAGGGAAACACGCCTTCGAAATCCTTGTAAACAAATACAGTGGGAGATTATCTCCAGAGATGGGCCCGAATATGATGTGGAACACAAAGTATGGTCATTTCTATACCGGAGATGCGGTTCCAATGAGCATAAACAAAGTCGAAGCTAAGAAGATTGTTCAAGAATTCATAAATGGAAACAGACTTGACTGGAGTTTAGAAAATGCAGAAGTCTATTATGGATTCTATGAATTTCATGGAAAGGATAAAACAGGAAAGATCGTGGCTCAGATAAACGTTAACGGATACACTGGAGCACTTTGGATAGAGAGCTGGCATGGTCCAGTTATTAATGAATTGGAGGAGTAGAGATATTGTTGATATTTTCTCTTCCCTATTTATTTTGAGGTGACTTGAAAATGATGTACGGAGGAATTTCTGGATTTGGAATGTTTGGATTTGGTTTGATCTCCATGATCCTCTTTTGGGGGTTAGTTATAGTGGGGATCACCCTACTTGTGAAATGGATTATAAAACAATATCGAGTGGATAGATTCTATATAGAAGAATCTCCACTTGAAATTCTCAAGAAAAGATACGCACGTGGAGAAATTAATAAAGAAGAGTTTGAAGAGAGGAAGCGGGAATTACTCGAATAATTGCGGAGGAGTAACTTCTCCTCTTCTCTTAGACTTATTAACAATTACAGTCAAACTTAATATAAAAAAAATGGTATTAAGATGGAGGAGGAAGATGAAAAAACAATATGTAGTTTACGTGGTTTTTGGAGTTTTAGCCCTGCTCTTACTGCTCACACTTGGATACGAGCGAGGATCAGGCTTTTTTGGTTGTAGATACTGGGGAGGAATGATGCACGGTATGATGCATGGGCATGGATTTGGATTTGGTTTTGGATGGATAATCTGGCTAATTTTGGTAGTTATATTCATATATCTCTTAGTTTCGTTTAAAGAAGAACCAAAAAAAGAAGATGCAATTGATATACTAAATAAAAGGTTTGCAAGGGGAGAAATAACCAAAGAGGAATACATTTCAATGAAAGAGGAAATTTTGAAGAAATTTGAGGAATAATCATGTATACTTTGAAATTTTCAGTTTTTCAACTACAATATTTCAATTTTTATAAATCTGAAACAAAAATGTAATAGGAAAATATATACCTTAAAAACGCTAAACTGGTAATCATGACTGAGGATAAAGTAATTTTATTGGAAGATAAATTCAAGAAATCCCAGCGGTACATACCCGTTAGTAAAAGAAAAGAAATTATAAGGAGATTAGAAAATATAAAGGAAAGCATCACTCAGGTAGAGTTTGATCTCGATCCCAATCTTATAGAAAATGTTGAACTTGAGCTTGAAAAATATCCTGTCCCGTCTCATTCTTTCTTTCCTACCAACATCCCGTGGAAGACCCGCCTAAATCTTATGTTCACTCATCCAGTATTCTGGATTGTCTTGATATTCAGTCTTATATTAGAATTTCTCCTCATCAAGACTATTTAGTTGATATTCGACATAGGAATATTGATTTTCACGACTGAGGTTTTGTTTCTCCGTATTTATAGTAATTACCTTTATTTCGGTTTTATTTGCTGATTAAAAGCCGAAAAGGTGATAAATGATTGTTAAAATAAAACGCTCATGTCGTCTTTATACGAAAAATTTGAAGAGATTTACCAACAAATATTCAGAAGCAAATATACAGCTTTGGCTCTCCTAGCCCTAATCGAAAATGGCGACAAATTAGAACGCCCAAGATTACGAGAAATCGTTCAATGTAGAGATTTCAACAAATACGTAATAGTTCCTCTTTTAGATAACGGGTACATCGAGATCGATCAAGAAAAAGACAGATATCCCTACAAAACTTACGTTATTCTTACGGATAAAGGAAAAAGAGTTGCCGATAAATTAAAGACAGCCTTAGAGTGCGAGTGACTAACAAAATATTCTAGAAATATCTCTGGTAAGTATAAAAGTATGTTTATATACCTTTTGAATTAGCACTCTTTCTGGTGAATTTTATGTGCGAGTCTAAAGTAGTTTTAAAAAAAGGTGAAAAAACCGAAACCGTCATGGAAGAAGCATTAATTTTAGAAGTTAAAGAGGATAGAATAGAAATCTCGGGAATATTGGGAGAGAAAAAAAGCGTTGAGGCTAAAATCTCTAAAATCGATCTAGAAAAGCATCAGATTATACTGGAGAAGTTTTAGATTTTGCCCTTTAAATGTTTGGTTTAAATCCTTTGATGTCTTCTATATATGAACGGAGCATCTCAGCAACGCTCCAAGCCTGGGATATGCATCCTCTTGGTTTATTTGGAAAATCTCCATCAAATATCTCAGATATAGTTGCAATTCCTGCCTTTTTTACATGATCTAATACAAAGGTGAAGAATAATTCTTCGGCAAATTTTTTACTCCTTTCTGAGTAATTGTTCACCTTAATGAAGGCGCTTAAAAAATGACCGAGTAGCCAAGTCCAAACTGTTCCCTGGTGGTATGCAGTATCTCTTTCCCATAGATTTCCCGTATAGGTTCCCCTGTAATTTTTGTCCGAGGGAGAAAGGCTTCTAAGTCCATAAGGAGTCAATAATTCCTTCATTATTATTTGTATAATGCTCTTCTCCCTTCTGTTATTTAGCAGAGTAAATGGAAGGCTTACCGCGAATATTTGGTTTGGTCTTACGGAATCGTCCGCATAATTTTCTCTAATCACATCGTATAAGCATCCTTTTTCCTCGTTCCAGAATTTTTCGTTAAAACTATGTCTTACAAGTTTGTATTTATCTTCATATAAAGAATGGTCTTTATTTAACTCTTTACAGATCAATTCCATAGTTTTTAATGCATTATACCATAGGACATTTATTTCTACGGCCTTTCCATGTCTAGGTGTAACGACATAGTCTCCAACTTTAGCATCCATCCAGGTTAGTTGGATATTTTCATTTCCTGCGCTTATTAGTCCGTCTTCATCCATAAAAATATCGAAATGAGTGCCTTTCATATATATAATTAAATATTATATCTTTCATAGTTTGGAATAATTTTCTTCCAACCCAATCGAAATCATTCGTATATTCTAAATATTTGTATACAGCATAAAAAAACCATAGCGAAGCGTCTACAGTGTTGTAAATCGCTTCTTCTCTATAATCTGAAAAACTATTAGGGATCAGTCCGTCCCTGCAATAACTTGAAAAAGTAAGCAGAATATCTTTAGCATAATCGAATCTTCTCGTAACTAGAGTTAAACCCGGTAAAGCAATCAAAGCATCTCTTCCCCAATCAGAAAACCAATGGTAACCGGCTATTATCGTTTTTGAAGAAGTAGACTTTCTTTCAACAATAAACGAATCCGAAGCATTTATAAGCGCTTTTATGGCAAAATCTACAGGATCGTCTTTAATATCATATATAGAGGATAATTTTTCATTCAATTCATTTAATCTATCTAATTGTTTCTTATACATCGAATCAAAGACTTTTGGATCTTCCGAGTAGTATTCATCAAATACTCCTTCAACATCTTGATATCCACCACAAGCAAGAATGTTAAACTTAGTTTTTTTATCAATTTTTATCAAAAATCTTCCAGGACAATAATGATCTTCCCTATCGTCCATGCCTCTCTGAGTTTCGATATCATATAACATGTCCCTGTACCAATTTCCTATTTTAAAGTATTCAGCAAGGTCGGATCCTATGATGAGAGAGGGAGCATTACTAAAAGAAGATCTTAAACGAGTTTTTTTTTGCTTTCTTCCTCTAAAAATTCCCAATCTAGCGGTAGATGTGTATTACCGTGGTAGTCTCTTGAATTTATAAGCGGACGTATATCAATTGTCAATTCCTTTGAAGGATCCTCAACATTTACATCATAAGATATTATGGAGGCATTTTCTCCGTGAATCATGAAAATTTTTTTATCTATGAAGACGTCCTCAATGCTATAAATGAATCTTGGAAAAGGATCTAATCTAAACTGTTTTAAAAATTTATACCCATTTGGGTGTATCACATTTGGATACTTATTTGTAGAAATCTCATAGACCTTATCTCCGTAAATAATGCTTTCTTCAAGCTTAGATAGTAAGAGCCACCTATCAACAGGAGGGTTCAGAGACGCTATCAGCAAGCCATGGTATTTTCTTGTATTGGCTCCAGTAATGGAAGAGGATACGTATCCACCCAAACCGTTGGTGATAATCCACTCTTTATCAAAACATTCTTCGTAAGTTGGATTTGTAAATGAGAACATAATCATTCCTCTATCAGTATGGCTCTTGAGGGACCGCCATCTCCATCTTTTATCTTCAAAGGCAAACAAACAAAGAAATATTTCTTCTGCTCTGCGTTGCTTAAATCTAATCCTTCTATTACCAAAATTTCATTTTTCAATAACCCTTTGTGCACCTTTGCACCCTCGCTTCCAAACTTTTCGATGGACAAGTAATCGGTTCCGACAGTCCTTACTCCATTTTCAATGAGATATTTAGCCGCTTCTTCCGTTAAATATATGTAATTCTTGGAAAAATCCTTTTCTTTCCAGAGAAAAGAGTTTTTAGTTTTGAATAGTATGATATCGTTTTCCTTAATATGGTCTTCGAACTTTTTTAGATCTTCTGCTGTTATCTTTTCATTTAAATCGGTTAAATCCAATACAAACGCGTATCCAACCAGATTATCCAGTTTTATTTTGTCAATGCCCTTTTCTCCTTCTAAGAAATGCAGTGGCGGATCTATATGCGTGCCTGCATGAGCACTTATAGATAGATTGGATAAATTATAGGGACTTCCTGCTGAGATATTTAAAACCCTGGTTATCAGTGGTTTAGGGTCTCCCGGGAATACGTGCATGTCTTCTGAAATAATCACAGAAATATCTATTACCTTCATTATAACAATATCCTTTTTCCATTTGGAAGTATCTTAAGTTTTGCGATAATACTTGTTAACATTTAATGTAAACAAATATTTTGCTTTGAAAGTATCTGACCCTTACTACTCAATTATGGGATAATAAAATATAGGGCGTAATATCTAATTTTATACAGAAATTATACTATTCTAACTTAGTCCTTAACCTATTAACTATCAATTCATCCAATACCTGGAAAATAACCAGCGATTAAGGTTGCATGGGCTCCATTTGGTCCACTAGGAGTCAAAGTGACTTTGATTTCACCCGGAGATAAATTTCCCATGCGGAAATACGAAACAGCGTTAGGTTGAGGATTAATTGTATACGGACCCGGAAAAACTGCCCATACTTCATAAACGGTTCTATCATCTCTTTGAACATTTATATAAAGCCTTGATAAGCCATAACTTATAATTTTAATGTAATAATCTTCTTCTATTGGAATCTCGATTTTCTTTGTAACTGTGTCATGAATAGCATCGTTGTTACTCCTATGTACTGCCCTATTTTCGAGGTAAATCGGATCAAATCCACAAACACAAGAAGATAGCACTGGAGTTATGGTGCTTATTAAAAGTGCTAATACCGAAAAAATTATTGTGCCCCCATTCTTCAAATTTGCCACCCCCCATATTAAGGCCTACAACAAAATAGGACAGTTAATATTTAAATATTTCTTCCTGAATCTCTTAAAGGCGGCGAAAATGCAAATAATTTGATAAAAAAGGTATGCAAACATTTTGAAATTATGGGGAAAATGAGGACACCGAAAAATCGAAGATGGCGAGGGCAAGGGAGAGGATGGTGTCCTCATTAATTAATATAAAGATTTTCTATTTATTTTTTTCGTTTTTGTCAGACACATGTCCTATTTATCTCTAAAAAACTTATCTTAGAGACTTATAGTAAGATTAGGTTTTATTTTCAAGTTGAAAGAACAAGACGTTAAATATATTGCACCTACAAATCTGCAATAATAACCACAAATATGTTTAGAGAGAGCATAATTAGTGGTTATCACATTAATTTTCTTGCGATGCAAAAATCAGACCTAGTTTTTAGGGTCCTTGGCAGACCAAGGGTTATAGACGAAATATCCGGAGTGCACTTAGAGGATTTTTTCAGAATTATGTGCATAATGGATCAAAATTCGTATACTGGGCACCTCAAGATTTGTTCAACGAGTACAGAGTCTGAAACTTGGATGATTTTCAGGAAAGGCACATTA
>JABAOF010001267.1_pt1 | contig 38045 bp, 36 predicted proteins | sample 7062171 | NCBI WGS metagenome assembly JABAOF01 (sample SAMN14538628, study PRJNA623070) | marine sediment metagenome | biome: marine biome [ENVO:00000428]; feature: marine pelagic biome [ENVO:01000023]; material: deep marine sediment [ENVO:00002113] | place: India: Gulf of Khambhat ...
GGGTCCAGTGCTACTGGAGCGGCCGACCGACCGCGGATTGGATGTTCTCGCTAGCATACACGGAAGATGCCAACTGGAACGACACCAAATGGAAACATCCGAAGTTCAACCAGCTTATCAAAGCGGCCCGGGCAGAGCTTGACGACAAGAAACGGCGCGACATGTACGTGGAGTGTCAGAAAATTGTCCGCGATGAAGGTGCCACCCCCGTTCCGATGTTTTCCCTGCAGCTTTCAGCGGCAAGCAAAAAGCTCGGGTTCGAAAACCCGGCGGCAAACTGGGAGTTTGACGGCTTTAGGATCGCAGAGCGCTGGTGGTTTAAGTCGTAACCGGTCAGTGAATTGATGGCGTTTGTTGAACCCTGTCACACCCGTCCTCTCCCCAAGGGAAGAGGACGGGGTGAGAGGGGAGATAGGGCAACAATAAATACCATTTCGGTTAGTCCCAGATGAATATCCTGAAGATAGTGTCCAAACGCATTGCTTTGGGCGTGCTGACCATTATCGTCATATCGGTTCTTATTTTCCTGGGCGTGGAAGCGCTCCCGGGCGATTTGGCCTCTGCCATCCTGGGGCAGGAGGCCACGCCTGAAACCGTTGCCGCGTTTCGCAGGGAACTGAAGTTAGATCTTCCACCGCATGTTCGGTATTTCGCTTGGTTGGGCGATTTCATGCGAGGTGATCTCGGCACGTCTCTGGCCAACAAACGTCCGATTGCCGAGTTAATCAGCTGGCGTTTCGCCAACACGCTGTTTTTGGCGGCTTCCGCGGCAGTGATCGCGGTGCCGATCTCAATTATTCTGGGAATACTGGCGGCCCTTTACCGTAACACGCTGTTTGACCGCATCATTTCTATGGTTACCCTGAGCACGATCTCCTTCCCGGAGTTCTTCGTGGCCTACATTCTCATCTTTCTTCTTGCGGTACGTTTGATTATCTTTCCGAGTATTTCGAACATAAACGACCAGATGTCCTTTTGGGAGAAGATCCACGCCATTGTTCTGCCCTGCCTGACGCTGACAATGGTCGTTGTCGCCCACATGATGCGCCAGACTCGTGCCGCGATCATCAACATCCTGTCCAGTTCGTTTATCGAGATGGCCCAGTTAAAAGGGCTAAAGCGCATGCGGATCATCGTTCTCCATGCATTTCCGAATGCCCTGTCGCCGGTCATCAATGTGGTCGCCCTCAACCTCGCCTATCTTGTTGTAGGCGTCGTGATCGTTGAAGTGGTATTTGTGTACCCGGGCTTGGGGCAGCTTCTGGTGGACTCGGTATCGAAGCGTGATCTACCGGTTGTTCAGGCAAGCGGCCTTATTTTTGCGGCTACCTATGTCGGGCTTAATCTTGCTGCCGATGTGCTGTCAATCATCAGCAACCCGAGGCTGCGAAGTCCTCGATAAGGGAAGCACGAGATGGCCTTTTTCAAATTGCTCAGACAATCCCCCCTTAGCGCTCGCATCGGCCTTGGAATGATACTGATTAATGTCGCCGCAGCCGTTTTTGTGCCATTTGTGGCCCCCTACACGGAAACAGAAGTCGTTGGCGACGTTTGGCTCCCCTCGAGTAAAGACCATCTGCTGGGTACTGACCATATAGGGCGGGATCTGTTTACACGTCTGCTATACGGTGCCCGCAACACCATTGCCATAGCCTTTGCAACAACAGCGCTTTCCTTCGTTGTCGGCATTGTTTGCGGTTTCTTTGCAGCAACCCTTGGTGGCTGGACGGACCAGGCGCTGAGCCGTATTGTCGACATCATGATGGCCTTTCCCACCCTGATTTTTGCCTTAATGGTGCTGTCCGTGGTGGGGACGTCGGTAACCGCTTTAATTCTGGTGATTGCACTGCTTGACTCGACCCGGGTTTATCGCCTGTCCCGCGCCGTGGCCATGGATATTGAAGTCATGGAGTTCGTTGAGGCAGCCCGGCTTCGCGGTGAAGGGATCTGGTGGCTCATGCGCCACGAGATTTTGCCAAATGCCATGCCGCCGCTGGTTGCAGAGTTCGGTTTACGCTTCTGTTTCGTATTTCTCTTTATCGCGGCTCTGAGCTTCCTTGGACTTGGCATTCAGCCTCCTACGGCGGACTGGGGAGGCATGGTACGGGAAAATGCAGGGGCAATCACCTTCGGCATCCTCACACCCCTATGGCCGGCAGGGGCGATCGCATTCTTGACGGTCGGCGTCAATTTGGTTGTCGACTGGTTTCTCCACATCGCCAGCGGATTGAAGGATTACCAGTGATCCCAAAGTGAAAACTCAGTGAGGTGGTATTTGTCATACCTTGTGAGAGGCCGATTATTGCTAGGTCATGTCGTTTATCGCAAAGATGTAGAGTGATGGCTGCCATCGACTCAATTAGCGAATAACAAATGATAAGCGACTTTCGATTGTAACGTTACCGCTTAATTGACGATCAATTCTATGTGAGCACGGTAGGTTGACCATGATTAGAGTACTGACTATGAAACAAATTGTGATAGAGGGCTTCAGTACGGAGCAAGAGCAATGGATGCCGATCGTCAACAGCATCGATCTGACTCTGGATCGGGGGGAAGTCCTCGGTCTGATAGGGGAATCGGGAGCGGGAAAATCGACCCTCGGGCTTGCCGCCATGAACTACACCCGGCAGGGTTGCCGAATCGTCTCCGGTTCGATTGTCTTTGACGGCACGGAGCTGTTCGGCGCATCAGAAGAGGTCTTAAGAAAAACCAGGGGTACCCGTATCGCCTATGTCGCCCAAAGCGCTGCAGCGTCATTCAATCCAGCCCATCGGCTCATAAAACAGTATGCCGAAGCACCGGTTCAGCACGGGCTGATGAGTTTTGCTGAAGCGGAAAGAAAGGCCGTAGACATCTACAGACGTCTCCTGCTGCCGGATCCTGAAAGGATTGGTTATCGCTATCCCCATCAGGTCTCGGGAGGACAGCTGCAGCGTGCCATGGTGGCCATGGCCATGGCCTGCCAACCTGATATCATCGTATTTGATGAGCCGACAACGGCGTTGGACGTTACCACACAGATCGAGGTTCTGGCAGCCATCAAGAATATTACCAGACAATTCGATTCAGCGGCTATCTACATTACCCACGACCTGGCCGTCGTGGCTCAACTAGCCGATCGAATCATGGTACTGAGATACGGCAATCTGGTCGAAGAAGGAAATACCAGGAAAGTCATGGCCAATCCCAAAGAGGAGTATACCAGGCGATTACTCTCGGTCCGCACACTCCGAGAGGAGAGGGATCTGTACGCCACGGAAAAGGATGTGGTTCTGGAAGTTGACAATGTATCGGCAAGTTACACCGGAAAAGAAAGGGTCCTTGAAGACATCAATCTTAAGGTCAGACGGGGCAGGACCATTGCGCTGGTCGGGGAATCGGGAAGCGGCAAAAGCACTCTGGCCCGAGTGATAACGGGTCTGCTACCACCGCTTCAGGGGAGAATCATCTATGACGGAAAGGAACTGCCGCCGGCTTTGAAGTCACGTGATCGCGAGAGTCTGAGGCAAATGCAGATGATTTACCAAATGCCGGACACGGCCGTCAACCCGAGACAGACGGTAAGGAAAATCCTTGGGCGTCCTCTCAGCTTCTATTTCGGAATGCGGGGAAAAGAGAGAGAGAATCGGATCTCAGAACTTCTGGAAATGATCGAATTATCACCCAAGAAATACATCGATCGTCTTCCCAGAGAACTGTCAGGGGGAGAGAAACAGAGGGTCTGCATCGCACGCGCCCTGGCGGCAAAGCCCGACCTGATTATCTGTGATGAACCGACGTCGGCCTTGGATCAATTGGTCGCTGAAGGGATATTGAAATTGCTCCAAGATCTCCAAAATGAACTGCAGGTATCCTATCTTTTTATTACCCATGATCTGGCCACGGTCAAAGCGATTGCCGATGAGATTGTCGTCATGCTGAGAGGCAGAATTGTAGAACAGGGTCTGAAGGGGGAAGTGCTCACGCCACCCCATCATGAATATACGGAGCTTTTGCTCTCTTCTGTGCCAGAGATGGACCCGGATTGGCTTGACCGTCTTTTGGAAAAACGACAGGCTGCCCCGTCGCCAGGGGCTTGAGTTTCCTGATTATTGGGCATTGCGTGCTTGCGTTGCCAGCCCTAGGAGCGCGAGTTGAGCCGGGACTCGCCATGTGAGAGATCGATAAGAATAGCACAGGGGCTAAGGGAACTAAGCGAAATCAGATATCCGGGTCATAGATAGGGGGGGTCGTTTTGTCGGAAGTAAAGGAACTCGAGTGTCTATTGACGCACGGGAGAATCAGTCGTCGTGACTTTTTGGCTCGCCTATCTGTTTTAACCGTTACGGCTGGGCTCTCGCCGTTGTTGGTGACCGGCCCAGCACGGGCTGGGACAGCCAAAAAAGGGGGGCGGCTCAGACTCGGCTTGGCCGGAGGCTCGACAGCCGATTCTCTGGATCCTGCGGTGATCACAGACGCCATGGCGTATACTATCAATTGGCAGGTTAGAAACTGCTTGGTTGAAGTCGATTACAAGAGCAACCCCATCCCCGAACTGGCCGAAACTTGGGAAGCCTCAACCGATGCCACGACATGGACTTTCAAGCTGCGCAAGGGCGTGGAGTTTCACAACGGAAAAACCCTCGAGGCCGCGGATGTCATCTTTTCCATCAATCATCACCGGGGAAAAGACTCCCCATCGGCTGCCAAGGGCATTGTCAATTCCATCGAAGGCATCGAGGCTGACGGTAAACACACGGTCATTTTCACGTTGAAAGAAGGCGACGCTGACTTCCCATTTATCATGAGTGACCCTCACTTACCTATTGTTCCTGCCGGCACTCAGGGGCCAGATTGGGAAAAAGGCATTGGAACTGGCGGTTACATATTGGACAGCCATGAACCCGGTTACCGGGCCTTTGCCAAACGGAATCCAAACTATTGGAAGGAAGGACGTGCCCACTTTGACGAGGTGGAGACCATCGGTATCGCGAATGTCACAGAAAGAGTCGTCGCTCTCCAGAGAAAACAAGTCGACGCCATGAACCGGTTTAATCTGAAACTCACCCATTTGCTCCCGAGGGCACGTAACATTCAGATCATAGACGTCACCGGTGCAAAGCATTACTCGATCCCCATGCTCACCGATAGGGAACCGTTCAATAACAATGACGTTCGACTGGCAATGAAGTACGCCATTGACCGTGAACATATGCTTGAACAGATCTTACGCGGTTACGGCACCCTCGGCAATGACCATCCCATAGCACCAACACAGAAATACTACGCTTCTGAATTACCACAGAGGAAGTACGACCCGGACAAGGCCAGGTTCCACATGAAGAAGGCTGGAATGTTAGATTACACGTTCAGGCTTCATGCCGCTGAGGCTGCGTTCGGGGGAGCCGTCGACACTGCCATGCTATACAGAGAACATGCTGCAAAGGCCGGTATCAAAATAGAAGTCATAGTGGAACCTAATGACGGTTATTGGAGTGACGTGTGGATGAAAAAGCCTTGGGTCATGTGCTATTGGAGCGGCCGGGCGACTGCAGATTGGATGTTCTCTACCGCATACGCGGAGGATTCAAACTGGAACGACACCTTCTGGAAGCACGAGCGGTTTAATAAACTCCTCAATGCGGCTCGGGCAGAGCTTGACGAGGCAAAACGACGTGAGTTGTACCTGGAATGCCAGAGAATTGTGCGCGACGAAGGGGGTGTCATTATTCCTGTGTTTGCAAATTGGATTGAGGCGGCGAGCGAGAAGTTGAGATTCGAGAATCCGGCGGGAAATTGGGAAATGGACGGTCTGAGGGCCTCGGAGCGTTGGTGGTTCGAATCGTAATATCAAAGAGTAGGGCAATCTAAGACAAGGGAGTAGGCCAAACGCAGTGCGTTTGGCCTACTGTTCTTGAGGCATAAGGTTCAAAGGAAGTGCTTGCTGTGGCTCGCCCCTTACTTTCCCTTTCGGTCCTCTCTCCGCAGCCCCGTAGAGGATTGGAAGAAACATTACGCGGGGGAATCTTCTCTTTTGCACTCACAGGGTTTATTGGCTATAATGGGCGGGGCAGATCTGTGGGAGTATACGAGGGTCCAACAATAGCTCTCCTCGTATTCTGCAGGGACCACATGACAATATTGATTTGAAAGGAGATACTGTTGTGGGAAAAATTCAGACGAGGATGGGGGATGGGTATCGTATTGAGATGGCGGAGGCCGAAATCAGGAGAGATTTAGAGGATGGGGCCAAAGAGGCCGCAGAACGAGCAGACGTTCCGATCCTTGGCGATGATGAATTAAAGCATCTATTCGATATCTTCCAATGTCGGGACCGGAGCGTGGGGGTCGAAAGGGGCAAGGAGGTTGTCCTTAGCTATGACAGTGCGACGACCAAGATTAAGCGGGCTCATGTATCAGTCAGCAAGATTCAATCATTGCAGATTTTCGAAAGGGCGTTCGGCGCAGACACTTTGGAACTTGCCCACATCGATTACAGTTTCAAACCGGTGAAGCCTATTGTCGTGTTCGAAAAACCGATAATGGAACAGGCAGTTTTGATAACCATTTCTCCAATGTTTTATGGTGCCATGCCGAATCTGGGATTGTACAGCCAGCCAGACGGTCCGTGCCCAAACCCTGGGGATCTTCTTCCTGAGGGCAAGATATCAGAAGCCAAAGCGTCATATGAAGAGGCGGTGGAACATGCGGTAAAGGATATGGTCTATGTGGGAAGTGAAATGTATGAAGCCGGTGCAGACGGGATCAATTTCGACACGACAGCGGCAGCGGGAGATGCGGAGTTCTTGGCGGCACTCAGAGCTGTTGAGATCCTGAGAAAGAAATATCCTCAGATGTGTATCGAAATGGGAATGGCCTCAGAGTTTGTCCTAGGGATGCATGGAGAGCTGACCTACGACGGAGTTCGTCTGGCGGGGCTATATCCACATGACCAACTGAAATTGGCAGAGAAAGCAGGGGTGACAATCTTTGGACCCGCCATAAACATCGTTACCAATAGGTCACTGCCCTGGAATCTAGCTCGGGCGATTACATTCACGAAGGCCTGTTCTGAAAAATCACAGATCCCCATACATGCCGATTTGGGAATGGGGGTAGGTGGGGTCCCCTTAGCGATTACTCCGCCCGTGGATGCAGTATCGAGAGCCTCAAAAGCGACCGTGGAGATTGCTCGGTTGGATGGGTTGTAGGTAGGCGTTGGCGACCCGTGTGGCATGCACGTTACCCATGCAATTGCCTCGGGCATGGGCGGGATGCGCACCGCCGGAGATCTGGTGGCGCGTATGCAGATGTCTCGAGGGATGAGGATCGATGAAGCGAAGAAATACGTGGCTGACAAATTGGGGATTGCAGTGGCTGATATCTCAGATCCCGTGATTATGAGTGAAGTCAGAGAAGACCTGGACCTGGGCCGGGTCAATGAGACCCCTGGAGTGGCCAAGGGGATAGACGCGAAATTTCGTATCGCCGACGTGCTCGGAATCGAGATCAACTGTGTCAACCTGTTCAAAAAGAGAATAGGCATCTGACCTCAATAGGCAGGGGCTTAAACAAGGGGGTTTTTGAGTGTCTATCCCATTTTCTGTTGTTCAGAAACAGCGGCTGCGAGAAATTGGTGTTTCTGAAGAGCTCCTCGATCAGAAGTTCAAGGACACTCGCGAAAGGGATAGCGCCTTTCGTGGGATAGAAAAGATGGCAACCCGGAAGAGCCGGATGCGAATTGTCGAACTCCAGGAGACTCGCCTTCGGCCTGTCCTGTGTGAGCTCGAGAGTTCCCTGGTTGAAACCTTGACCAACGCAGGATTCGTCCAGGTGGTGACACCACTGATCATCGCCCGGGATATGCTTACGAAAATGTCAATTACGCCAGACCATCCCTTGAACAAGCAGGTTTTTTGGATTGAAAAGAATCGATGCCTCAGGCCGATGCTCGCCCCGAGCCTTTACTCCCTGTTGAAGCGATTGGTCAGATTGTGGAAGAAGCCGATTCAGATCTTTGAGGTCGGTCCCTGCTTTCGTAGGGAATCCCGGGGAGCCCAGCACACGAATGAGTTCACAATGCTGAATCTTGTGGAGTTAGGTCTAAGAGAAGAGGAGAGAAAAGCTCGCCTAGAGGAACTGGTCAGGTTAGTCATGGCGGGTTCAAGAATAGAGACGTATGATTTGGTTACCAAGCCGTCCGAGGTTTATGGAGATACCATTGACGTCGTTTCGGGTGTCGAGGTGGGATCGGCTGCGATGGGGCCCCACAGGCTGGACGCCCCGTGGGGGATATTCGATCCATGGGTGGGGGTTGGCTTTGGTTTGGAGCGGCTCGCCATGGTAAGCGAGGGATTTCAGAATATTCAACGTGTAGGTCGAAGTCTCGAGTATTTGGATGGAGTTCGGTTGAACATATGACAAAAAAGCGAAAGAGGCAGTGTCAGGTCTTGACATGAGACATCCGAACTTTAGCGACCTCGAGTGGTAAACAATTCCTGGCTCAGGTGATGTCTCATGTCAAGACCTGACACTGCGGTGAAAGGAGGATGGTGACAATGACGAAGGAAGAAATCTTCGACGGGGCGCGTCAGGCCGTTGTGGAAAGAGATGCTGCGAGGGCGGAGGAGTTGGCCCGCCGCGGACTGGCTGAAGGTGTAGATCCCATGGAATTAATGAACTCAGGTTTTATCCCGGGGATCAGCGAGGTGGGGGATCTCTTTGGGGTTGGGAAACTCTTCTTACCCGAGCTGATTCAATCGGCTCAGGTGATGCAAAAAGTGACCGAAATCATCAATGCGGCACTCCCGAACGATGTCGAGAAGGGGAAGGGTACGATCATTGTTGGAACCGTTGAGGGGGATATTCACGACATTGGAAAGACAATCGTCGTTTCTCTTTTTAAGGCGAATGGCTTTGATGTTTATGATCTGGGGCGGGATGTTCCTATTGATCGATTCATTGAAGAAGCCGAAAAAGTGAAAGCCGACATCATTGGGTCGAGCGCGTTGCTGACAACAACCATGGATGTACAGAGGCGGTTGGAAATCAAGCTGAAAGACCTGGGCCTGAAAGGCAAGTACAAAACGATTGTTGGGGGAGCTCCCGTGACGCAGCGCTGGGCCAACCGGATCGGTGCGGATGCCTTTGCCATAGACGCGGCAGACGGCGTCAAAAAGGCCAAGGAATTGCTGGGAAAAGATTGACGGCGTCAAGAAGAATCGTCTGGCGATAACCGCTAAAGGACAATGTGATGAGAATAGCCGTCGTCGGTGGGAAGCTCCAGGGAATTGAGACATGCTATTTGGCCCGCCGCGCCGGATGGGAAGTGGTACTTATCGACAGGGATCCACATGCGCCTGCGAGCGGTTTAGGTGGTGCTTTTTTTTGCCGTGATATTGTGAAGGAGCCAGAAGAGATCACCGATATCATTTCCGATGTACATCTTATCATTCCAGCCGTGGAGGATTTCGAAACGCTTCAATGCCTGGTAGAAGTCGCAAGAAAAGAGAGCATTCCTCTTGCCTTAGATCTTGAAGCTTACACCATAGCATCCTCAAAAAGAGAGAGTGATCATCTCTTCTATCGTCACGGTCTTTCTGCTCCCCGGTCATGGCCAGATTGCGGTATTCCAGCGATTGTGAAACCTGTCGGATCGAGTGGAAGTAAGGACGTCATGAGAATCACCGACCGCGGGACCCTCGACCGTTTCATTGAAAAGAATAGAACAACCCTTGCGGATTGGATCATTCAGGAATATCTGGAAGGGCCTTCTTACTCCCTTGAAGTGATTGGTTTGAATGGACAATCCATAACCTTTCAACCCACCGTCCTCGAAATGGACGCGGCCTATGATTGCAAACGTGTGATTGCCCCTGCTGGTCTTTCGAATGCCTTAGAACAAGAGTTCCGAACGATTGCGAGTACACTCGCTCAAACGCTTGGACTGACTGGCATCATGGATCTAGAAGTGGTGTGCCACAACGGTCGTCTAAAAACCCTAGAGATCGATGCTCGACTCCCGAGTCAGACGCCTTCGGCCGTGGAGCGCTCAACCGGGATTAACATGCTTGAACTCCTGCGAGAGGTTTTCGTCGAATCTCGACTACCGGAGACTCGGCCAACAGGGACCGAGCGTGGCGTTGTTTATGAGCATATTCGGGTGTCGAAAAATCATCTGGAAGTATCCGGTGAACACATCATGGCGCAGGGGGGACCGCTCCATTTAGAGAATGATTTTTTCGGTGCTGATGCGGCCCTCACCAATTTCTCCGGCCGGGATAAGCCCTGGGTCGCCACCTTGATCGTAAGCGAGACGAATCAGGAAAAGGCCTGGCAAAAACGATGCGACGTCATTGAAACGATCATGGGCGATTGCGAGGTTGCCTGCTACAAAGATCCGGTTCCGGATGGCTGCAGTGTTCTCAAGGAGAGACAGCGGTGACCCGTCTCGAAACAGGGGATCTTGCCGGCTTAGGTCAGACCCTGGACGACTATGACGACGAACTTCGGGCAAAAACAGGCAGAACTCTGAGGCAAATCGCGTGCCGAGCCGCAGGCCTTAGCGAAAAACAGATCCTGCAATCGATTCAAGAAACCAGAGTCGCTGTGATTTCGATGTCAGCTGGGCAGGGGGTTTTGGAGGGTTTTGCCCACGCTGTTCGGGATATTGTTAGCCATCTGGGCTACCAAGCCTTTGTACCCAACCTGTTCGATGTAGGGGGTATTGCTGGCGCAATGGAAGGGGGGGCTGACGTGGTTTTTATGGCGGACGATGCTCGCTTCATCGCCGCCAACTTATCGACTCGTCTCGTCGTTGATAATGCAGAGGCAACAGGGAGAGGATATGGGGCAGCCTTGGACGAGTTGACTGATGGGATACGGGGTCGCCGCGTCCTGGTAATAGGCGCCGGGCGAGTTGGAAAAGGTGCTGCTGGGATCGTGCGAGAGATGGGTGGGGAGGTTGGTGTATTCGACTCCAACCGGTTTCGATCGGAAGATCTAGCGCGGGAAGTGGAGGGTATTGCGGAAGGAGATCTCGAGAAGGCCCTGGAAACCTATACAATCCTTGTCGATGCCTCTCCAGCGCGGGGAATCATCGGGGCCAAGCACATTAAACCGTCGACCACGATGGTTGCCCCGGGCATTCCACTCGGATTGACTCCCGAGGCTCAATCGCGTATCGGGAGCCGGCTGATTCATGATCCCCTTCAAATCGGCGTCGCCACGATGATGATTTCTGCTGTCAAGCCCTGACATTGTGCCCAATCTATTCCCAGGGCCGCGTGAAAGTAGGTTCTGATTTGGCCCCATCTTAGGTATAAGCAAGTTCATTGGATCCGAAATCGGAATATCGAAATTCAGAGCAATTTCGAAATGCCAATATGACATGACCAAAAATCGTCCCCCATTAACCAAATACCTATTTGACACTGTGAGAGGTCTCCTTTGGTTTGAATCTAGGATTTGGGCCATTCGAATTTGTTTGTGATTTCGTGCTTCGAGCTTCGGATTTGGCACGTATTGATTAAGGGAATGAATCTTTTGCATCAATGGGTTACTTCTTTGGATAACCTAACCAGATTTCAGTTGTCCCTTGTCAGGGGCAGTTGTGACAAAACCTCTTGGAGAATCGGCTAATAGCTGGTTTTCATTTGACCTGCGTTGTGTTATATTAGGCAGGTCCTTGACGGAGCGTTTTGGGGGGTTGATCGGAAGGATCAACGCAGACTCTAAATCTGCGTAGGGGGGTGTAACTCCCCCACTCCTCGCCAACCGACGTTAAGACCCAGAAAGGGTGCCTGAGCATCTCGTTCACCAGACAGAATCAGAAACGTCGCAGCGCAAAGGAGTTGTTCAGCATCAGGGTGGAGGAACGGCCCTGCGGACCATGACGTTGGCGGTTAGGCCCCATGGCCTAGACCCTTGGGTGAAGCCGCAGTGGAGAGCCCTTCAGATTTTAGTCCCTCCGAATGGACTTCTGTCAGGCCTTTGATGAGAACAGGATAGCTGCTGTGGCCGAGAAAGCTCCCAAAAGAGTCTATTATAGAAAGCAGATCCCCCTGTTTCGACTGGTTCAGAAGATCAAACTCTGGCCCTCCCGGCGAGGACTGCTTCACGGTGTCAGAACGTTTGAAAGTCGTGGAGATTACGGCGAAATCATTACTCACTGCAACAAGAGGATGGTGGTCCGAAACTCCAAAAAGAGTCGATCGGCCCGGTGGCTTCGAAACAAGTGGTCTTTTGAAAACTGTCCAAAATGCAGGATACCAGCGTGGAAACTGGAGAAGTATTCCGCTACTTTCTTCCGACGTCGAACCGGCTCTCAGCTCCTGGAGAGTGGGCCACTTTCCGAAGCCCGACAGTAGCGCCCCTTCCCCTTTCTTTCGCTCCCCTCAAACGTAGCCGAATGTCACAAGATTCACGAGAGAAACACATACCCCGTCGTGGGTTGAGGGTTGAGGCGAGAAAACCCTAGCCTCAAGCCCCGCGCAGCGAGACGCTCCTCCAGCCTCATGTCCTTAAGCCCTTCGGTCTCTGTGGTCGCCTTTTTCCCCTTATTCCTGTTGTTGATTTCTAGATTTTAAGGCCGGATCGGTCCCGGAATCTCCGGACACAATTGATCTCGATGCCGAGAAGCTCGGCGATGCGAAACTTCGACTCAATACCTTTGGCCATTCCTGGGAGATCTCTCACCATGCCAAGGCGGTAGTCCTCCCTCACCTCATTCATCACAACCGGGTCTGCGAGTTCCAGGGGAGACACACCGAGTTTTCCTGAGACGTAGGCCTTGGCCTCACGGAGTTTCATCCCGCGGGACATCTGCATACGGGCTACCAGATCTCCAGCAGCACGCATACCGCCCATGCCCGCGGCGATAGCGTGAGTCACAGCCATGCCGAGGGGATCACCAACGCCAACCTACAAGCCGTCGAGACGGAGGATTTCGACCAGGGCTTTGGAGGTCTTTGAGACGACATCGGTTGGCGGGTTGTCGACAACTGGCACAGACCCAACTCCCATGCCCACGTTGGCATGAATCGGGATAGTCGAGTTTTCGACACACGGTTTAAGGAAGGTTACGGTCCGAGATAGATTCCATGGGCAGGAGTGACTGGTGCTGGTATTCACAACAGGCCCAAAAATCGTGACACCAGCGTCTTGGGCGAGTTTTACCTGCTCGTGTGGATAGAGGCCTGCCAAACGAACCCCCTCATAGGTCATTTCGCCGTGCATACCGAGAATAAACTCACCAGCCATCCCCAATTCAATGCACATGTCTGGGTATTTCTCTTTCAGGATTTTTGTTGTCCGTAAGGTTGCCAGAAAGTCGGGGTCACCCGCAGCGCCCGTGGTGTCGAAGTTGATGCCATCGGCACCTGATTCGTACATCTTCCCAGCGACGTACACCATGTCTTTCACCGCATGCTCCACCGCTTCTTCATGGGCAGTTCTCGCCTCTTCGATTTTTCCCTGAGGGAGGAGCTCCGCCGGATTGGGCACCGGCCCGTCGGGCTGACTGTAGATGCCCAGGTTGGGCATCGCCCCATAGAATAGAGGCACTGTGGATACCAGGAGTGCCTGTTCGAGGACCGGCTGTTCATCCCCTGTGATAGGCTTGATCTGTTTGTAACTGTAATCGATGTGTGCCAGTTCCATCGTGTCGGCTCCGAGGGCACGTTCAAAGAATTGAATCGCCTGGATTCGCCCGGTTGAGACGCCCAGTCGCCTCGTTTTTATCGTTCCGCCATCAAAAGAGAGAACCACCTCGTTACCGAGCTCTACGCTGGCGAATTTTGCCGAGGTGTCAAAGATATCAAAGAGGTGTTTCAACTCGGTTTCGCTTAGGGGAGGAACCTCCGCCATTCTGGCGGCGTCTTCGGTCCCCTCCTCGAGGTCGCGTCTCAGATCGACCTCGCTCATTTCGATGAAGGTTCCGTCCCCCATTCGAGTCACGATCTTTTCCATGTCAAATCACTCCTTTCTCACGTACGGACTGGAGTAGATCTCCCCTGGTGCGACCCAAATATGCGGGGAGGCCCCACCCCATTATACGGGGTAGTCCAGAAATTGCCAGGACATTTCACTTGGCACATCTCTTCGCTGCTGCCCTCACAGTGACCCTGTCGCTTCCGCTCACGTCGCTCAGAAACAAGAGAATGGGCTCTCGGCCGACATGGCGCTCACAAACACACTGGTGAGATCTGAATCTCTAGGGAACTTCAGACTCTCAGAACCACTTGACATTTTCATCATTCTGTCTAGTATGGGGAATGATCTTCCCTTGTACGGGAGAATACCGTTTTCAGGAGGTGGGTGGCTTTGAAACGAAACCTTCATGCTGGCAAAAAATTGAGCGGGGGGTTGAGCCTCGGTGTGTTTTCAGAAGATGAACTCTACGAGATTCATCTCGCAACCCTGGAAGTTCTTCGAGAGACAGGTGTTTTTGTGGAAGACAAGGAGGCTCTGGAAATCTTTGACGGTGGTGGCGCCGCTGTCGACCCAAAAGGCAAGATCGTAAGAATCCCTCCCTATGTGGTGGAGGATGCAGTTCGGTCTGCTCCTTCAAAGCTCAATCTGGCGGGCCGCGACCCGAAGCAGGATATCGTGCTGGAAAGTAACCGAGTCGGGTTCACCAACTTTGGAGAAGGGATTCAAATGCTTGACGCGTATTCTGGAAAAGTGAGGCCCTCAACCAAGGGAGACGTGGCGGCGACCGCTCTGATGGTGGATTACCTGAGTGATTTGGACGTGTATGAGAGAGCCGTAGGCGCCCACGATGTGCCGCAGGCGGTGGGGCAACTCCATAATGCCGAAGCGTGGATGCCGAATACGACAAAGCACGGTTTTATGGGGCCATTCGATGGGTACCAGCTGGAAAAAATCCTGGACATGGCTGCTGCGATTGTCGGCGGAAGGGAGAGACTCCAGGAGCGCCCGATTATCTCGTTTGTTACGTGTCCTGTGAGCCCGCTGAAGTTGGTGAAAGACTGCTGTGAGATCATCATCGGGTCAGCCCGGAACGGCATTGTGATCAACATTCTTTCCATGGCCATGGCCGGAGGTTCATCGCCTGTGACTCTTGCGGGAACCCTCGTGACCCATAACGCGGAAGTCCTCGCTGGGATTGTGCTCAGCCAATTGGTTTGCAAAGGGGCACCGGTCATTTATGGGAGCTCGACGACTGCTATGGATCTCAGGCTTGCCACCGCGTCGGTAGGGTCGCCCGAATGCGCGATGATAAATGCGGCAGTGGCACAGATGGCTCGGTACTACCTGCTGCCGAGTTGGGTCGCTGGTGGGTAGGGTGACAGCAAAACATTGGATGCACAGGTAGCCCATGAGAAGACCCTCACCGCTTTACTCCCAGCTTTGGCAGGTGCCAATCTGATATACGGTTTGGGAATGCTCGAGATGGGAATGACCTTCAGTTTTGCGCAGCTTGTCATGGATAATGAATTCGCACGGATGATAAAGCATGTCGTCCGAGGAATTCCCGTCAATGATGAGACACTCGCAGTCAACGTCATCCGGGAGATAGGCCCCTTCAGGGATTTTCTCAGTCATGACACCACCCTCAAGTACATGCGGGAGGTCCAGTCTCAGCCCCGATTGATTGACCGGACCATGCGAGAAGACTGGGAAAAATCGGGTCGAAGCGACATGACCCAAAGAGCAGAGGAGGAAGCGAGACACATTCTGGAGACCCACAAACCGGAACCCCTCTCTGATAGCGTTCTCGCTACCCTCCGGTCGATTGTCGAGGAGGCAGAGAAGGAACTTGGGCTTGCTAAAGGGACGAGTGGGGAGTGAACTCATCTTTTCTTGGGGATCAATTCGTTTCGCTCATGGGAAAGGTCTACTAGAAGGTGACTGTACCTGTCAATATCATGTCCAACAGGTGCACCATGTCGAGAATGCACGCGGGAGGGGGGGACAAGAGTAAAACAGTTTGAAGACATCTTGGAGAGGCGATGGGAACAAAAAACCTTTGTTCGGGGAGGTGGTGTGTCGTTGAAACGGAACCTATATGCCGGCAAAAGGCAAAGTGGGGGACTAAGGCTAGACGTTTTTACCGATGATGAACTCGACCAGATTCATGGGGCCACGCTAGAGGTCTTATGGAAAACGGGTATTTTCGTGGAGGACGAGGAGGCCCTGGAGGTTTTTGACGCTGGGGGAGCGACTGTCGATCTCAAGAGCAAGATCGTGAAAATCCCCCCCTATGTGCTTGAAGACGCGGTCAGTTCGGCACCCGAAATAGTCATATTGGCCGGGCGTAATTCCAACAATGACATGGTCCTTGAGCGCAGCCGTGTTGGATTCACGAATTTCGGTGAGGCGATCCAGGTTGTTGACGCCCATACCGGTGAACTGAGAGAACCCACCAAGGCAGACGTCGGAGACTGTGCCCTTGTGATTGACTACCTCGAGCATGTTGATGTCTGCGAAAGACCGATGGGCGCCCACGATGTGCCGCAGGCGGTCGCAGCGCTCCATAACGTCGAAGCCATGCTCTCGAACACGACCAAGCACTGTTTTCTGGGTCCCCAAAATGGGCATTTGGCAAAGAAAGTTGGAGACATGGTGGCGGCCGTTGTTGGGGGAAGGGACAAACTCCGTGATCGTTCGGTGTTGACATTTCTCACGTGCCCCGTCAGTCCACTCAAGCTAGTGAGAGACTGCTGTGAAATCATCATGGAAGCCGCCCGGTCCGGCATGGGGGTTGGTGTCTTATCACAGGCTCTGGCTGGAGGCACCTCGACCGTCACCCTTGCAGGCACCCTGGTTACTCATAACGCTGAAGTGCTATCCGGACTGGTTCTGAGTCAGCTAACTCGCAAGGGATCACCATTCATCTATTGCAGTTCCACGTGCAGTCTAGACTTGAGATACGGCACTGCAGTGGTAGGGAACCCTGAAACAGGGTTACTCAGTGCAGCGATTGCGCAGATGGCCCGGTACTATCTCTTACCGAGCTGGGTTGCCGGTGGATAGTCTGATAACAAATTGTCTGATGCCCAGACTGGCCATGAGAAGACTCTCACTGGGCTACTCCCGGCGTTGGCAGGAGCCAACCTGATATATGGCCTGGGAATGTTTGAATCGGGAGTCACCATGAGCTACGGGCAGCTGGTTATGGACAATGAGTTCGCAGGCATGATCAAGCACGCAGTCCGAGGAATCCCCATCAATGATGAGACATTGGCAGTTGATGTCATTCGAGAAGTGGGGCCTTTCAATCATTTCCTTAGCCATGAACACACTTTCGAATACATGAGGAGCGAGCAAACACATCCCGAATTCATCGACCGCAGAATACGCGAAGAGTGGGAGAAATTGGGGAGAACCGATATCTACCACAGAGCGTGGGAAAAGGCTAGACACATCCTGGAGCATCACAAACCAGAGCCGCTCCCTCCTGATGTTCTTGCCACACTCAGGTCCATTGTCGAGGAGACGGAAAAGGAGCTGGGTGTGTCGAAGAGAGGTAGGAAATGATGGAGGATTCCCTAATGTCGCTCGGACACAAAGGGAATCCTGAAAATTGTGGACATCGTTCGCTGGCTAAGATTGACACAGAAGCCGCTCTGTGCTATAGGGCCTTTACCGGCGAAGAAGTTACCATCACTTCTGAGAAGAGAACCCACAAGGGGGTGGGTTAACCTAAAGGTGACGGAGGGAGGTGATTAGTCAAGATCCTGAACCCGATCCAAATCGGGAGAATTAGCGGAAGGGAGGTGTGATGTATGAAGCGCACGCTAAAGGCGGGGAAGAGGCACAGCGGAGGTTTCAGACTTGAGGTCCTCACGGATGACGAAGTCTATGAGATTCATCTCGCTACCCTAGAGGCACTCCAGAAGACCGGTGTTTTCGTAGAGGATGAGGAGGCCCTAGAGGTGTTCAGCGCTGGCGGAGCCGTGGTCGATCCTAAAACCAAGGTTGTGAAGATTCCCCCCCATGTTGTCGAGGATGCCATTCGTTCGGCACCAGCCACATTCGTCGCCTGTGGGCGTGTCCCTGAGAGAGATATTGTGCTTGAGCACAACCGGGTGTCATTCACCAATTTCGGTGAAGGAATTATGTTCGTAGATCCCTATACGGGTGAGCACAGAGAATCGGTCAAGGAGGACACGGAAAAAGCGGCTCGACTGATTGACTACCTGGATCATATTGAAACCTACGAAAGGGCAATGTGTTCCCATGACAAACCACCGCCAGTCCAGGCACTCCATAACGCTGAGGCATCGCTGACAAACACGACCAAACACCACTGGCTAGGGCCCCAAGATGGTTATCTGGCGAGAAAGATCGTGGAAATGCTCTCGGCAATCGTGGGAGGCAAAGACAAGCTGAGAGAACGGCCGTTACTCACATTCGTCACCTGCCCGGTCAGCCCGTTAAAGTTAGTAAGACACCATTGTGAAATCATCATGGAAGCAGCAAAGAACGGCCTGGGAGTCAACATTGTTGGAATGGCGATGGCTGGCGGGTCGTCACCGATTCACCTGGCAGGGACCCTGGTTGTGCAAAACTGCGAGAATCTCTCGAGTCTTGTCCTCAACCAACTGACCTGCAAAGGGTCGCCCTTCGTCTATGGCAGCTCCACATGTCCACTAGATCTCAGGACTGCCACCTCATCGGTCGGCTCCCCCGAACTGGGAATGATCAGCGCAGGGGTGGCGCGATTGGCGCAGTACTACCAGCTGCCGTGTTTTGTTGCCGGTGGGTAGGGTGACACCAAAATCACCGACTATCAGGCTGGGCATGAGAAGACGATAACCGGCCTATTGCCCGCGTTGGCAGGGGCCAACGTGATATATGGGCTGGGGATGCTTGAAATGGGAATCACCTTCGATTTGGCCCAACTGGTTCTCGACAATGATGTCGCTGGTATGATTCTGCATGCTATCAACGGCATTCCCGTCAACGACGAAACCCTCGCAGTCGATGCGATTAGAGAGGTGGGCATTTTCAAGGACTTCCTTGCCCACGAAACTACGTACAAGCATAGAAAAAGTCAGTCACAGCCTAAGTTTATCGACCGGCGAATGCGTCCAGACTGGGAAGCCACGGGGACCGATATCTACCAGAAAGCGGTACATCATGCTCGGCATGTGCTAGAGACTCACAAGGTGCCAGAGCTGCCGGACGGGGTGCGATCGACGATTCGCTCAATTATCGAGGACGCCGAAGACGAGCGAGGTGTATCTCGGAAAAAGAAGAAGCGGGCTGCAGCTGGGTCTTGAGCTAACAGAAGGAGGGATAGCTGGCATAAAGGAGTTTGGAAGGACTCAGGTTGGCAGACCCGATGGAGACTGACCTAGTATTTCGATGCTGGGGGTAGCCTCGACCCCTGCCATTTCTTTTCTATTCATTCAGGGCCCGGCGGCCCCGTTCTAGCCTCCCTGATGTGCGAATCTGAGTTGTCTTTTTCGAAAATCCATGACAGATAGGGTTAGTGCTGCCCCAGGGGACTCGTTATTCTCCTTGTCTTAGGGTAGAAGGGCCGTGGTCCTGTGGTTCGGATTCTGCCTTTGACGTTGTGATTTCTGAATCACTGCATATTCAGGATCGCTCTTTTTTTTGGAGGGTTGCATCTACTTCGAATCTCATAGGAGTTCTCGGGGCTTGAACCCTGCAAAGACATCGCGCTCAGATGAGAGGAGTATTACGTGACAGATGAACAGATGGAAAAAATGGATAGCAGGTCCCATTTGATTTTGAACAGGACGTCAAGACAAGAGATAACTGAGGGGATTACGGTTATTACAAAGGGCGAGGGGGTTTATGTTTTTGACCAAAATGGGAACCGTTATCTGGACCTCGTTTCCGGCGTCTTTCGGCCAGTCCACGTGGGGTACGGGCGCAGAGAGATCGCCCAGGCTGTCTATGAGCAGATCTGCGAGCTTGCGTATTTCTGTCCCTCCCAATTCAGCAACCTACCGGCCATGGAACTCGCGGAGGTCTTGGCGGGACTCGCACCGGGAAAGATCAACAAGTTCTTTTTTGTATGCGACGGGTCAGAGGCGGTTGAATCGGCAATCAAACTCGCCAGGCATTATCACGAGTACAATGGAGAGAAGAAGCGAAACAAGATCATTTCCAGACGGGGAGCTTACCACGGTTCAACCGGTGGGGCACTGCGGGCCTTGGGCACAGTCTTGCCAATGCGACAGATAATGGAGCCGCTCACCCCCGGAACCGTTTTCGTGGAATCTCCATACTGCTACCGGTGTCCCCTCCACCTGAGCTACCCTGAATGTGATGTTGCCTGTGCCAGAGACATCGCACGGATCATCGAATTTGAAGATCCCGAACAGATTTCGGCCTTTATTGGAGAGCCTATTCAGCAGGGATTCGGGGCCCTCGCTCCGGTGAAGGAATACTGGAAAATTGTGAGGGAGATTTGCGACACCTATGGCATTCTCGTCATCGTCGATGAGGTCATTTGTGGCTTCGGCAGAACGGGGAAATGGTTCGGTATCGATCATTTTGATATACAGCCTGACATGATTACTATGGCCAAAGGCCTTTCGAGTGGGTACATTCCACTGGGTGGTGTCGGGTGTACAGATGACGTCATCGATCCTATTGATATCTTCATGCATGTCCATACGTATAGCAACCACCCCGTTGCCTGTAGAGCCGGTCTGAAAAATCTCGAGATCATAAAAGAAGAACGGTTGGTTGAAAGGTCTGCCCAGATGGGGAAAGCCTTCTTGGAAGCCCTCCAATCTTTGGCGCCTCACCCAATTGTTGGTGACGTGAGAGGCACGGGGTTGTGGGCGGCCATTGATTTTACGACTGACAAGGAGAGCAGGGCACCATTCCCGCTGGAGCGGCTGACCAGATTAGTGGCTCGGGCAAAAGAGAAGGGTCTTATCATCAAAATCATAGGGCAGGCCCTTGAATTTGCCCCTCCTCTGATAATCCAGGAGGATCAGATCGATGAAGCGATCAAGATTCTCGATGAATGCATCGGGGCCGAAGAAAAAGATATGGGAATCTGAACACCCTATGGAAACTCCCATTGCCTTCGATAAGGTGAAGTGAATCCCTGAGGAGTGAGGGGTGAGGCATTTCGGGGAAGAAACTCAATCCCGGGCAAGAAAGGAGTCAGACAAATGACAAGGGTCTTGGTAGCAGAGGCCTTGGACGAGGAGGGAGTCGCTCTCCTGCGAGATCACTTTGCTGTCGATAGCCGGGAGCGAACTTCGGAGGAGGAACTGATTCAAATCATCGAGCAGTACGATGGCCTGATGATCAAGACCTATACGCGAGTTTCAAAAAGTGTTATTGACAGGGCCGTGAAGCTGAAAGTCGTCGCTCGAGCCGGCACCGGCTTGGATAAAGTGGACGTGGAGTACGCAGAAAGTAAGGGAATTGTGGTCAGAAATACACCCGAAGCCAATGTCACATCGGTGGCCGAGATGGTCTTTGCGCTGATGCTGGGGGTGGCCAGAAAGCTGGTCCTAGCCGATGGATACGTGCGATCTCAATCCGGCTGGAACCGCGACCTGTTTATAGGAACAGAACTGGCTGATAAGACGCTGGGGATTATTGGACTCGGATATATCGGGAAAAAGGTGGCTAAACGAGCTTTGGGGTTCGAGATGCGACTTGTCGGATATGACCCCTTCATTGACGAAAAAGAGATGGCTAAATATGGTGTTGAAAAGACAGTCTCTTTGGGAGATCTACTGCGTGACGCCGACTTCATCACCATCCACGTCCCCCTCATCGATACGACCTACCACCTTCTGGGTGAACATGAGTTTGACATGATGAAAAAACGTGCTATCCTCGTCAATACCTCCAGAGGTCCAGTGGTTGATCAGAAGGCTCTTCTCAAAGCGTTGAAGAAAGGGAAAATTTCCGGGGCAGGGTTGGATGTTTTTGAAGTAGAACCTCCTGATGATAAGGAGTTTTTGGGTTTGGAAAACACTGTCATGTCTCCTCATATTGGAGCGGCAACACATGAGGCCCTCAGAAAAATGACTGTCCAGGCTGCCGAAATCATCATTGAGGGGCTAAAAGGATGATGGGAGCCGTCGAGTATGGGGATGCGGTGGACAGCTTCCATGATGATCGTGTCGTTTTCATGGAACTATTCGGAGGCAGATTGGGTGGGTTGATGGACGCCCGTCATAACCGATAAGGATAAACGAAAAGAGGGGAATGCACCGGTTCATGAGGAGGATTTGACATGCCGTTCGGATACCGGGGGAGGATTCTGAATGTGGATCTGACGAATCGAAAGGTGGACGTCCACGACAAAGACGACACCTTCTTCCGATCTTACCTGGGTGGTCGAGGTATCGGCTATCACTATATGCTCAAGGAAGTCCCGCCCCATATTGACCCCTTTTCCCCTGAAAACATACTGATTCTTGCGACTGGGGTCATGACCGGCTCACCTATTGCGGCGAGCTGTCGATTTGCGGCCGTGGGGAAATCCCCCTTGACCGGAGCCGCGGGAGAGTCAGAGGCCGCTGGTTTTTTTGGCCCCGAGCTCAAAATGGCGGGGTTCGATGCGATCGTTCTCCGGGGAAAAGCTGACCGCCCGGTCTACCTGTGGGTGACGGAGGGAAAAGCCGAGATTAAGGAGGCCTCACATCTTGCCCATTTGGGGACTCGAGAGGTGGAAGATGCCATTCGTAACGACATGGGGAGTAACAAGATTCGGGTAGCCCAGACAGGCCTGGCCGGAATGAATCGCGTTCGTTATGCCAACATTATCAACAATCTGGGTCACTTCAATGGCCGAAACGGATTCGGAGCCTTGATGGGTTCAAAGAATGTTCGCGCTGTCGCCGCTTTGGGAACTGAAAAGATAGCCTTTTTTGACGCGGAATTCCTACGCCGAACCGCTCGGGAATACGCTCGGACCTTTCGGGACAACAACCTCGGTAACGCTCTGTTTGTTTACGGAACAACCGCTTTTTGCGGCATTCTCTCTGCAGGTGGGGCATTGCCGGTTGACAACTTCCGACGGAGTAAGCTCGAAGATTTTACACCCATCAGTGGCGACACGTACAATGAGGTCCTCCTGAAAAGGAGAAAGGGGTGCTATGCCTGCCCAATACGATGCAAACGGAGCATCGCCTTGGATGATCCCAAATACGGTGTTGATTCACGGTATGGTGGGCCAGAATACGAAACCATGGCCGCTCTGGGAACAAATCTGAATATCCTGGATCTGAAGGCGATTGCAAAAGGTAATGAAATCTGTAGCAGGACTTGTATGGACACCATCTCTGCAGGGATGGCCATCGCCTTTTCGTGCGAGTGCTTCGAAGAAGGAATCATCACGAAAGAGGATACCGGAGGGCTGGAGCTTCGCTTGGGTGACCCTGACTTGATGATCCGGCTGCTGGAAATGACGGCGCGACGGGAGGGTTTTGGCGATCTTTTGGCCGAGGGGATTGCTAGGTTGGCTCAGAAATGGGGGGTTGTTGACAAGCCATACAATCTCTCGATCAAAGGCCAAGAACTGCCTATGCACGATCCTCGAGCGAAAGTCGGAGTCGGTATAGGGTATGCCACCTGTACTTACGGGGCTGACCATATGAATGCCCCTCATGACCCATACTTCGTTGACGAGAAGTCCTCATCCTTTCAATCTGTCAAACCGCTAGGAATCCACAAGGCCATGAATCCAACCGAGATTACGACAGAAAAGGTTAGAACCTACCCTATTCTCGACAACTTCTGGAAAATGATGGACGCCCTGGGATTGTGTGTCTTCGGGTATGCCCCCCGGGGAGCCATGAGTCTAGATTTGATGGTTCAGTGCGTCAACGCGGTCACTGGTTGGGATGCGGATCTCTTTGAATTGATAAAGGCCGGGGAGCGGGGTACTATGATGGCCAGAGTCTTCAACAGCCGTGAGGGATTTACCATCAAAGATGACAGGCTGCCCGATCGCCTCTTTGATCCGAAACCAGACGGCCCGGATGCGGGGACGCACGTGTTTACAAAAAACGACTTCAACAAGGCCGTCGACATGCTGTACGATTTAATCGACTGCGAGCCAGAGACCGGTCAACCCCATCGGGGAAAGCTCGCTGAATTGGGTCTAGAGTGGGCGGCGTAGGTCGGAAGCCGCGGGTTTTATTCGGCTTTCTTATGCTCTCCTTGGCTTTGCTGCCCTCACGACTGCCTCTAGCCTCCTCACATTTTTCTTATCCTCAAGCCATCTCATCACTCTCACATGGTGCCGAAGATAGCCGGTGTACTCATCCGGGTCGGCTCGCTTGGCATAGAAGTCCTCAAGATCCCAGCGTAAAACATAGATGTTACTGGCTGCAATCATATCTGGAAGGAATGTGAGTTCGATTTCATCCAGTGGCCCGACGCCCTCAGCGCCCATGAGTGTTTTCTGATATGTTTCCAGAAATGCTGCTGTTTTGTTCAACTCTAGATTGCCGTCTCGCCCACTTTCCCACGTTGAGCAGAAATAGGTGATAGCGAGGGAAACGTCGAAACATCGAACATCGACTTTTGACCAGTCAAAGTCGAATAGGCCTGAAATATTCTCGTTTTGAAACTTCAGATTCCCCGGGTGATAGTCGCAGTGAATTGGCAAGTGAACCATGTCCTCGTATGCTTTCTCGTCGATCCTTTCTCGAATCCGGTCGATGGCCTTTAGAATAGGGCGGACATTTTCAAGAAAGTAGGAGTCGAACCCCGTTTTTCCGGCCTTTTTCTTGGCAATGCTTATGTTCTTGGCGACCAAGGGGAGGAGATCGATTATCCTCGGTTCATACCTCCTTCCGTCCGGACGTAAGTCGGAGACCGCATCATGGTACTGCGCGAGAACAGCCGCTCCGCTTCGAAGCTCCTCGTCACTGCAGGCCGGGTTGTCCCAGGTGTACCTGTCTTCCCCCGGAAGGAATTCAAACACTGAAAGGAAGGTCCCCTCCCCCCGTCCGGCCTCAAGGCTATCCTGTGACTGCTTGACATAGGTCTTCCCATCCCTGGCACGGAGGAGAGGGGCCACGAGGCTGAAACTCTTCTTCACCAAGTGATTGATGATCGAATGCTCAAACTCTATCTCTTCCTCTTTGATGCCCGCTTTATACAGTCGAAGAAAGTACTTGTTTCTCCTGCCATCCTCGATTGTTTCGATTTTATAGCTTGTGTTAACGTATCCCCTTTCGAGCCTCGTGATCTTCTCAAGGTTTCCAATGTCGTATCTTTCTGATAGAAGGGCTCTTAGTTTTTCGGCTCGCATAACGTTAATCAAAAATTGACGAGATACTTGAAAAACTGTACGCAGGCACTCTGAGTTCGAATGTAAGAGGCAGAAGGTTAGGTAAAAGAGGCACAAGGAAACGGGCAGAAGGCCAAAGGAAAAGGATCACAACTCCGGGAGAAATGCTTCTCCTTGGACCTTTGTTCTTGGATGTTGATCTCTCGTCTTCGCAGTGTGGTGAAGCAGGATTTTCAGCGGCGAAGATTGCGCTTTTCAATGATCTCTTTTCAGCACCCTCTAGCTTCTGGTTCACGGCAAGAGGAATGACTTTTGGCCTCACAGGCCCGATCATTTGGGGTGGATTCGGTGCCCGAAAAGGGCCTCGTAAAAGGGGCGACAGGCACCATAGGCCGTCTTGAGGCGCGGAACGTCGTGAACCGTTACATCGAAGTGCTCCATATCCTTGATAAAGCCGGTACTGTCAGCTGCGTCGAGATGCCACTTCTCCCATGTTTTCCATTCAGGTTTGAACTCTGCTTTCCACGTGAGAGACTCCGGAATGAATGGAATGTCTACAGCCGTGCAATAGGTTTGGACGATACCCTGAGGGTCGTCCACCAAATCCTCTGCATCCACAACCACCGGGGTCTGGCCGGTCATATCCGAAACGATCTTAAACATCCTGTGCTGGGCTTCGTAGCCGGTCTCCTCCATTGTGAAGTCTGGATTCAGCTTATGGTGAGACGGGAGCGTCCAGGCAGGATCGCGAATGATAAACGTATTGACGAAGTGGCCGAGGAACTCTCGGTCGGCCCGGCTGATCGCATGGTAGGACATATCCTTGAAAAAGACCGGCGCCGTCTCGGCGTGAGAGAGGATATGGTCGAGGATGTTCGGAAAATCGAGGGGTGCATTCGGATCCACGTTCATGTGAACCGCTTCGGCCCGCTTTTCTTTGGCATAGAAGAAATAAGAAAAGGGCTCATGAATGACCTTGAAGTCACCCCTTTCCATCATCATACGCTCAAAACCTGTTGAGATCGATCGGGGAACAGACCAAAGTGCGACGATGGGGTTCATAAAGGTCCCTCCTCTCTGTGTTCAATCGACGTTCTATTCTACTCTCACGAACCCTCTTCAGAGGCCGGTCACAGCATCAGCACGTGGAGCCAGTTCTGACGCCTGACGATTCCAGGTTTCTATTCGGCGATTCCTTTCACGAAAGTGGGAAGCCAGAAAGCGCCATAATGGATACACTCGTTATAGTAGCGGAGCGGGAGCTGCAGGGAGTCGTACTTGTCTTTACGAAAATTCTTTCGGGGATCGTATTTTTTCGAAGCGAAGGCAAAGGACCACATGCCACCCTGATACACTGGGACGAACGCGCAGTAGAGGCAAACAATTGAAAAAAGGGATTTGAGGTCACCCATTACTCTGCTGATGAGTTTTGGGTGAAACAAGGGCGATTCGCTTTGTGCCACCATGAGGCCATCGGTTTTGAGGCATTTCATTGTGTTTTGATAGAATTGCCTCTCGAACAGTTTTTCCCCGGATCCGATAGGATCAGTTGAGTCGACAATGGCCACATCGTATCTTTTTTCTGTGGTCCTCACAAACTCGGCGCCATCCTGGAACGTCAGATTGACGCGTCTGTCCCGTAAAGTCTCGGCGATACTTGGAAAGTGCTCTAGGGCCGTTTCAACTACCATTTTGTCGATCTCTATGAGGTCGATACGCTCCACATCAGGGTGTCTCAGGACTTCCCTCGCGGTACCTCCGTCCCCTCCGCCTATAATGAGAACCCTCCGAGGTCGGGGATGAACGAACAAGGGGACATGACTGATCATCTCACTGTAATGGAATTCATTGGCCTCGGCAAACATGACGATGCCATCGAGCAAAAGCATTCGACCGTACTGAGGATTTTCGATGACATCGATATTCTGATAGGGGCTCACCGCACTGAAAATAGTCTTACTGACCCGGTAGGAAAGGGCAATATCTTCGGAATGTTTCTCCGTCAACCAGACTTCCATTGCACTCCTCGAGGGCGAATTTCAACAGGCTATTGGGTTTTATGGAGAGACGAGAGACTGAATTTTCTATTCTTCCATAGCAGATCTGAGGATACAGTGAAGCAACACATTGGCACCTGCTTCGCAGTCTTCCCATCTCGTGTTCTCTACTTCCACATGACTTCGGCCGCCAATACTCGGGACGAAAATCATCGCAGTTGGGGCGACCTGACTCATGTAGCTGGCATCATGGCCGGCTCCACTCACCATGACGTGATTGGAATAACCCAACTCTTGGGCAACATCGTGAATTCTCCGGACGAGTTTCTCTTCAAAAGGGGCGTGACCCACTCGCCAGGTCTCTTCGATCCGTATGGGACAGCCCCTTGTTTTGGCGATGGACAGGAAATCTCTTTTCAGTTCGTCCCAGGCCCTGAGGGCAAGATCATCGTCCCAAGATCGGATATCTACCGTAAAGTGGACTTTATCAGGGATTATGTTTCTAGAATTTGGCTCATTTTGAATCTCTCCTACGGTGGCAACCATATTGCCACCCATCTTGGTGGGCAATGCATTCACTTTCAGAATCATGTCGGCAGCCGCACAGAGGGCGTCATTTCTTCCCTCCATCGGAGTTGGTCCAACCTGGTTTGCTGTACCCTCAAGGTAGACATCATACCAATGGAGACAGACAATTCCCTTGGGGATTCCAATAGTCTTGCCCAGTTTTTCCAGAATCGGTCCCTGTTCGATATGATATTCATAATAGGCATGGACCGGCCAGCTTTCTGCCGAAGTTTTTCCCATGTACCCTATTGTCTTTAGTTCTTCCCCGAATGTTCTGCCGTCGATGTCGGTCCGAGCGTATACCCAATCTCTTTCCAATTTTCCTGCCCACACGCCAGATCCCACCATGGCTGGGGCAAATCGTGATCCCTCTTCATTGGTCCAATCAACAGTGATTATCGGTCTTTCAGTTTCCACGCCGCTATCGTGGATTATACGCAATGCTTCGAGGGCTCCCATGACACCGAGGATGCCGTCGAAACGGCCTCCTTTAGGCTGCGAGTCAATATGGGAGCCACTCATGACCGGAGGGAGGTGGTTATTCTTCCCAGATCTTTTTCCAAATATGTTCCCCATCTCGTCGACCGTGCATGCCAGATCGATTTCTTTCAACCAGTTCACAAAGAGGCCTCTCGCCTTCTTATCCTCGGCCGATAGAGTTAAACGCTGAACCCCGCCCCCAGGAGTAGCTCCTATCTTGGCCATCTCTTCAAGGGAGTTTCGCAGGCGTTTGCCATTCACTCGGAGCTTTTTCAAATCCATCGATTCTTCCTCTCTCAAAAACTCACACCACCGATCTATGTGACTTCGTATAGTTCGTTTCTCATCCAGGAAGGAATTTAGGTCTCTGTCACCCTGATTTCCAATGAGGGTTCTTTGGCTTTGTTGAGATGGCCGCTGCCCCAAGGGACAAATGTGGGAGCGATAATAGAGCCTTCCCTCTCTCGAGAAAATCGGAAGACTCGAGACGCCATTTCATAGAAGCTCAGAAATCTCGTCTTGTAGCTGGGAGGCTGTCCAGAATCTTCCTTGAACTTTCTACAGGGCCACCATCACGTGTTTGGTGATCTGGTAATCGTGCATGGCCTCGGCTGATAGGTCCTTGCCAAAACCTGACTGCTTGAATCCGCCATGGGGCGTCTCGGATGCAAGCGGCAGATGATCGTTGATCCAAACTGTGCCGAACTCGAGTTTGGCCGACACTCGCATGGCACGTCCAATATCATTCGTAAAAACGGACGCTGCCAACCCGTATACAACGTCGTTGCCCAGTTGCACGGCCTCGGCCTCATCTCTGTATGGTTGTATGGTCAGAACAGGTCCGAAAACCTCCTGCTGAACGATTTCCGATTTCTGATCAACATTGGTGATGACCGTGGGTTCATAGAAAAAACCTTTGGAAAAGTCGGCCGGGATCTTTCCCCCAGTTGCAATGACAGCACCAGCAGACCGCGCTCTATCAACAAAGCCGCTCACACGCTCGCGCTGATCATTGGAAATGAGTGGACCCATCTCCGTATCCTTATCGAAGGGCATACCAACTTTGACCTTGCGCATTGCTTCGATAATAGCCTCTTGGACCTCCTTTAGTTTTTTCTGAGCACCATACACGCGGGTCGCCGCCGTGCAGTCTTGGCCGGTGTTCACATATGCCGCAAGTGACCCTTTGGCGGCAACCAAATCCAGGTCCGCGTCTTCGAAAACGATAAGCGGGGCTTTACCGCCCAGTTCGAGGTGGACGCGTTTGAGCGTCCCTGCCGCGGTCTCCATGACACGTTGGCCTGTCTCACTGGCACCGGTAATGCTCACCATGCGAACATCCGGATGCTCGACAATAGCCTGTCCGACATTGCCGGTGACGACATTCACTACTCCATCTGGGAAACCGGCCTCCGCAGTGAGCTCGGCGAGCATAAGAGTGGTACGCGGTGTTAACGATGCCGGTTTCAGAACGACCGTGCATCCGGCTGCCAGGGCCGGCCCGATTTTCCACGCCGCCATCAGAAATGGGTAGTTCCAAGGGGCGATCGATCCTACCACCCCAACCGGCTCACGGCGGTAGATGGACGTGTATCCCTCCGCGAATTCACCAGCGTGATGGCCGGAGGTATCGCGGGCGGCGGAAGCGAAGAACCTCAGGTTGTCAATGGAAAAGGGAATATCCCCACCGAGGCTGAGAAACTCGTAGGGCTTTCCGGTGTCCTCGGATTCTACCCGGGCGAAGTCCTCGGCTCGGGCTTCGAGGAGATCAGCCAGTTTCCAGATGGTCTGCGAGCGTTCTCCAGGGGTTTTCCCAGACCAGCGTCCATCGTAGAAGGCCGCCTTGGCCGCCTGAACGGCCACGTCCACATCTTCCCGGCTCGCATTGATCACTTCGGCTATTTTTTCACCGGTAGCCGGGTCCTCAACTGGCAAACGGCCTCCCCCTTTGCTGTCAGTCCACTTCCCGTCGATCCAGAGTTTGTAATCCATACCGCCCTCCTTTCGTCAACTCAGTTGACTTTGATTCTCATCTGCATCGATCCAAGGGAAAAAGAGATTGGCAGAGAAAGGATCGTCCGTGGAAAGATGACTTAGATGCGGCCTGCGCAAAGAGACAAATCAGAACCCAGCCCGTGTTTCCGAGCCAGCCGCCGGATCCCCTTGGAGCGAGGCTAGTATAGCATTCAAGAAGAAAAAGTAAAGGGGAAGTTACTTGGACGGATCGGGGCGATTACGCTGCGGTCTTCAAGGTAAAACAATACCGAGGCATCGTCACAAGCATGGAGTGTCTCCCTGGCAGCATTATAGGATGCCATGCCCAACTTTTATATGATATTTCGGTATCTCATCAGACACAGACCTGCTGGCCTCATAATCCAGACGTTCCAAAGGGGAAACGCCTTTTCTGCCCATTTTTCCCTCCAAGATGGTTTAGGTGACGAGAGTCTCTTTTCCAATATGAGGGACTCCCTATTGCGTCGCTCCATTAGAAGGCTCAACTCGCTGAGATTTTGCCTCTCTAAACACCAAGGGTGGGGATGCTTCGTCTTGAAGCACGATGACTGGAAACTACACGGACTGAAATGATCTTCTTATAAATTCGTGATGGTTCAGAAGCGTCGTAACGAATCGAACATATTATGCTTTCTTTTATATATCGATTCTTGACAATTTGGTGGCCGAGGTCTATAAACCTACGGACGGGAATGAGTGCCCTACACTTTCAAAATCAAGGAAAGGAGGAAGAATCATGAGAGTCTTATCCCTAGGTGGATGTGGCGCCGTCTGCCGACATGCGACTCGAGACCTTGTCGAGTTTTCAAAGTTTGATGAAATCGTCATCGGTGATTACGACGTTGAAGCTGCCGAAAAACTCGCTGGGGAGATGGGTGATCCGCGAGTCAAAGTCCTCAAGGTGGACGCTAATGATTACGCGGGGTTGGTCAAAGTCTTCAAGGACTTTGATTTGATCCTCAACGGGCTGCCCTTCAAGTACGATCTGGCTGTTACCAAAGCTTGTATTGAGGCTGGCGTGAACGGCCTGGACGTGTCCACCGATGAAGTGCAATGGGATTACCACTCTGCTGCCAAAGAGAGGGGCATTATCTTTGTTCCAGGTATTGGTGCTACCCCCGGGGTCACAAACGTCATGGCCCGACGCGGCGCGGATCAACTGGACGAAGTGGATGAAATCCGTATCCATTTTGCCGCCTTTCGCTGTGTCGCACCGGCACCAGGTCTGTTGGCCACCTTCCTATGGGAGTTTCATCCCCACATCGAAAAAGAAAGGCTGGTTTACGACAATGGGGAGTTCAAATCGGTTGGCCCTTTTGAGGGCCTCAAAACCGTTAATTTTCCGGGTCCTATTGGCGAGCAGGAGGTTTGTTACATTCCGCACCCGGAAACGGTTTCTATTCCCAAGAGTCTCGGTGCGAAGCGCGTTTCCGTGCAGGGCTGCTTTCCACCACGGGCTATGCGACTGGCTAAGGCCATGCTGGAACACGGCCTCTATGGTGAAAAGACCCTCACCATTAAAGGTATCGAGACGACACCGCTCGAGATAATGCATGAACTCCTCGTTCAGTTACCGGAGAGCAGGGAGACACCGTTGTGGGCGTACGGCTTAGTTGTGGAAGTATGCGGAAAGCGAGATGGACATGATGTGAAGGTCACCTTTTGGAACCGCCACCCGCCTCAGGAGGAATGGGGTGGCCAGGCAGCATACTATAAGAATATTGGAATTCCCCTGAGCATCGGTGCACAGATGATCGCCCGTGGCGACGTAACTGATCATGGTGTAGTTCCGCCGGAAACGGCTCTAGATCCCAATATTTTCATTACTGAATTGGCACGGCGCCGGATAGAGATCCACGAGAAAATTGAAAAGTACCAGTTGCTCGCATAGCAAAATCCTCCAGGGTACTTTTGCCCGTGTTGTGGCCATCAGCGTTTTAACGAGGTGGGTTACTGCTGGAGACTTGGAAACCTATGGATCTTTCGATTGGTGGGGAGGCCACCCAAGGATTCTCTTTCAGATGAGCCTTTCAGTCGGCAGAGAAGGCCAGTCTGCAGAATAGCCGGGCAGGAAGTTCTAGAACAATCCATGAAATGATTCTGTGATCACACATCAGCCGCCTGTGATTCACTCTCCGGGAGGTTGGCTGTGGTTCCTAGAATGAATTGATCTTGGATTTGAAGAGGTTGACCGAGTTGATCTGAATATCCAAGAGCTCAGCAATCCTGCACTTGGCCGTGATCCCCTTCGCGCTGCCGGCCACTGCAGTTACCACTCCAATGTCCAAATCCTCCCTCACGTGACGCATGATCTCCTCATTAGACAGGTCCATCTGGGAAACGTTGAGTTTTTCCGCTACATACTGTTTGGCCTCGCCTATTTTCATCTTCCGGGTCATCTGCATCCAGGCCACCAGATCTCCAGCAGTCCGGATACCCCCCATGCCTGAAGCCATGATATGGGCGATTGGCATGCCAAACAGATCGCCGGTTCCAACCTACAATCCATCCGCTTTGCCGATCTGGACCAACGCTTTGGACGCCCTCGTTACACAATCAATGGGAGGGATCTCAAACATGGGCACGCCGCCCACGCCCATTCCGGCATTGACGTGGACTGGAATTTTGGCCACCCGCACCGTCTCCTTGACAAAGGTGACAGCTCTGGCCAAATTCCACGGCATGGATTTGGTGGTATTGACGTTTATGGCGGGTCCAAAAATATCAGCCCCTGCGGCCTCCGCAACCTTGACCTGCTCGTGAGGATACATGCCGGCCAGCCGCTTTCCATCAAAGGTTATCTCTCCATGCATTCCCAGGATAAACTCACCCGACATTCCGACTTCGACGGCCATATGGGGGGCGAATTTCTTCAGTTCCACGACGGCCTTTAAAGTGGCAAGAAAATCCGGGTCACCTGCTGATGCTGTGGTGTCAAAATTGATCCCTTCACAGCCTACTTCATAGAGTTTTGTCCCGATATAGACCATATCCTTTTTGAGATGCTCAGCCGCCTCCTCTTGGGTTTTCCGGGCCTCCCTGATCTTTCCTTCGGGAAGAAGATCGGCTGGATTGCGATAGGGCCCATCCGGGCGATAGTAAAGCCCGAGATTGGGCTGAGAGCCATAGAATAGAGGAATGGTTGTCACGAGGGATGCAGTGTGGTACTCCTGCATCTCATAGGAGATCAGGGGCTTGACCGCCTTGTAGCTATAATCATGATGGCCCAGCGATGCCGTATCGGCAACACATCCTCGCTCGTATGCGAGAACCGCCTGCTGACGGCTCATGGGGACCCCTAAGCCCCCATCAGCCTGGTCGAGGTAAAACAGCATCTCTCCGCCATCATCTGTCACAATGACCTCTTCTCCGGGAGAAACGCTGACAACCCGACTCGTGTCGGCAAAGATATCAAATACCTGTTCCACCTCGTCGGGAGTGAGTTCCGGGATTTGACCTCTCTGGGCTGCGTCCCTCGTCCCTGCCAAAAGGTCTTCTTTCAGGTCGGCGGCCGACAACGAAATCCGTTCCCCATCACCCATTCTGGTCAGGATATTCTTCTCCACTCCCCTCCTCCTAACAAAAGAAACTTCTTCTGGGTTCCCTCCCTCCGTTCCTGCCTCGTGGTGGCTCTTCAGTTTCCCCACCATTGTAAAGCGACTACGGGGCGACAAAATGGAGGCCAGGTGCCTGCTACAATCCTCCCATTTATTCAGCACTCAGCACTATCCGCCTGAGTTCTTCAACGACACCCTCTGGCAAGGGAAGAGGTTTGTGGGTTTGTAGTAGTTCTTTGGCCCTTTCATTGGCTGACTGGAGCAAATCCTTAGATCCTCTCCTCTCCCATGCTCCTCGCATGCGACGATCGAGGATCCTTGCTTGACATTGCTCCGTAGCCAAGTGCTTTAGGCTATGGCGTTGCGCCAAGAAATCCTTTCCAATGCCGATTTTCTTAATCAGGTCCACGCCCATCACGTCGTCCTCCAGGGAAACCCCGTAAACGACTCTTTTCACCATCGCTGCAATTTCATCATCGATGACCAGTTGGCCGAAGCTGAAGGTCATGCCCATCTCGAGCATGCCCAAACCGTAGATGAGATTGGCCCCTGCCAGGGCCGGCAATAGAGCGGTAATCGTCTTTTCGTGGCCTGCTTGGGCATCGGATATTTTCGAGTCCCCCTATCCGCCAGCAACATAACTGGGGAGGTTGTAGTAGTTAGCCAACTCAGCTGCCGCCGCACTAATCATGCCTAACTCGGGTGCTCCCACGGTGGCCGTGCCATGCCTCATGTTAAATGTCGTTGTTGAACTCCCGTATATCACAGGGGCTCCTGGGTTGGTGATCTGTGCCAGAACAATACCGGCCAGAACTTCTGCATTATGGGTCACCAGGGTTCCGGAAAGAGAGATCGGGCTCGAGGCCCCCGCCATTGCCATGCTGAGGACGTCAATCGGTACCCAATATCGGGCCGCCTGTATAATCACGTCGGCAGCGGCGGCAATCAGCTGCAATGGACTCGTTGGACAAACGGTCAGGGAGACGATTGGTCTGTCTTTGAGTTCTTCCGTTCCTCCCACTATGGCCGCCGCCATTTCTATGATTTTGACAGCTCTGTCCCCATCCTCAGCATCACTGTGGACATGCTTGGAAGAGTTGATAAAACTGACCTCGGCCATGTGGAGATCGTAAGAAGAGTCTGGTTTGTCGCGAGCTGTCACCGGTGGAGTTAGAACATCCACATTTTCCAATGCATCCGTGAGAAGAGCCATCTTACCCACGTCTTCCTTGGTGGATTCCCGCGGCTCTCCGGTCTCCAGATGTATTGTCAGAAGGCCAGTCCCAAAGGTGGTAAACCCCACCTCCTTTCCACCCATCATAAAATCATTTACCGGATCGCGCCCCGCCAACAAGATATGACTGGGGCACGTTGCCAAGGCTTCTGTCACAATGTGGGCCGGAAACCTGACCACCCGGGTCCTCTTGTTCACCCAGCATCCACCCTTGTCCAGGGTATCCAAGGCGTTATCGCTGTCTACAGAGATCCCCGTGGTCTGCAAGACATTCAGGGTAGCGGCATGGATTTTGTCTAGCCCATCACGGGTAAATGTCTTCAACCCCCACCCGGTTGTTGCTTCAGTGCCTGCTACTGGACCTCTTCTCATTTCTTCACCTCCTTCCCGGTGAGCATTCCCTATGCAAAGGTTTTGGAAAATTAACAATTTTTCACTTCCAGGCGGAGTGTTCTATGTCACCTCCCTTCGTCCAGTTCATGACAGCGTATCCACTCTCGAGGGTAAGTCATCTGTAAATCCATGAGTAGACAGGTGAGACGCTTCCATCCCTTTTATCTAGCCGATAACTTCCTTTATTGCTTCATCAAAAGCGCCGACGGCGACATCGGCATCGCTGTCATTGTGGGAGGCCGAGGGGAACCAAGGCTCTCTCGTATCGATGTCCGGCATCACACCCTTTTCAAAGAGTTTCAAAATGACTTCCCCGTACATTTCACGGTCTGAGTCAGCCCAGTCCCGGTATTCGAAGATCTCCTTCTTCCCAGTCAGCATCACACCGGGCATGGATGGGGGACCCTGGACAACACCAGGAACGCCTCTCTCCTTCAAAACATTCCTGAAACCGTTAGCAAGTATCTTTCCATGGGCCTCCACCCTCTCCAAGGCCCCTCCAGCAATCTCGTCAAGGGTGGCATCAGCCGCTGCCACGGCAACGACATTTGCACAATAGGTCCCCCCATGGGGAATCTTCTGCCAACCGATGTCTCCCATGATCTCCTTTTTGCCACCAATGGCAGCAATTGGAAACCCGTTTCCGAGGGCTTTAGCGTAAGTCACAAGATCAGCCTTGACCTTGAAAAACTCCTGAGCGCCTCCCTTGGCAATCCGAAATCCGGTCTTCACTTCGTCCATAATCATCACGATTCCATGCTGACTGCAAAGGCTCCGAACGAGTTCGAGGTAGCCTTTCTTCGGCATGATGGAGGCCGTATTTCCCATGAGGGGTTCAATAATAATGCAGGCGATGTCTCCCCACTTCTCTTTGACTTTTTTCTCGAGGAGTTCCTCATCGTTGAAGGGGATTGAATACACCAACTGACCCATGATGTGCGGGATCCCCGAACCCTGCGACACAAGTACGGGGGATCTTCTGTATCCTGCGCCGGGTATAGGAGGCTGGCAGTTCCATAACGTATAATCATGGAAACCGTGGTAGCACCCTTCAAACTTGAGGATTTTGTCCCTCCCCGTGTACGCCCGGGCCATTCGAATCGCATGCATGGTCGCTTCCGTCCCTGAATTCGCATATCGCACCAGATCGACACCGGTGAGTTTTTTGATCTTCTCCGCTGCCGATATTTCATATTCGTTTGTCATGGCAAAAGCATTCCCCATCTCCAGGGCTTCCTTCACCCGTTTGATGATTGGAGGGTAAGCATGGCCAAGGATGGTGGGCCCAAAACCCATGCGATAGTCGATATACTTCCTGTCATCCTGGTCCCAGATATACGCACCCTGACCTCTTTTGAGGATGAGAGTTTTGTCGTCCCCCCAGTATCTGAAGTTCGAATTGACACCTAATGGTATTGCCCGCCGTGCCCTTTGAAACATCTCCCTGCTTTTCTGTCCGCTTTCCATATCTTAATACCTCCGTCCTACAATTAAACGTTCCGAAGTAATCAAGACCATTTGAAGGTGTTCAGAGATTCACCCATTCGACCAACGGTTATCCTCCTCGCATGTGCCCTCCCTCGACAAGAATTTGCTCTCTTACGGAACCATTTCCCTGTGCGCAGCTTTTGATATAGTCACTGGGAACGGGTCAACGGTCTGTCATGAAGGGTATGGCCAGGTAAGCCGGATATTTCCGTATCAATAATCTCCTCTTGATTTCTCGGACAATTTTCATTCCCTCGTAATCATCAAAAAAGAGCTTCATCTTATGATCATGAGGCCTTCCACCGAAACGGTGGATTTCGCCCAGCAAATTCATAATGAGTTTCTCTATGACCTTTTTAATATGTGCCTTTTGTTTGCTCTGCATATTTGGATGGTCCCGCTCGTATTTTATGATTATTCGCCTTATGAAAAGGTCGACATAGACAAAGCCGAAGAGAATGGCAATTGGGACAAAAAGAAAGAAGAAAGAGGCGATTGGGGAAATAGGTAAGGGGATGATCCCAGCTTTGTCCAACATGACCAGAACCACAGAAAACAGACATATCGGAAAGAGCCGTCTTAATACCAAAGCTATTTGCATTAGCTTGAGAACCTTCGGAAGCGTTTGAGGGAAGTAGACTATTTTTTCCAAGTGAGGCCGTATTTCTTCCCAAAGTCTCATGCTGCCTATCTCCTCAAAAGATTTTTCGACTTCCGTGAGCTCGACTCTCTTGAAGGCCCTGATGGAGTCCAGCTGCGCGATGAGATAGCACAGGTTTTGTAGCTTCCATCGCTCGTCTTTTTGTTGTTTTTTGGTTCTCCAAAGCATACCGGTTGGGACCCCTCATATGGAATCAGCAACTGCTTCAATAAGTACAAAGGTGGATGAATGAGTGAAGAGAACAGGGGCGATCTTACGCTTTCTTGAAATCGAAAGGAAGGATTTCGGCCTAGTCACCGGTGGATCATGACGAACCATATGATGTATGTTCCACTGCATCGGAGGATTCGTGGCTAATAATATCCCAATCATCAATGGCGTTATACCATTTCATTTTCGTTCCGATCTTGGCTCTCAGCTTCCACTTGACACTCTTCGTTCCCTCTTCTAA
>JABAOF010002860.1_pt1 | contig 37983 bp, 30 predicted proteins | sample 7062171 | NCBI WGS metagenome assembly JABAOF01 (sample SAMN14538628, study PRJNA623070) | marine sediment metagenome | biome: marine biome [ENVO:00000428]; feature: marine pelagic biome [ENVO:01000023]; material: deep marine sediment [ENVO:00002113] | place: India: Gulf of Khambhat ...
GAGGATGTCGGTGATGGAACCTTCACGGTCTTCTTCGGGCTTCCATACCGCCTGCACCCGCATACCGATCTTCACCTCATCAGGCTCGACCTCGCCCAGTAAATGCATGATGCCATGTAGGGGAGATGCGCCGTCGATCTCGATCACGGCCGGAATCTCTGGATCTTTGATCCGCTGTACATCCCATGTCACATAGCAGAGCGAGAAGGTGTTCACCGTTCCGGTATCCTCCAAGGGCACGTAGGAGTCCATCGGACGGAAGCACCATTCGCAAACGGTACGTGGAGGGACGACCGTCTTGCGGCAAGTACGGCAGTGGCTTCCCAAGATCACCCCCGCTTTCAGCGCCGCCAGGTAAGTGCCGATGGCGATCCCTGTATCCCAGGCGTATTGGCCATTCATCTCGTCATGGTTATAGAGGATCTTCCCCTCACTAAAATCCGCTTCCCTCAAAGGTGTCCCAGGAAATTCGTCGATTTTCGATGTCATCGTCGGTCACTCCTTTCAGGGATTGGTCCCCATGATGACCACGGTTCCCACTTGCATCAGATCCCCCCAGGCTTGCGCAAGCCCTCTCTTGGGTTGACCAGGAACCTGGCGCGCCCCTGCCTCACCTCGCAGCTGCCAGAAGAGCTCAGCGACCTTCATCAAGCCCGCGGCGGCGATGGGGTTCCCCACACCCAGTAAACCTCCCGAAGGACAGACCGGCATGTCGCCATCGCGCAACGATATTCCGTCGGCAACCAATTGGGGTGCCTGACCGCGGTCGGCGAGCAGCAGACCCTCCAGGTGATGGCACTCCTTGTAATCGAAGGGATCGTAGGGTTCCACGATGTGGATTTCCTTACGAGGTTCTTTGATCCCCGCCATCTCATAAGCCATCCGTGCGGCATACTCCACGTAGCGCGGATAAGCTAGATCGCGATTGGTCCAATATGCTGTATCCAGGCTCCAACCTACACCCTGGATCCACACCGGCTTGTCTGTGATGCGTTTGGCAACGTGCTCGGCGGCGAGCACGATGGTCACCGCTCCGTCGCTCACCGGGCTGACATCGAGCCGGTTCACTGGCCAGGCGAGTAACTCAGAGTTGAGCACATCCTCCACCGTGATGTCGGGATCCCCCAGCAAGGCACATGGATGATCGGCGGCGTTGCGTTTGTTCTTCACGGCGACCTGCGCGATGTCCTCCTTGGAGAGGCCATACGTTTGCATGTAGCGATTCATCTCTAGGGCGAAGATCCACAGCAGATTAGGCTTCAGGGGTCGCTCGGTGGTGTGATCGAAAATGGTCAGGAAGGCGCCTTGTGCGTGAGGGTAATAGCTGGACATTTTCTCTTCGCACACCACCAGGACCGTGTCAAACAGTCCTGAGGCGATGTGGTACCAGCCTTGGATGGGCGCGAAAACACCCGTCCCCCCGCCCACGTACGAACGCATGAAAGGTTTACCCCATGCGCCGGCTCCGTCACTCAAGTACTCCCCCTTCAGGTGGACACTGTCGAAGGCATCAGGAGCAGTACCAAGACATACGGCTTCGATGTCGTCGAGGGTCATCTCGCATGATTGTAAGGCCATGCGTGTGGCCTGCCAGGAGAGCTCCTTGCCCGTTTCCTGAGCACGGCGCATGAATTTAGTCATGCCGGCCCCAACGACGGCGACTTTTCTCATTCCCATGGGCTACTCCTTCTCAACTACCCATAATTGCAACGGCGCCGCTGGTTGTGGGGGCGCCGCGCCATGATTGGGCGAGACCGACGTTCGCCTCTTCCAGTTGCCGAGGCCCGGCTTCACCACGCAGTTGCAACACGATCTCCAAGGCACGCGACAACCCGCTAGCGTCCAACAAGTCACCCATCCCGAGGCTTCCACCGGAGACATTCACCGGCAATTCGCCATCGGGTTCTGTGAGACCTTCCTCGGTGAGCATACCGGCCTCACCTGCGCGACAGAAATTTATAGCCTCCAGGTGCTGTAATTCTTTATAAGCGTAGGTGTCATCCACTTCAAAGAGATCGATAGCCAGGTGTGGTTGGCGGATACCGGCTTGGCGATAGGCCATCTCCGCTGCCTTCCGGACGTAAGGCACATCACCCCACTCCCTGCTCTCCAAGGAGGGTGCGCCGTTGCACCACCCGACGCCCAAGATCCACACCGGTTGATCGCTCAAACTTTGAGTGCGCTCCTCCGATGCCAATACCATAACGATGGCGCCGTCAGCGTGCTTTGCTGTCTCATGTCGGCCCAACGGCCACGCCAGCGGTGGCCCGGAAAGAACCTCGTCAACGGTAAGATCCGCACCATAAGGGGCTAACGGATTGCGCATGGCGTTGCGTCGGTTTTTAACCACCACCGCAGCGCACTCCTCGGGGGTGGTTCCCGTCTCGTACAGGTAGCGGTTCATCTCCATCCCAGTGATGAAATCCGTATTCAAGCCCAGCGGACGGTTGAGGATCGGATCCTGTGCGTAGGCGGTTACCTCATGGAGCGTTAGCACGTTGGAAGCTTTGCTGTGACCCTCCACGACGACGAGATGAGCCTGGCCGGTCCGGATGAGCATATAAGCCGTCGCCAATCCATGGAGCCCATCGCCTCCGATGGTGTGAACGGGTTTCAAGACCGCACCAAGCTGATCCGGCACATATTCATCGAAGATACTTGTGCCTTCGATGAAATCCTCAGCGACGGTCACGAAGCTGTCTACATCACGCCTCGGGTCGATACGCGCATCGGCATACGCTTTGACCGCCGCCTCGTAGGTAAGTTCTTTGTAAGAGACTTCCGGTGTGACAGGCCGGTAGCCGGCCCATCCCACGCCGATAATTGCCACACGTTCACTCATGGAAGAACTCCTCCATCGGAAACGTAATCTGTTTAATTTGGATTACAACGGGGATTTCAATGCATGGACACCTCCAGGGTGAGGTAATGGTCTTGCTTGTAAATCAATCTAATGCAGATACGATCTGAAGGAACCATGAGGACTGAATGTGAATGGACATGATCATTGTATTCGCGAAGCGGTTGAAGATCAACAGAGGTCGGGAGATTAATCACCCTGAGCCTGTCTTGTCCTGAGCTTGTCGAAGGGTTGCCGAAGGGCTCAAGATGACTTTTCTTGTCAAGCGCGAAAGCCCGACCTACAAGTTAGTATCACTCCCTTAAGGATTAAACATACGATGATTTTTTGCTTCTAAGCCCGGTTGTTTTATAATGCATCCAAATCACCACGTAGGAGACATGCATGAAAACCGCACGTAACATTTTCGTCGAGCAGGTACCCAGCCTGCCCATGGAGGAACAGCCCACCGAGTTGGTGGAGCGGAAGGGCGTAGGCCATCCGGATTCTATTACCGATGCGATCATGGATTCGGTCAGCGTCGAGCTGTGTCGGGCATACCTCGACCACTTTGGTCGCATCATGCACCACAATATCGACAAGGGACTCTTGGTGGCCGGCCAGACCTCGCCCCACTTTGGCGGGGGCAAGGTTGATGAACCGATGAAGTTGGTCTTCGGTGATCGGGCAACCTACGAGTATCGGGGTGTAGAAATCCCGGTAGGTGAGATCGCCGAAGCGGCGGCACGTCAATGGTTGCGAGGCAACCTGCGTTTTGTGGACGCTGAGAACCACATCGTCTTCCAGAACGAGATCAAACCCGGCTCGCCGGAGTTGACCGACATCTTCGCTCGGGAGGTGATTGGTGCGAACGACACCTCGGCCGGCGTGGGCTATGCGCCGCTGAGCGAAACGGAACAGGTTGTGCTAGCAACGGAACGTTATTTGAACTCCACATCTTTCAAAGCGGCCTTCCCCGAGGCGGGAGAGGACATCAAGGTCATGGGTTATCGCTTCGGTCGACATCTCACGCTGACCGTGGCTTTGGCTTTCGTAGATCGCTTCATACCGGACCTGAAGACGTATTTCGATCGCAAAGCCGTCATCCACGATGAAGTGCAGACCTTCGTCACTCGAGAGGCGAAGACGATGGAGGCGGTGACGGTGGACATCAACACCCTCGATGATCCCGAACGGGGTGAGGGTGGCGTGTACCTGACGGTACTTGGCACCTCGGCTGAGGGAGGCGACGGAGGGCAGGTGGGACGAGGTAACCGCGTAAACGGAGTCATCGCCTTCAACCGTCCTTCGACGACGGAAGCCGCAGCCGGCAAGAACCCCGTCAGCCACGTAGGCAAGATCTACAATTTGCTCAGCCACGAGATCGCGGGCAAGGTTTATCGGGAAGTCCAGGGGATCCGAGAAGCGACCGTCTGGCTCTGTAGCCAGATTGGGAAGCCCATTGACCGACCGTTGATGGCAGCAGCGGCGTTGATCTTGGAACCGGATGTAGGGCTTGAGGACGTCGAACCCTCCGTCGCAGCGGTGATCGATCGTGAACTCGCCGGTATCCATAACTTCACCCAACGACTGGCGCAGGGAGAGTTGGCTGTTTGGTAGGTTGAGTGGCGATTCTGACCACCCCGATCTTCTAATCAGTGAATACTTGATTCGCACCGATTCATGGTACAAGGTTACATAGTGCGCTCCGGCTTCCTCTCGCATCCCCAAAGGTGCTATTGATAGAATGTAGCGTACGACGTTTCCTCCCATCCTTCATCGTGGTGATACTCCTTGCTATCATCCTCGGGGCGTGCAGCCCTGGGAGCTCAGCAGCTGGGTAAGAGCGAACCTTCCACCTCTTGGTCTCTGGGCAACCGCCGCGCTGTTCACGGTGCTGTTCATCGTAGCAACTAGCAACCCCTCCCTCGTCGGGAGGTGGGAGCAAACCTTGGATACAATGCAGCCTGCCACAGACTACGTCGCAGAGTTCAAGGGTGATGGGACGTGGACCGTGACCGCAGAGGGTGAATCTATTGAGGGTTCCTACGAGCTGACGGATGATGATCGTATCAAGATCATCTACCCCGACGGGACAACCTCCGTGGCAGAATATCGCATCTCTTATGATCGCTTTGGCTTGATCAGCTCTGAAATCGATCGCCAACAGGGGTTCATGAGAATCCCTTAGCTTGCTTAAACTGGTCATCTTATCGTCCAACCAACAGCCGCATGTGAAACATGCGGCTGTTGTGATCGGGCAGATTGAAAAGTGTCTTTTGTCGGCAAATACCTCACCCCTGAGTGCTAAGAATCTAGATCGATCGTCGGGAGCGGGGTCTCGATGGGATCTCCCCAACGTTGGGGCTGCTCATCGGATGGTAGAGTCGTCGGCTGGATTTGGATCTCTGCCGGGTCGTACCCCAACGCGCTCACGAGCGTCATTTGATAGCGAGCGAAAAGATCGGCGTCCTCCACCATCTGAGGGTCTCCAGCTAGCCGCAGCCATTGTCCGAAGCTCATACTCCATCCCGTAGGCGATCTCCCAAGCCTCTTCGTAACGTCCCGCATTGAACAGATAATCGATATCTTTCAAGGCTTCTGCCATCAGCACGATGGTGGCATTGCGGCGGACCTCGATATCGGCGAAGGGGTCATACGATCCGACCTCAACTGCTTTAGCGGATACCCAATCGCGTATTTCGCGCGATTTTTGGGCAAAGACGTCGTTGTAGCTCAGGGTGATCTCGGCGAGTGGTCGATCACCAGTGGCACTCGGCGAGACCTGGAGTCGAGCGATCAGCACTTGGCTATCACCGGCGCCCATTTCCTGCAGGACGACTTGTGCGCCGCCACTCGGGGGCGATCCCTCGAAACCGGTCACGGTCGTCAATTGCACACCGGACGCGGGCTTGATGCTAACCCGCACGTCGTTCGCTACTCGCTCGACCAGCCCTTCGATCTCCACCCGGAAGACCTTGTCCATCTCCTGAGCCGAATCGACGAAGTGATAAGCACCGCGACCCTGTTGAGCCAGCGTGCTGAGCAATTGATCGTTCATATCGAGCCCCAGCCCTATCGTTGAGAGGTAAATCCCTTGCTGGTTATAGGATAGGGCGTCGGCGGCGATGCGGTCCGGGTTGGTCACGCCTCTGTTGGCGATGCCATCAGTGAGCAAGATGACTCGGTTGTTGCGTCGGATGTCGAAGTTACGGTCCACTTCTTCGAAACCGAGCATCATGCCGCCGTGAAGGTTGGTGCTGCCGCTTGGAACCAAGCTTTCCACGGCTTGGCGAATCCAGGCGCCGTTACCCACCGGTTGAGCTTTGCGAACGATCCATGCGTTGTCACTGTAACCCACGATTGCAACCAGGTCATCTGGTTGTAGGCTTTGCAGGAACACCATGANNTTGGCGAATCCAGGCGCCGTTAGCCACCGGCTGAGCTTTACGTACGATCCAAGCTGTGTCGCTGTAACCCACGATGGCCACCAAATCATCTGGTTGAAGGCTACCCAGGAACACCATGAGCGATTGCTTGAGGTAGGGCATTTTGTCGCGATCCCCCATGGAACCGCTGCAGTCTAGCACCAGGGCCATGTTGATAGGCGTTCGGGTCTCGTCTTCTGAACCACGCGCCTGGAGGCCGATTTGAAGCCAGACCTCTCCGCCGGAGGTAGGTATGCGTGTATTCCCAAGGCGGATGTCGAGACCGAGAGGCTGATCGAGGGGTTCTGGAAAGCGCTGCTCATAGTAGTTCAAGTACTCATGTACACGGACACTTTCCGCAGGGACGATCGCGCCACGGTTGATAACCGCGCGGCTGTAGGATTTGGAAGCGTCCTGCGCCGCGCTGCAGCCAGTGACAACCAACGTCAGCAGTGCGATCCAGAGGAGCTTATGGGGGTATTTCTTGAGGGAGTACATTGGAGCCTCCTTTAAAAAAACGAGTTGTTCGCCCTTTATCCTCCCAAAGCCCCGGTACACTTCAAGAACCAGGTGTGTTACATTTGATGTAACAATAGGTGTAACATACGAACAGCAGCATGAAATCCTTCTCGCAGCTTCTATCGGAATACATTAACCGCATCGGGGTGAGCGATACCGAGCTAGCACGTCGACTGGGCGTGAGTCGGCAAACGATTTTCCGTTGGCGAGAGGGCACAACGAGGCGACCACGACACCGCGAGGACGTGCTCCAATTGGCCGCGAAATTACGCTTGGAACCCGAGGAGCGCGATCAACTGTTGCTTGCTGCCGGTTTCCAACCCGAGGAAGCCATCGAAACTGAACTCACAGGGGATGAAACCAATGGCGAGACGTCAGCGAGCCCCGTGGGTATGCCAGAGATGGCTCCTGCCATAGCGTTTGAGGGATTGCGACACAGTCTTGTACGTTATCGATGGGCCATAGCCCTCGCAGGCGTGTTTTTAGTAGGGATCGTGCTCATCCTGGAGACAGGAGAGTGGCGAGACGTAGCCGCCAAGCTGGGCTTCCAGGTGGATAGCCTTTCGGTGATGTCACCAAAGCCGAGGGTGGCCTCGTCGGATGAGACATTGGTGCTCGTTAGCGAATTCGCCAACTATGCTGGAGAGCAGATTGGTTACAACATCGCCGGACGAATCCAAGAAGCTTTGCAGGAGGAGTTTGGGGATGCCGGGCTCGAGAGTGTGCGGATCGAGCGGCTCCCCGAGATCATTACTGACGAAGCATCTGCCCAGCATGTGGGACAAGAGTTCCGCGCGACTCTTGTCGTATGGGGAGAGTACGATAGCGGACGGGTGATCGCTGTGACAACAGCGCCGATGGCCGAGGAGAGAATCGAGAGCAGGGAGCAACGTTGGCTCATTGCCACCTCGGAGGAATTAAGTTCAACGATCAACACCGACCTGCCGAGGGATTTGCAATGGGTTTCGCTCTATGTTTTGGGCCAAATCCATTATGGTGCTGGTCGACGACATGATGCTGAGATAGTATTCAAACGTGCGCTAATCGAACCCCCTGAAGATCAGTGGGCTGTTGCCATCGTCTACTTTTACCTTGGGTTGCTCGAGAGCAAGAAAGTTCCACCGGACCTGGATAAGGTCATCGCCTACTATACAGAAGCCCTTGAACGCTGGCCAGAGATGACCTCGGCGTTGAATAACCGTGGTATTGCGTACCTCGATCGTGACGTGGTAGGTGACCTCGATCGGGCGGAAGCCGATTTCCGCAGTGCGATGACTTTGGACCCGAATTCTCATCTTGCGATGTTCAACCTAGCACTCACTATCCCTCGACAGGACCCAGACAACTTAGACGAAGCATTAACCCTTCTTGAAGAAGCCGAAGATTTAAGGCCCGAATCAATGGGTGTTCAAAACAGCCTTTGTTGGTATTACGGTCTCGCGGGGGAGCCAGAGGAGGCACTTCCACACTGCGATCTGGCCGTAGAATTGGATCCGTCAGGTCTTAGCAATGACAGCCGTGGGTTGGTGTTGGCGTTGTTGGGCCGCTATGAGGAAGCAGCGGCGGAATTTCAATTCTTTCTGGAGATTTTAGCCTCAAAGGACATCGAAGCACACAATTATTACGCGCCTTCCCGCCAAGCGTGGATTGATGTGCTTGAGGGTGACCAAAATCCATTTGATGCGTCCGTTTTGCAGGCTCTCCTGAGAGAGTAAGAGGATATTCAATTCGACGGGGGTTCATGATCTATAACGGTACCGATCATGAACAATACTACGAATATCAATATTTGATGCAATGTATTAGGTAAAGCACCCTGAGCCTGTTGAAGGGTTGCCGAAGGGCTCAGGATGATTTATTTTATGGTCCGGCGTTGGAGTCCGACCGGCTGGATCGGGTAGTACAGGTTATAGTCGGGCGTGGGAACCCGACTTGCTTGATTAGTTGGGACACGTTAAAACTTACTACCAGTAGAGGCAGCTGCCATGCCTGTCCTGAGTAATGCCGAAAACCCCCCGCATGGCGAACGGAAAGGTATCATGAGCTCAGAAATCACAAACTGGCTGCTTGAATCCGACGAACCCTGGACGCGTTATCGCACCTTGCTAGACCTCCTCGGTCGAACGGAGGAAGCCCCCGAGGTGCAAACCGCTCGCCGCGCGATGCTGGCTCACCCGTCTGTGTGTGGTCTCGTAGAAGATGCTGCCACTTGGCCGGGGTATGCTCTCAAGCGACACAATGACGCCAAGCACCCACTCCATCACGTATCGGTCTTGGCCGATTTTGGCCTCAAAGCTGAGGACCCTGGTATGGGTTCCGTGATCTCTGCCCTGATACGCCATCAGGATCCAGGCGGTTCCTTTCAGACCCTGATGCAACTCTATAAGAGCTTTGGTGGCGTCGATGGGGAGCATTGGGTGTGGATGATGTGCGACGCACCGACGGTGCTCTATGGGCTTCTGAGCTTCGGATTGACCGGTGATCCGGAGGTCAAGCGGGCGACCGATCACATGGTTGCCCACATCCGCCACAATGGCTGGCCTTGCGCTGTTGGCGAACCTCTAGGTGAGAGGTTTCGAGGGCCGGGGAAGCGCGAGGATCCATGCCCTTACGCGAACCTCATCTCCCTCAAGGCGATTTCACTTCTTCCTGATATGCTGGAAAGCGAGATCGCGCAAACTGGCGCTGAGATGCTCCTCTGGCACTGGGAACATCAGAAGGAGCGCAAGCTCTATCTCTTTGCGATGGGGACCGACTTTCGCAAGTTGAAATACCCTTTTGTCTGGTATGACATCCTGCATGTAGCAGACGTGCTCAGTCGGTTCCCGTTTGTCCGCTCTGACCCACGCCTCCACGAGATGGTGGCCACCATTACCGATCAGGCGGATGAGCAGGGGCGCTACACGGCGAACTCGATGTATCGAGCGTGGAAATGGTGGTCCTTCGCCGACAAGAAGAACCCATCCCCGTGGTTGACTTTTCTTGTGTACCGCATCCAGCATAGGATGAGGATGGTTTCTTAACTTCATTAACACACACCAATTACCTCATTGCATTGGGTTCTCCTCTTGACATATCGATAATCATCGATATAATATAGGCGTGAGCGTTGATCCGATAAGTTTTGCCAAAGCGCTGGCGGATGAGACCCGCCAGGAGATTATGCAGCGGTTGTGCTGCGAGTGGCTGAGCGTTAATCAGCTTGTCGAGCTGCTCGAAGGACGCGTCAACCAGCCGACCGTCAGTCATCACCTGAAGAAGCTCGAGGAGTCCGGGTTGGTGAGGGTGCGCCAGGAGGGACGCCAACGGTTCTACATGCTCAACCAAGGACGGGTGAACGCGTGCTGCGATCGGATTATGGTCCTCTTTGCGCCAAGCTTTGCCCAAGAGGAAGAGGATCAAGCTGGGGAATAATATTCTCTTTTTTTTGACCGAACATATCGACAACAATCAATATATTAAGGAGGTAAAGCATGTCAGACCGAATGGAGAAAAACGACGAAATTCGAGCCGGGGTGCGGTCACACTATGGTGCGTATGCTGAAAGAGAACCATCGAGTTGTTGTGGCCCGGAAGAGGATTGTTCGGATTTTGATACCGTAGAAAAACTCTACGAGATACCCGAGGCGAGCGACTTGCCCGTGGAGGTGAGGAACCTCGCTGCCGGTTGCGGCGATCCGGTCACGTTGGCATCGCTCCAACCCGGGGAAGTGGTGCTCGACCTGGGTTCCGGTGGGGGGATCGACTGCTTCTTGGCCGGAAAGCGGGTAGGGGAAACAGGCCGTGTGATCGGTGTGGACATGACGGCGGAAATGATCGACAAGGCTCGGCGCAACAAGGCGAAAATCAGCTCTGACGCTGACAATGTCGAGTTCAGGCTTGGGGAGATCGAGCATTTACCTGTTGCAGATGAGGAGGTCGATGTGGTGATCTCCAATTGCGTGATCAACCTCAGCCCAGACAAACCCCAGGTCTTACGTGAGGCGTTCCGCGCCCTAAAGCCGGGAGGTCGATTTGCGGTCACTGATATCGTGGCCGACGGACCGCTTCCGAAATCGATTGAGGAAAGTCTGAGCGCCTGGTATGGCTGCGTTGCTGGTGCGTTGGATCGACAGGAGTATGTCTCGATCCTCGAGGAAATCGGCTTCGTCGATGTGAAGCTCGAGCCGGTGAAGATGGATCCTGTTTTCGTCGAGGAGATGGTCAAGGAATTGGCGCCGGAAGGCGTACCTGGACCCGACGGGCAAGAGAAAGTGGCCTATGCTCTTGTAGACGGAGAGCTCAAGCCGATCGATCTTGGGGATGCCAACCCGCCCTTCAGCGCCAGGATTACGGCCTCTAAGCCAGCTTAATCGAATAGATCTTCGTAAACTGGAAATGCCCCACGCTTAGGTTGAGGTTCACATTAGAGTATTGAACCCCAATCAGGGTGGGGCGTTTTTCTAATCTCCGTCTATTACCTCATATCCTCAACGCTATTTTGCAGAAGCTACTGTTCCATTATTAATTCATTATGCATCGAGAACAAGCTGAATCCAGAATCGGTAACGCCACGCTTCACTCATGGGGTGATTTTTGTTTGGTTCCCAAAAACATTGTAAGATGTATGGGGGGCTTCGAACTCAAACGGATGCGGATCGCGGTGTTCGCTGGCTTGTAGATTATTCCTTTTCGTTCTCCCGGGAAAAAACTAGGTAGTTCTGAATGCAGCTCACAAAGCGATTCCTCCTAATGCCAACAATCACTGCCATTATGAAAAATAACCGATCTCGTAACGATCAAGATTGGTATGAAAGAAACGGGCGTGACTCATGCGAGGGAATGTCATGAAAGTGATTGTGATCGCACGCAAAACCCTGCGCGAGTTGCTGCGAGAACGGATGACCGCGGGTTTGATGTTGATCTTCCCGGTGTTGTTGGTCGGTTTCTACTATGTCGCGTTTGGTCAGACCGAACAAGGTTTGGCGAAATATCTCTCCATCTTGGTTCTCAACCGAGATTCCGGGATCGTGACCCCGAATGGTGAGAGATGGGATATCGGGCAAGACCTCATCGACCTAATGCGGGAGGCCGAATTTGAAGGGGATCCGATCTTCAGTGTGACGGAGGTTGCGGACCGCCAAGGGGCTGAGATCACGCTCCGGGAGCACAAGGCTTCGCTGCTGATGGAAATTCCGTCCGATTTCAGCCACGACTTTATCGAAGCGTTACAGAGCGCAGGGGGTTCCTCATCAGCGGAGCTGATCCTGATCGGCGCACCAGAATCTGGGGACTACACCTTCGCGCGCAGCATGCTGAGTGGTTTGCTGCGTCAATTTGCGTTCGAGGCAGCTGGGTGGGATGAAAGTGTAGATCTTCAATACCGCTTTGTACCCGGAACCGGCACGATGTCCGACTTCGATTTCGGTGTCGGTGGAATTATCATCTTTGGGATCACCTTCGGGGTGCTCGTTACAGCCGAGGTCATGGTCCGCGAGGACTTGAGCGGCACCCTGAAGCGCTTGCGTCTGAGCCGCGCCAGCTCCTTCGACCTGCTGCTTGGCGTCTCTTTGGCGATGTTGATCATCGCCGTGCTCCAGGTGCCGATCACCCTCGGTAGCGCCCTCGCCATGGGGTTTCACAATAACGGTTCGCTGCTCTTAGTATTCGGCATCGGACTCCTCATGAGTCTGGCGTCCATCGGAGTGGGGCTCATTGTCGCCTGTTACTCACGTACGCCGGGTGACGCGACCAACTTGGCATCGGTTGCATTGGTCCCCTTGGTGTTCCTGTCCGAAGCGATGTACCCCATGCCGGATCTTCCCATCGCATCTATTGGAAATCGTACGATCCAGCTCTACGATCTCCTCCCGACGACACATGCCGCGGAGGCGATACGACGGGTGACGATCTTCGGTGAGGGATTGAAGGACATCGCCTACGAATTGGTGGCGTTGGCTTTTCTGTCTGCGGTCATACTTGCTGTAGGTGTGGCGCTGTATCAGCGACGTCGGTTAAGTAAAGGGTGAGAACGTTGCTTATGGGATAGATTAAACGATCTTTTTTGGAGGGGCTTCACATCATAGGCATATTTGAAGCATGAACATTCATCTTCATGGGGACGAAGAACATGTCGAACGTTATCCTAAGAACCGAAGGTCTGACCAAGTGTTACGATGATCTGGTGGCCGTGGATGATCTCACCTTGGAGATCTATCGAGGGGAGGTCTTTGGCTTCCTGGGGCCCAACGGTGCCGGGAAGACCACGTCTATCAACATGATATGCGGCCTGCTCGAACCAGATTCGGGGACTGTCATGATCGATGGTGAGCCCATCCACGCTGCGGACGATGCGTTGCGCGCTCGAGTGGGCGTATGTCCGCAGGAGATTGTTTTGTGGGAACGGTTGACTTGCCTTGAACAACTGCAGTTCATGGGGGAGATGTACGGTCTTTCCGGGAAAGATGCTCGCCAGCGAGCCGAGATGCTTCTCGAAGAGCTGGACCTGGTCGAAAAGCGAGACGCACAGGCGCGAAAACTATCCGGTGGTTTGCAACGGCGTCTCAATGTGGCCATGGCACTGGTTCACGATCCGGAGATCGTGATCTTGGATGAACCGGAAGTGGGGCTGGATCCGCAGAGTCGGGTTAAGGTCCGCGAGTACATCCAATCGCTGGCGCGGGTGAAGACGGTCATCCTCACTACCCACAACATGGACGAAGCCGACCGCCTTGCTGATCGTGTGGCGATCATCGATCACGGTAAGCTTCTAGAGCTCGACACACCAGCGTTGTTGAAGAAACGAGTGGGCGAGGGGGACGTGGTCGAGATCGAGTTCGAAACTGCTGTCGATCCAACGATCATCGAAGCTGCGGTTGCACAACTAGTTGATCATGTGCAAATGGACCTTGAGACGAGCATCCTGACCGTCCGTGCGCTCAACGCAGTGAGTGGGCTGGCGTCCATCTTGGATGCGCTTGAAAAGAGTGGGGTACGAGCCGGCGAGGTACGCGTGCGCGAGAACACGCTGGAGGACGTCTTCATCCAGCTGACCGGTCGGAGGTTGCGGCAGTGAAATCGCTGTTGGTGGCACGTAAATCTCTCCTCGAGATCCTTCGTGAGCCGGGTCTCTTGGGCTTGGTGTTGTTGTTGCCACTGGTGTTTGTAGGTATCGCGGCTTTTGGTTACAGCGCACCTTTTCTAATGACCCATCATTTGTGGGCAATTGTTCAAGAAGAGAGTGATTTGGGTTTGATCGAAGCGCTGCGGGCCGAACGGTATCCCGATGGTCGATCCGTCTTCGACGTTACTGTCGTGACGGATCAGGATGCTGCCCAGGACGCGCTGGATTCGCGGGAGATCACGGTGCTAGTTGAGGTGGGCATAGGAGTGGATGGTCGCCCTTTGGTAACGATCCATGGTGATGCGCTCTACGGACGCTTCTACCGGGCGAGCGTGGTCCTGGACGAGGCCGTGCAGCGCTACGCGGACCGGCTTGTAGGGCGCGGGGTGCTGGTCCGCATCCACGAGGAACGCTATGCGCCAGCTGGTCCGGAGAATGAGTTCGACTACTATGCGCCGGGGATGATGGTCTTTGCCTTACTGATGATCATCCCGCAGACCGCTATGCTTGTCGGACGCGAGCTTCGTTGGGGAACCTTGCGTCGGTTGCGCCTCAGTGAAGTTCGGACCTGGGAGCTGCTGCTGGGGATCAGCCTGGCTCAAATGGTCATCGCTGTCATCCAGGTCCTGGTGGTTTTTCTTTCTGCGCTGGCGTTGGGCTACAACAATCACGGCTCCCTGATACTGGCCATTTTCGTTGGACTAGCGATCAGCCTCTCGGCTATCGGGATGGGTCTGATCGTGGCCTGCTTCATCGAAAACGATAGTCAGGCGGTCAACTTTGGGAGCACGGTGACCATGGTTCAGGTGTTCGTCTCCGGTGCCTTTTTTCCCTTACCGCCCTTAACCCTCTTCACCTTGTTCGGACACCCGATCGGGATCTTTGATATCTTCCCTGCATCACATGGGATGCTCGCTCTCCAACAGGTTCTCAATGACGGTGCCGGTCTGGGGGCGATAGGATTCCGCCTTGTAGCGATCGTCCTTCTCTCGGGACTGACTTTCGCCGCGGGTGTGCTCGCATTCCACAGGTTGAAAATGGGGAGAGGGTCTCGCGTATAGACCCGCGAGATGATCGGCTCGCATGGTTAAAGATGGTACGAACGAATGCATGATGAATATCAGTGTTTCTTTAGGGAGCGGTCATCCTTCGACCGGCTCAGGATGACTGCTGTGTAGTGCAAGCACCCTGAGCCTGTCGAGGGATGATTTACCTCGATAAAATCAAGGTGCACAGGCTAACTGCGCATCATATGCTGGTGAGTATCAAATTGGGATCGAAGAAGCGCAGGGTAATTAGGAACAACCATAATACTCTGCCAGGGAGACAAACCTATGGCGACCACCATCCTGCTCGTTCGCCACGGTGAAACGGACTGGAACCGCGAGAAGATCTTCCGGGGAGTCTATGATGTGCCATTGAACGATCATGGTCGTTACCAAGCACAGCTAGTGGCTGAGACGTTGGGTTCGCATAAAATCGATGCTGGCTATACCAGCCCATTATCCCGAGCTGCGGAAACCGCGAGCATAGTCCTTGAGTCTCATAACATCCGCGCTAAGACCCATGATGGTCTGCTTGACTTCAACTACGGTGACTGGACCGGGAAGCCGGAGGCTAAGGTTGCTGAAAATTGGCCGGAGGAGTATGCCGCATGGAACGCACATCCACACGAAGCACGTATACCTAGCGGTGATCAGCTCAAAGATGTCTTTGATCGTTCCCTTGCTGCCATGGAGGAGATCGCTCGGAACCATGACGGTCAGACGGTGGCAATTTTCGGGCACCGAGTGGTCAACAAGCTCCTGATCCTGGGCGCGCTCGGTCTCACCTTGGATCGCTTCCCTTTTATCCTTCAAGGGAACTGCTGCATAAACAAATTCATGAGAGTAGAAGCGGGCTACCTGATCGAGTACCTCAACGATACCTCCCACTTACGGTATGCTGGAGCAGATGTTTTGGGGGAGGATTTCTGATGAGCAAGGTTTTGTCCAAGCGTCTTACGGAGCTATGAATGCCGTCTTCCCTTATGTCATTCTGAGGAGCATCGCGACGAGGAATCCCTAGGGTGAGCCTTTTGGGTCCGATACATCATAGGGATTCCTCGCTGCGCTCGGAATGACATGAGAGCAGCGTTATGTCACAGACGAAGAGCTAAATCTTTGCTTAAGACGCTAAACCCAAACCAGATGTGTCACCCTCATTTAGGATGTCCAACGCATCGGATTGTGTTTGAAGTTTCCACATCCGATGGTAAAAACCCCCGGCCTGGATGAGATCATGGTGACGACCGCGCTCAATGATGCGTCCCTCTCGCATAACCAGGATCTGGTTCACCTTTTCAAGTCCCACCAGTCGATGCGTAATGATCAGTGTGGTCCGCCCCTCCATCAGACTGTAGAGTGACTTTACGACTTCGCGCTCCGTCAAGGAGTCAAGATTGGCAGTGGGCTCGTCCAAGATAAGTATCGGTGTGTTCTTCAACAGTGCACGTGCGATCGCGATGCGCTGACGCTCACCACCACTCAGGCGGACGCCAGCCTCACCGATCCATGTGTCGTAGCCATGAGGTAAACTTTGGATGAATTCGTGGATTTGTGCCTGGCTTGCTGCTTGAATCAGATCTCGCTCGTTGGCACCAGGATGTGCTAACAGCAGATTTCCCCTGATCGTGTCGTTGAAGAGATGGGTGTGTTGAGAAACGACGCTGATCATCCGTCGTAGATCTTCACCACGGTAGGATCCAAGCTCGTACCCTCCGAGGCTGATCTGACCGCTGTCGTAATCCCAGAACCTGAGCAGCAGGTTGACCAATGTGGATTTTCCCGCCCCACTAGGTCCGACCACCGCTAGTTGTGAGCCCTGATCTAATTGGAAATGTATCCCATCCAATGCAGGTCCATCACCTGTTTCATAGCGAAATCGGAGATCACGGACAGTTAGGGAATAATCGATAGGTTCGGGCGATGTCTCATCCGGATCCAAGACAGATGGGCGGACATCGACGATTTCATACAGTCGCTGTGCTGCGGCAAGTTGGCTTTCCAGGTATTGAAATGTCGAAGGCAAGGGGATGACGGCTTCAAAGCTGGCGATGGCAGCCAGGATCAGTAAGGCGAGGTAGACACTATCAATCCGCTCCGCATTTATTAGAGAGATGGCGACGATAAGAAGCGCAATGGTTGATAAGTTCATCAGGAGCCCAGTGAGCGCGTTTGATAATCCACCCACTCGGCTCATGCGTTCTTGCAGTTGGACATATTGTCTACTGAGTGAAGTGATATGTGTCTGGTGACTTTGGGCGCGAGTAAATGCTAACAAATCGGCACACCCTTGTACGCCGTCCACCAGAGCCGTGTTCAACGCCGCGCGTAGCCTAACCATTTGATGTCCTGTGCCGTGACCTAGGCGTCTAATCAAGATCGGGGTGACGACGCCTGCGAGGGCAAGGAAGGCAATGAGTATCCCGGCCAACCGAGGATCGAAGGTTCCCAATAGGAACCACATGAGAACGGCGATACAAACCGCCACCATGGGCGGAGCAAGGACGCGCACGAAGAACTGTTCCAGCGTCTCAACGTCGGCAACGATACGGCTGAGCAGATCGCCACTCTGATAGTGGATCAGGCGTGCCGGCGCCAGAGGCTCAAGCTTCTGGTAAAACCATAGACGCATGCGTTCCAGCAGACGAAAAGCCGCATTATGTGAGACCAAGCGCTCAAGGTAGCGGAGAATGCCGCGAGTGATGCCGAAAAAACGAACACCAACGATGGCGATCTGCAACTCTGCGATGGACGGCTGCAATGCGGCGAAAGCGATGATGTAGGCCGAAGTAGCGAGGAGCCCAACGCTGCTAGCAATGGTTCCGAACCCAAGAAGGATGGCCAATACCATACGCTTCCAGAAGGGACTAGCCAGTCTTAGCAAGCGAAAGAACACGTGCCTCATGCTGAACCACCGTAGGCTGCGAACAATCGAGAATAAAACCCCTTATCTTCCAGCAAGGCGGCGTGGGATCCGGCTTCGATGACACGCCCTCCCGAGATCACCAGGATCCTATCTGCCTCCTGGACGACACCCAGACGATGAGCGATGAACAAGGCGGTCCGATCCTGCAGTAATTGATCCATTGCCTTTCGCAATTGGGCTTCAATTTCCGGGTCAAGATTTGCTGTAGCCTCGTCGAGGATGAGGAATGGCGCTTTCTTGAGGAACGCACGTGCGAGTGCGATGCGCTGGGCCTGGCCACCGCTCAACCGAGAACCGCGCTCACCGATAAGCGTGTCATAGGCCTGAGGTAGAGATTGGATAAATTCATGGGCATACGCCTGCCGAGCAGCGTGGATGACTTCTTCGGCACCGGCGTTTGGGTTGGCTAAACGGATGTTTTCCCCGACCGAAGCGTTGAATAGATAGGGATTTTGGGGGACCCAGGCGATTTGAGAGCGCCAGGTACTGAGGTCTAAAGTGTCCAGGGGCTGGCCGTCAATGGTGATCGAACCTTCATCGGGATCGATAAAGCGTAACAAGAGATGAGCGATGGTGCTTTTCCCGGATCCGCTTGGTCCAACGATGGCTACCTTGTGCCCAGGGGGGATCCGCATGGAGAGACCATGCAAAGCGCTGCGTTGACCGTTTTCGTATGCGTAGTACACATTCTGGAAGCGGATGTCGAAGCGACGTTCGGGATGAGGTGTTCTGAGATGCGGGGAAGATGGCTTTTGACGCAAGGGCGTATTTAAGATTTCGAAAATACGCTCGGCGGCTGCTACACCGGACATGCCGGCATGGAAACGCGTTCCGAGCATTCGCAAAGGCAGGTAGAACTCCGGCGCGAGGATCAACACGAAGAAGGCTTGCTCAAAAGCTAATCGTCCGTAAAGTAGGCGCAAACCGATCTCCACCGCTATGACGGCGGTGCTGAGGGTAGCAACCATTTCCAAAACCAGAGCCGATAGAAATGCGACCCGCAATACGCTGAGCGTTGTTTCTCTGAATTGTGCGCTGATCGCAGCGATAACCCGTACTTGATCTCGGCTGCGTCCGAGATGCTTGAGCGTGGTCAGTCCTTGGAGGGTGTCCAAGAAATGGGCGCTCATGCGGCTCAGTGATTTCCACTGGCGTTGGGTAAGACGATCGGCAGCATCACCGATCAGGATCATAAAGATAGGGATCAAGGGGGCCGTGAGGAGCAGGACCAAGCCCGAGGTCAGATCGAGGGGTAAGATAAAAACGAGGATCGTCAGCGGTACCAAGGCTGCCATCGCCAATTGGGGAAGATATTGAGAAAAATAGGCCTCGAGCGTCTCCACACCCTCGACCACCGTGTTGGTCAATTCACCGCTGCGTTCACCGCTTGTGTAAGCAGGGCCGAGTGCGAACAGGCGTCGCATCAATCGTTGACGCAGTGAATGCTTCACTTGACCCGAGATTTTTTGCGCCGCCACCTCGCTTCCCCAAGAGAGACAGGCGCGCGTCATGCTGAGGATGAGCAAAAGGAGGAGATGAGACTGCACGTCGTTTAATGTTTTGTCCGCCAAGAATACGCCAGCGACAATTTGGCTAATCAGAAACGCTTGCCCTACGAGGATTAGCCCTGCAAGAGTGCCGAACCCAATGGTCAACGCAAGATGAAGCCGCGTCGACCATACCTGCTGGATCAACCGTTTGTCCAATCTCATCTTTGATTGCACTGGAAAATCCACCACGCGATCGGTAGAACAGATTGTGTGGACGTGCACGGATGCCCACAACTCACATATTTTATCCTCCTCATTTGGACGTATTCAAAAGACTTATTGAACTAAACATTTACGATCAATGATCCACGATCTGGCGGTGAAGTTGTAAAGGATTCGTGACTTGAATACGCTGACATCTAGAAACTAGGACACCAAGGCACTTATCCATCCATGTGCCTTGGTGTCCTCTTTAGATGTCACCCCCAATCAATATTCTAGTCTTGATTCACGACCGATCCGTTCTCGGAAAACGTAATACGACCAACCCTGGTAAAGCAACACGATCGGCACGAAGATCAGGGCGATGATGCTCATCACCTTGAGTGAATAGGAACCGGAGGAGGCGTTGTAGATCGTTAAGCTCCAATCTGGATTGAGGCTTGAAATCATCACTCGCGGGTAGAGACTCGTAAAGAGTGTGATCGTCGAGAAGACGATTAAAGTCCCGGTGCTGATGAAGGCCGATTTGGTTCGAAGGCGGGAGATAAACCAGCCTGCGGCTACAAGCGCCGCTACCGTGATCAAAAGGAGCAAAATGTGGACGATCGTTATCTCATCGAAAATATTTGTGGCGAAAAAACCCACGACCACGGTGATGATGAAGCTAGCCAGGGCATACGGCCAAATTCGTCTGGCCGTGGCTGTTGCGCGAGCTTCGATGACCTCTTCCGTCTTTAAGCTGAGGAAGATGGCTCCATGCATGGTGAATATCAATACAGAGGACAGACCGCACAGAAGTGCGAAGGGATTGAGCAGTGTCCAGAAACTGCCTGTGTAGGTCATGGTTGCGTCAATAGGAACACCGCGGATCAGGTTGCCCATGGCGATTCCCCACAGGGCAGCGGGGATCAAGCTTCCGATGAAGATCATCGTGTCCCATGTCTTCCGCCAAGCGGGACGCCGATCCTTGCTGCGGAACTCAAAAGCCACGCCACGTGCGATCAAAGCTAGGAGCATGAGCACGAGTGCCAGATAAAATCCGCTGAATAAAGTGGCGTACCAATTGGGGAAGGCTGCAAACATGGCGGCACCGGCTGTGATCAGCCAGACCTCGTTGCCATCCCAGAAGGGGCCGATGGTGTTAATGATCCTGCGTCGCTCTTGATCATCTCTGCCTAGGAAGGGCAACAAGATCCCCACGCCATAGTCAAAGCCTTCGAGGAAGAAAAACCCGATCCAGAGAACGCCGATCAAAATGAACCAGAGGGTTTGTAGGAATTCAGTCGACATGTCAATCCCTCCCGTTAGCCCTGTGCCCCGACGGCAGACGGAGCGACATCAACCGTTTCTTGTATGTCCTCATCTGGGCCAGCTTTCCCATACTTGACCAGTAGATAAACATCGACCGTCATCAACACAGCATATATGACCACAAAGCCGGTCAAGCTGATCAGTACCGTTCCCACACCCACGGTGGGTGAGATGGCGTTTTCGGTCTTAAGCAGCCCATGCACGATCCACGGCTGGCGGCCGGTTTCAGTCAGGATCCAGCCGGTGGTGTTGGCGAGGTAGGGAAGTGGGATCACCCAGACGATCCACTTGAGCCAGCGCGCCCATTTTGCAGGCCAATTTCTCATGGCCATGTATAGCGCAAACGCCCCCAGGGCGATCAACACCAATCCTAGTCCGACCATGATGCGAAATGTCCAAAAAGTCAATGCTACCAGTGGAACGTAATCTCCCGGCCCATACAAAGCCTCGTACTCGGCTTGAATTTGATTGATCCCCGGAACCTCACCCTCTGTCCTAAAGAAATATAGCAGGCTGAGCGCCTTTGGGATTTTTAGGCTCCAGATCTCTTGTTTACCCGTCGAGTCAAAGATCGCCACCAAGGTGAACGGAGCCGGATTCGCCGTGTCCCACAGCGCCTCAGAGGCGGCGGCTGCCATCGGCTGGACTTCAAGCAAATAGGTGCCCTGCACGTGACCTGCTATCCCGACCATCATGGCAGCAATGAGACCGATGAGAGCTGCGAGGCGGAACGAGCGCCGGAAGAAGTCCACATTTTGTTTACGGGCGAGATGATAGGCGCTGATCCCTAACACAAAGAAAGCCGCCGTGACAAAGCCGGCGGAGATGGTATGCCAGAAGAAAAGCCAGGCGCGAGGGTTGAACACCAAGGCGCCGAAATCCACCAACTCGGCACGGCCTGTGGCCTCGTTGATCACGTAACCGACAGGACTTTGCATCCAGCCGTTGGCCATCAGGATCCACAGAGCAGACAAGTTCGATCCGATGACGACCATCCAGATCGTCGCCGCGTGCAGACCCTTGGAGAGCCGATCCCAGCCGAAGATCCATATACCCAGAAAGGTCGACTCAAGGAAGAAGGCCAACAATGCTTCAATAGCTAGCGGCGCGCCGAAGATGTCGCCGACGAAACGAGAGAACTCCGACCAGTTCATGCCAAATTGGAACTCCAGGACGATCCCTGTTACAACACCCATGGCGAAGTTGATCAGAAACAGCTTCCCCCAGAATTTCGCCATACGTTTATAGCATTCGTCACCGGTGCGGACATAGATCGTCTCCCAGATGGCAATGAACCATCCCAACCCGAGTGTCAACGGGACAAAGAAGAAGTGATAAATCGTGGTGAGTGCGAATTGCCATCGCGAAAGGATGACTGGATCCATCGGACACCTCCCCAATACGCTGTGATCAACTACGCGTTACCTCATGGACCAGAAACCGCTCACGAAGACACGTAAGAGCGTGTCAAGGATCAGGCCTAAGATAAGCAAACCACCGAACATTCGGTTATGGAAAAAGGCGAAACCCGAGAACCAAACCGGCCACCCAGGGTAGTCTTCTGGTGGTTCATCGGGACGAGGTTTACTGAGCATGTTAAGCGCTAGGAGAAGGCGTTTCCCAGCCAGAAAGACGATCAACATGATGGGGGTGAAGTAGCGCGGTACGAAGATCAAGTAAGCTATTACAACATAGATGAGGACCAGTGCCGCAATGTTGATGTACCGGGCGACTTTCTCACCGAGCCTCACCGGCATGGTACCTACTCCTCTCTGCCTATCGTCCGCCAGTTTGTCGATGTGCTTGCTGATGTTGATGCTGGCCACACTCAGACCAAAGGGAACACCCGCCAAGGTTACGAGCCACGCGTTCTCCGTCCAGCCGCGAGCCAGGACAACATATACGCCGGCGATCATGATCGGGCCCCATATCAAAAAAATAAACAATTCGCCTAGGGCCAAATACTTGAGCGGCCATGTGTAGAGCAGCAGCACCAGCGCACCGAGAGCGAAAAAACCGATGACAACAGGGGAGAAATCGGTGTAAATCAACGCAAATACACCCGAAAGGACCGACAGCACCCCGCTGACGGCGAACCATTGCAACTGCTGGCGCTTGGTCCAGAACCCTTGCACCAGGGGATGGACTCCGTATTCTATGCGGAAGTAGTTGTCTTTNNGAACCGCTGCACAAGTGGGTGGACACCGTACTCGATGCGAAAATAGTTGTCTTTATCCACGCCGCGATTGAAATCGGTGTAATCATTGAGAAGGTTATTTGTGCCATGAGCGATGAATAGACCGAGTGTGACGATCAACCATGGCAACCAAGCGAAATGACCATCGCGCCAAGCCAGCAGCCCGGCGATGATGCAGGAATAGATTGTCACCGCGGTCACAGCCGAGCGGGTGGCGATCAACCATTTGGAGACGACATCCAACTCCTCCCACTCCTCCTTGGTGTCCATTTTGATCAGGGTCCAAAATGCGGTCCGCCACATGGCAAAGTTGATATTCATCGAAGGATCTCTTTTCTCCACATAGGTCAGTCCTATTTACCCATTTTACTCGATACTGGTGACCTGACGGATAAGATATCAGCCCGGCTCAGTGATTGGTTTTCTGCCATTAAGGCCTGGGATATTGAGTTGAACATTTCGCATGGTATGGATGAGTCTGGCTCATACCCATCTGCATCAAACTGAGAAGGCGATAAGGCGTGATGGGCTGGTAGGTATAAATCGACGTGGTGATGCTACATTGGCAATCTGCTTTGTTATTCTGTTTCCATTGAACCGTCTTCCCAATCCTGGAGAAAAGTAATGGCTGAAAACAACAGCAGACCGTTGTGCAAAAGTTTCAGAAGAGAGGGTCATTCAAGTGGCCAGGGTACTTCATGCATTATCTTCAACTGATCAAAGTTTAATCGCGGAGATTGAGGAGTTGATCGACGATCTGGACGAGCTATTTCGAGAGGAAAGATTTGAGCCAAAGACTTCATTGCCCGTGCCGAAATGAACTCATTCAAGCTGATAAATCGAAATGCATACGATATAAGGAGCCGACCGAACAGTTCATCGGTTTGCTAAATGCCTCCGCGACAACTGCTTGGCCATTCTCCAGCGTTTAATTCGAAGTTGTTTCTTGTTTCGTAGGAGAGCAGAGAGGCTCATGAAGGCTATTCATGAGCCTCTTCATAAACTACATCCACACGGCTATTTAAATTATGGCTTAAGCTGTCCCGTTGCGAGTGTGAAATCTCCTTCAGGTGTGATCACCTGGATTTCTAGGCGATCCTCCTCGAAGATGAAGCGGAGGATGTTATGCTCCGCAATAAATAAGAAATCATACTCCAATAGGAATACCCGCTCCGATTCCCACCACCCACGGATGGCAGCAAGCTCTTCATCTGGATACCCTAACTCTTCTGACGCAACCCGAAAGATGCCGTCTAGCCCAATGGGAAACTCCACCCAAACACCACCTGCAAGCAGGGAGAACATCGCCTCCGAACCGCCCGGGAAGGTCGCCCTTAGCTCCTCCCAACCGAGAAAATTTCCTTCATCCATGATATATGTCTTCCCCGAGATGCGAAGGGCAGTCTCGGGTAGAGGTGGCACAAGCTGAGCCTCTGGAATTTCCCCGATTGCCGAGATTTGCTCTTGGAGTTTCGCGAAGCCGGCAGGATTTTCCGGCAAGGTGAGTGGGGAAGAGGCTTCAACGAAAAAGGATCGTAAGAGAATCTGTAAAGTTAAAGGGTCCCGTTGTCTCTGGCCAGATGTATACACTACGACCAAGTCGAGATCAGGGACCACCACTATCCATTGACCCCTTTCCTCCCTGGAACCATAGGTTCCGGCTGGATCAATCCACCACTGATAACCAAACCCCCCATCCTGGGTTGAAACATGCTCTGTAATTGAGGACTCCACCCAATCAGGGGGAACCAGTTGTGTCCCATCCCAGTTCCCGCCATTCAAGTACAATACTCCGATTTTCGCCGTGTCCCCAGGATTCATCTGTAGCCCTTGCCATCCCAAGCTCACACCGTTCGGATCCGTCGACCAATCAACTTCGATGATGCCCAAGACTCCAAACAAGGTTTCGCGTGCATACGCGAATGCAGTCATTCCCGTTGCTTCCTGAAGGATCGCGGAGAGAAGATGGCCAACCCCATTACAATCGGCAAACTCCGCCCCCGGGGCATTATCCATTGGGAGATCGAGCATGAACTGCACCCAATCAGCACTCTCTTTCATCTGTATTGAAGTTTCTGGTTCGGAGCACGCTAATCCGGAACGCATCGTGAGTAAATCTTCGATCGTCATTGCCTCCTTATCAGCATCAAGATTGTCAATCTCCCGGTCTGGGAAGAAATCAAGGATCGGTTGATCAACCCCTTCAAGAAAACCCTGATTGATAGCGATGCCGACGAGTGTGCCGATCACACTGCGCGTGGTAGAAAGTTGGTCAGAAGACCGTCCACTTGTAACACGATAGATAGGCGCATTCATGACCAGGTGCCCATCTCGCGCGATGAGTACATTATGCAAGTGGATGTTCTTTCGTTGGATATAATCCAGCCCTTCGGCCAATAATGCAGAATCCATACCTACTTGTTCAGGAGAGACGCTCTGCCATCCTTCGGTCGGCCATGAGATAGGTAAGGGTAGTGGAATTTCTTGCTCGCGAACTTCTTCCGAGAAAATAAAGGCGAATTCCTTGTCTTCACTTACGTACATTTCTCCTGACTTGACGATGACAACACCACTGTCGCTAACCACCCAACCGCTTTCTGCCTTTTCTAGATCAGCCTCCATTTCATAAGGTTTCAGGTCAGTACCATTAAGGACCACAGCAGTGGGGTCCCCTTTCAAATTTGTATAAAGGTGGATCACATTATCTCTTCGTCCACTTGCGCCAGCATAGCTCCCCTGTGCACCAGCGATAATTACACTCACCTCGTTTCCCTGCTGTTGTTGTCTAATCTCCGTTGTGCGCACCTCTCCATGTTGGTATGCTATGCTTACACCATCATCTTCGTATAAGGTGATCGAACTAGGTGTGCTGTCGGCAAAGACCCGGACGATCAATTCGTCTCGCGTGCTGCCATCAAGTCGCTTTCCCATGATGTTCATCGTCTGTTCATCGACGTACATCATGGGGATGATCCCACCTGCTCGAGCAAACATAGGTGGTGTGAAATATCCACCAGGATACTCCTCAAAGGGTCCGAACCACTCCCCTGAACTCTCGATCCACTCACCCGAGTGAAAATCTACCCAGACACCTTCTGGCAAGTAGACTTGCCGCTCCATCTCACCTGAATTAGCCACTACGCCAACGAGCAGATCACGACCGATAAGTTTTTCGCCCCCCATCTCCCGTACTTCTGGATCGATCTGATAGTAATAGACAAGCGGTGGATAAACCGGTTCCGCATAAAGGTAGGCGCGATGGGCAAGGGAATACACATAAGGGCTCAAGGAATAACGCAGCCTGACATTCCGGAGATTGCTTTCCAGATCACCAATACGATCCGGCGCAGTCTCGGTCCAGTTACCCAAGTTGAAGGTATGTGGTCGTCCTGGAATGTCAAAGAGCATCCCATATGCGAACCATTGGGTGTACATCTCCGTTGTGTTGACCTCTTGCCGCCAAAAGCCACCGATATCAGCGCTGTAATAATCCAAGCCCGACATCGACATGTGCATCTGGGCGTTGAAGTGGGCGGCCAGGCTGGAGAGGAAGCCAGAGATATCCCCCGACCAGATAGCAGTACCAAAGCGTTGGATACCTGGTGCGCCTGAACGGGACAAAATGAACGGCCGCTGCGTTTGTTCGTTTTGCAGATAACCATCGTAAATACTCTTGCTCCACAGAAAATTGTAGAGATTGTGAACAGAGGCATGATCGTGTAGTTCGGTACCATCGTCAGGGATCCCTGCATACCAGGCGTCTGGATCAAAAAGCTCAGGTTCGCCGAGGTCCGTCCAGTGGCCGATGATGCCGTCCTCGATGAGGGGTTCCCGCTTCCAGTCGTGCCATAAAGAACTAGCTTCTTCATTTGTCCAATCGATCATGCCCCCTTTTCCCCACCAGGGATTCTCTTCGAGATAGGTTGCACCACAAGTTTCGCACACTCGAACTAGATAGCCCATGCCCTCGAGTTCGCTATGTTCGGACAGATTCCTTCCCACGTAGGATTGCTCAATAGCCATGAGCCCGATGCCTTCCTCCTCCCTCAAAGTAGCGATCTTCACCTCGGGGTCGGGAAAGTTGGTCTCATCCCAGGTAAGTGAGCCTTCCTGCGTGTCGTCTGAGTCCTCGGTGATCCCACCAAACCATTGTAGATCGAGCACAAATCCATCGATCGGAAAACGATTGGCGCGCAGGGTACGAAGTTTGTCTTCTAATTCCTCCCAATTGTCGAAGCCATATTCGGACACCCACATACCAAACATTTTCTTCGGCGGTACGAGAGGACGGCCGACCAGTTCCATGTAATCACTTCTCAGATCCTGCAAATCCGGACTGGTCAGGACATAGAAGCGGATCTTCTCTCCATACATGGCAACTTTCCAAGGTTCGTTTTCTAAATCCCAGAATTGCTTGTATTGGTTATCGACAAACAAGGCATAACTATCCGTGCCGTCTCCGGAAAAATAGAGGATCGGGAATTGGGTGTTACCAGCTTTGCCATTGTTGAAATCCTCCATAACGTTTCCGAACTTACCTGGGAAACGAGCTTGACCAACCCAATCCCCATCCGGCGAACCTGCAGTGATGAATTTTTGTCCGAGACCATAAGCATGGGTGAAATTCTCGGGGGTGAAGGTCATGCCCTTGAACTCTTCCTCCAGGTGCCAGGGGCAGAACTGGCTGAGTACAAGATCCGGTTCCCGGGCGATGTCAATTGCTGTGACACAGAGGCTACCCTCGTCAACCTCAATCCTCAAGTCGGGCGTTTCCCATGTCCCTGCTCCGAGGCGTTCCAGGCTTGATGGACCTGAGTAATCGTTCTTCAAGACCATAGGGGTCGTATGGATGGGAGTGCTTGTGTCTGAATTCGTTCCCGGGCCCGAGAGCTCAAAGTGGATCAGGTCATCGTCGAGGAATTCGACGATGAGATACCGTTCCCCTGATTGGAATTTCATGCGGGTCTCAAGGATCTCTTCGGTGGGGGAGGGTGCCGTCGGAACCTCAACTGTTTCCCTCGCAGTGGAACAACTCACCAGGGTCGAGATAACAAGCAGGATAACAGCAAGAAGGATGGTGAACCGTGCGTTGAATTTTGGTTTCATCAGTAACCCCTCTTTTCTTATTTTGCATTGCTTTATAAGGTTGAAATTAAAATCTGGGGTGAGCCTTGATTCCCTCAACTCTTCGAGCGTTTTCAGCCATAAGTGAATAAGTCGAAAGAAATCCATGCGAGATTACGGACAAGAATCAGTGTGTCGCACACGAACATACTAACCGGGCATGCCTTTAAATGGTTCTATTGTCAAATCATTCATCAGCACCAGGTGAACATTAAAAATAAATTTCCAGCCCTTTCAGAGGATGGTGAATGGATGTAGACGTTCGTCCCTCTCACATATAAGCATCTTCATTTATGAAATCGATATCGATAATGTATATTATAATTTTGGTATTAAACTTTACAATTTTATAAAGCATCCTCCGCACGAAACACATTGTTTTGTTTATCTGTGTACAATCATCGAAAGGTAGAGATTCCTCTTTACCAACTACGCAAGGAGGTGATGAAAAATCCGATAGAAGCAGTCGCTGGTTTTCCGCCCAGCATCACACATCACATACCAATATGATATGTGTTCCAGTAACAAACGCCGACGAAAAAATTAAGGAGAGAGAAGAGCATGAAGACGCACAAGTGGTTCACTTTTGTAAGCTTGCTGCTGATCGCAACAATGGTCCTTGGAGCTTGTGCAAGAGCTACCGAAGAACCAACGGAACCGCCAGTCGTAGAACCAACGGAAGCTCCACCCGAGCCAACGGAAGTCCCGCCCGAGCCAACAGCTATCCCCGAACCAACAGAAGCTCCCCCAGCAGAGGAATTCGAGCTCGTCTTGTGGACCCAAGAGGGTGAAGCGGAAGAGGCCTTCCAGTTTGTCGTAGGGATGACTGAAGTATACACCGCACTGCACCCCAACGTAACCTTCGAGGTCGTCAACAAGGAGACAGAAATACTCCGTGAGGACTTCCAGACCGCTGCTCTTGCTGGAGCTTCGCCGGATCTTCTCTGGACAGTCAACGACCATGCCGGTCCCTTCACTGCTGCCGAACTAATCCAGCCGGTGGATGATCTCGTCGACGTGAGTAACTACGTTGACGGCGCTCTATCTGCTGTGGTGCTTGGGGGGCAGACCTGGGGTGTGCCCATCACGAGCGGCAACCATCTGATGCTCTACTACAACAAGAGCCTCATTGCGGAAGCCCCTGCAACCACCGATGAGCTCATTGCTGCAGGTCCGGATCTCATCGCTCAGGGCATTACGCCTCTCGTCTACAACCAAACAGAGCCCTTCTGGCTGGTACCGTGGCTTGGTGGCTTTGGTGGAGCCGTGTTTGCGGAAGATGGCGTCACTCCAACGCTGAACACACCGGAAATGGTCGCCACGCTGCAGTTCCTGCACGACATCAAATTCGTACACAACCTGGTCCCTGTTGAGAGTGACTATGATGGTGCCGACACCCTCTTCAAAGAAGGTTCTGCAGCCATGATCATCAATGGGGACTGGACCATGGGACCCTATGTCGACACTTTTGGTGAAGATCTGGGCGTTGCTCGTATCCCGGAGATTTCTGCCACGGGTATCTGGCCCGCGCCATATACCTCGGGTAAATACTTCATGATCCCGGTGGATGTGGAAGGCTCGAAGCTTGACGTAATTGTCGATTTCGTAACCTGGGCCACCAACGCCGAGAATCAGGCCATCATGGTGACAGTCCTTAACCGTCTGCCCGCCCTCAAGGCTGCAATGACGAACCCAGTCATCAGCGAAGACCTTTACCTGAAGGGATCCGCTGATCAGATGTCCGTTGGCACGGCAATGCCAACCGTGCTTGAAATGCGCTGCAACTGGGACAGCATGAAGCCGGAGATGCAGGCCGTTTTGGCGGACACCAAGACACCTGAAGATGCTGCTGCAGCGATGCAAGAAGCCGCAGAAACCTGCATCATGACTCTGGAGTAAAGCGGCACACCTTATGAGGCCAGGAATTTGAACTCCTGGCCTCTTTTTATCATACTGGATGCGCTACAACTTCTTTCCTGACGTGTGAGGAGAGTTGATTATGGACGCCTTATTGGAACAGCTGGGCCCTAGTTTCAAGGAAGTTGGATCGACCATCGGAGTGATTCTCGTAGGAACCATCCTCATCGAGGTTGCCCTCTATGTCGTCTTGGGAAGACTCTTAAAGAGTAAATATACGTTGCCTATCATGCTTTTGGGGCCAGCAGCGGTAGGGCTCGTTGCCTTGATTGTTTATCCTCTGATTTGGGAATTTAACTTATCGTTAACCAACATGAGCTTGCGCAATTTCGGTGATAAGGCCCGGTATACGTGGGTTGTTTGCCAAGAGGCGGATCCGGAAACAATCAAGGTATGGGTTACGGACTGCCTGATAAAGAATTATGCCAACGTATTCCGACTGCCTGTTCTTAAACAAGTCGAATTCTTCCCCATCTTTTTCCGAACTATTCTCTGGACATTTGTCAATGTTTTTTTCCACGTATTGGGTGGTCTGGGCCTAGCGCTGTTGCTTAATCGACCCATGCGCTTGCGCGGGTTCTATCGTGCCCTTCTCATACTCCCCTGGGCGATCCCCCAGGTGATCGTGGTGCTAGCCTGGCGAGGTGAGTTTCATTTCGAATTTGGTTACTTCAACATCATTTTGACCAGCTTAGGCATTGATCCAATTAATTGGAAAACAGATCCCTTCTGGAATTTTGTGTCCATGGTAATGGTTAATGTATGGTTGGGCATTCCTTTCATGATGGTCATCTTACTCGGTGGCCTGCAGAGTATATCCAGTGAATATTATGAAGCAGCGGAGATTGATGGAGCAAGTAGTTGGCAGCAATTTAAAAACATCACAATGCCTCTGCTGCGGCCCGTGATGACGCCGGCGATCATCCTTGGAACCATATGGACGTTCAACAACTTCAATGTGCCCTTCTTTATCAACCAGAATGAGCTTGAAACAAGCGATATCTTGGTTACAGCCTTGTTCCGAGCAGCATTCCAATATAATCGCTATGGCTTCTCGGCCGCTTTCGCATTCGTCATCTTTGTCATTCTGCTGCTCTACTCAATTTTCTACATTCGGGTCACGGGTACACTTGAGGAGGTGTACGAATGAGCGCCACAGTGAGCACTCCCTCTTCCCCAAGTGTTATCAGCCGCTTGTTTAGAGCAGGAAGGAGAGACAGCCCTGCTAAACGATTGCTGATCCACTTGACTCTCATCATTTGCAGCCTGATCGCCCTATATCCGGTATTGCGAGTGATCACTGTTTCCTTGCGCCCTGGAGATCGGCTTCTTTCGACCTCACTCGCGATTATCCCAGAGGATGCATCCCTCGATAATTTCATCTCTGTAGTGACCGAAAAAAATTTTCTGTTGTGGGTGTGGAATAGCCTCATGATCACTGCCGCCACGGCTATCATCGGGGTCATCTTGGCTTCCACCTCTGCCTATGCCTTTTCACGATGGCGTTTCCCTGGTCGCAACGCAGGGATGATTTTCCTGCTCGCGACACAGATGATCCCTGCGGCGATGCTAATGGTGCCGATCTTTATTCTCGCCGTCCAGCTGGAGCTTGTAGGAACCTATCGAGGTCTTATCATCGCGTATTCTATAGGTTCTGTTCCCTTTAGTGTGTGGATCTTGAAGGGTTATTACGACACCATCCCACGAGATCTTGAGGAACAGGCCGAGATCGATGGTGCAAGCCGTATCGCTACCTTCTATCGCATAATCTTGCCGCTCTCCACTCCGGCATTGGCCATTGTCTTCTTGTTCAATTTCATGCAGGCATGGAATGACTATCTTCTGGCCCGAGTGATCCTGGCGAACGCGTCAGAAATCTGGACATGGCCTCTTGGGTTGCAAAGCCTTCAAGACCAATTTCGAACAGCATGGGGGCAATTCGCGGCTGGGTCCGTCCTGGTGACGATTCCAGTCGTGATATTGTTCCTTTACTCATCGAAATATCTGATTTCAGGTCTCACACTAGGAGGCGTAAAGGGCTAATCAATTGCGCCAATTGATCCTGGGATAAATTCGATTGGGACAATCCATGTGAAGTTCGCTGAAAGATTGTCAAAGAATCTCTCAGAGGCAAGTTGCTAACATTCACTTGCCTCTGAGACGTATACTGAGAAAATATTGATCCATCGTGAGAGTGACAAATCTGACCCAAGGGCGCTAAGCCCCTGCTTCGACAAAACTCTTCCGAACATCTTCCGTGATCCTTCACCAATTGGCCCATCCTGAGGGGATATCCTTTTCATGTCATTGTTGTGGTCCATTATCCGAAAGACATTTTCTGATCTATGGAGCGAATCCTTTCTCCTGATCCTCTTCAACATCCTGTGGGTAGTGGGTTCGGCGCCCGGCTTACTCATATTGGGCTATGGTGCCCTTTCCCGAACACTACTTCTGATTGTTATGGGGTTAATCGCTTTAATCCTGTGGCCTTTCATGACTTTTTCTCTGTTCTATGTGACCCATGAAATTGTGGAAGGAAAAGCTATTGGGTTTCGAGCGTTCTTCAGCGAAGGTCGCCGTGTATGGCGAAAGGCATATGTATGGGGAGGCGTGAATCTGATCGTGATCGCGGTGTTGGTGGCCAACATCAGCTTCTACAGCAACCCGGATGCGCCCCTTGGCGACTCCACCATCGGCGACGTGGTGAGTTCGTTATTCATGTCCATTACGATCTTTTGGTTGGTGCTTCAGTTATTCGTTCTTACGATGTACCCCAGACTCGAGAATCCTGGAATTCGCAACTCTTTCCGGTACACGGGAAGGTTAATTTTACGTTGGCCAGTTCCGTTTTTATTATCATTCCTCCTGGCAGTGGCTTTGTGCCTGGCCAGCTTTTTCGTACCGATATTACCGCTCCTGATCACTTTCTCATTGATCGCCTTGTTGGCCAACCGAACAACTGCCGAAGTCTTGATTGCTGATGCGAAGCGGAGCAACGAAGAGAAAGAAGAATCTTTATAAATCTGATCAATAACCTATGTGAGGTTCAAATGAAAAGCCGATATCCGATTCTCTTAGGTAGCGTAGTCCTACTGCTTTTGGTAGCTTGTACATCGGAGACACCAACACTCATTCCTGCCCCCGAAAAGATCTTCGTGCCCACCGAGGAACCCACTGCGGTTCCGGTGATGATTGAGGATGCTCTCTATCTAAATTTGGTCTGGCATCAGCATCAACCGCTCTACTATAAAGATGAAAATGGTGTTTATACACGTCCTTGGGCGCGTGTGCATGCAACCAAGGACTACTATGACATGGCGGCGCTGTTGAGGGATTATCCGGAAGTTCACGTCACCTTTAATCTCACCCCGGTACTCATCCGCCAGCTCGATGACTTGGCTTCAGGCACAAAAGACTATTACCGCGTTCTTTCCGAAATTTCTGTCGATCAATTGACCGATGAGCAAAAGCGTTTCATCTTGACCCGCTTCTTTGATGCAAACTGGGATCACATAATCGCCCGCTTTCCCTCGATACTTGGAGCTTCTCAACANNGATGCCGAAACGATTGAAAAGGCCCTCAGCACCTTCAGCGAGCAAGACTTCCGTGATTTGCAAGTCTGGTGGAACCTGGCGTGGTTCGATCCGAGTTTCTTAAATGAGGAGCCCCTTAAATCGTTGGTCGAAAAGGGAAGAGATTTTAGCGCGAGCGATATCGCGGTCCTTTTCCAAAGGGTCGATGAAGTCGTCGCCGATGTGTTGCCTCTGCACAAAGAGATGCAAGACAGTGGTCAAATCGAAGTGATTATCACGCCTTATGCGCATCCCATTCTGCCCCTCCTCTACGCATCGGATCTCGCCGAAATCGGAGATCCAAGCGCACTTTTACCAGAACGGTTTTCCTATCCCAATGACGCCATCGTTCATGTTCAAAAGTCGGTTGAGGTTTATGAAGCGCATTATGGTCGCTCCCCACGCGGGATGTGGCCAGCGGAAGGCGCAGTTTCGGAGGAGATCGTTAAATTTGTGGCGGACGCTGGGTATTCATGGATGGCTTCGGGTGAGCATGTTTTGGCCAAGAGCTTGGGAATGGAAGGATTCACTCGCGATTCAAACGAGACGATACAGGAAGCGGACATTCTGTATCGACCTTATTACGTTCAATTTCGCCAAGGACCGAAAGTAGCCGTCGTTTTCCGTGATCTACGAATCAGTGACTTGGTGGGTTTCGAATACTCCGGAGACCCTGGAGAGGAAGCGGCCCAGGATTTCATGGATCGTCTCGAGGCCATCCGGGTCCGGCTGGAGGAAGAAGGTGCGGAAGGACCTCACTTGGTGAGCGTTATTCTTGACGGTGAAAACGCCTGGGAGAATTATGACAATGATGGCATTGAGTTTCTAAACGCCCTTTATCGGAAGTTAAGTGAGAGCACTACGATCCGGACTGTAACTCCAAGCGAATATATAGAACTTTTTCCTGAACAACGCGAGATTAAGGATCTTTGGCCCGGCGCATGGTTCAGCAGCGATTACGGCACCTGGATCGGTGAGGAAGAAGAGAAGGTCGCGTGGGATTATCTGCGAGAAACGCGAGAGGTTCTGGCTACCTATGATATGAAAAAGACAAAGGAAACCAGCCCGGAGAATTTGGCTACAGCGCTGGACTTCATGTACCTAGCAGAGGGCTCTGATTGGTTTTGGTGGTACGGTAGCGACCAGGATTCGGGGACAGATGAGTACTTTGACGAGGCTTTCCGCGCTTTATTACAAGGGGTTTTTGAGAGCCTTGGTGAGCCAGTGCCGGATTTTGTGAATATACCCATTATCCCTGAGCGAGCTGCCCCACCCACACGAACTGTGCAGGATTTAATCGCACCTGAGATTAATGGCCAAGTTGGTGAAGATGAATGGGTTAACGCTGGCTATTATGAAGTTCGAGGAGGGGCTCAAGCGCGGGCAGGCGACGTCTTGTCGGGGTTCTATTACGGCTATGATCCCGATAATTTCTACTTGAGGGTGGATGCTAAACAAAACTGGGTTGATCTAGGCGAGGGGGTTCTAGGGATCTACCTGGGACTGAGCGGGGTCAGCCCAACCACAGGATATAGCCGTTTGGGGGGCACCGACTCTCTCTTAGGATATGGAGCCTCTGCCTTAATTGAGATAAGCCTGGGGGCGGATAATACGGCTCGGGTAACATTCAACAATTCCGATCCATCTGGCGGGTGGCTTGCACCCTCTGAATCCGAGCTGGTTTCGTTCGGAATGGACGGGGATCTCCTTGAAGTTGGCATTCCATTTGCCTTGCTTGGTGAACCACGTCCGGGCGATCAAGTTAACCTCAGGGTTATTTGGAGCGAGGGTACGATCGCTTCCGGTCGCGATGTTCAACTTTTACCTGCCGATGGTCCCGCCCAAGCCATTTTGCCAGACTTGAGTGTTATCGACTTCTTCATCGTTGTAGATGATCCAACAGGGGATGACTTCGGTCCAGGAACCTACACCTACCCGACTGATGCTGTTTTCGAAGCCGGTGTTTTTGACATCGTTACATTCAGTGCGGGTATTGACGGTGATGAATTCGTATTCCGCTTCGATCTGAATGGACCTATCAATAACGTCTGGGGATCAGGTATCAATCTTTCTGTACAAACCTTCGATATCTATATCGATATCGATCCTGGTGCATCAACAGGCGCGAGGTTATTGTTGGAAGGCCGGAACGCGGCCCTGACTGCTGATTCGGGATGGGAAATGGCTGTTTGGGTTGAGGGCTGGCACCAAAAAGTGTTTATCCCTGATGAGCAAGGCATTCCACGCGAGGTAAGTGGTGACAATGTCACAGCCATCGTCGATCCAAATGGAAGCATTTCGATTCGGGTTGTGGCTTCGGTATTGCCATCCTTAGGCGCCTCGGAGGATGGTGAGTGGTCCATGGATGCCTCTACATTCGGCTATGCTGCTATGGTTCTCAGCCAAGACGGTTTCCCAAGTGCGGGGGTGCGGCGCGTCCGTGATGTGGAGAGGGTCGCAGAACAGTGGCGAATTGGTGGTGGTCCTGATGATACCAACCATACTCGGATCATGGATCTCGCATTTGCAGGAGATCAAACCGATATCTTAGGGTCGTACGCTCCCAGCCAAGCGCCCGTTGGAGATCTAGGACCTGACGATTTTGCTCAAGTTCCGCTGCTCCTGATTAATGCGTACTGATCATTAGGGTATGGGCCTAGCCTAGACGTAGACCAATGATCACCCCTATTTTCTTCAAGTGGGGGCGATCATGCATAAAGATTATTGTGATTGGCCGTTAGTTCACCAGGGGCAGACAATTGCCGGGGGTTCGCCAACCATTCCACAATTGTTGAGGGTTTACAAGTGGAATGATGTTTATGGGTGCAACAACGATAGTGTTCTCAAGCGGCTTATTCACACTTGTTTCTCTGTCCAATCTGGCTGATTGCAAAATAAGAATAACATCGGGTGACCGGATGTCTCAGGAAATAACCTCGGTGAGACGTGAAGATCGAGCCGGCTTATTGATCGATGGGTGTACCGAACACAGCGAACTCCACCAAGCCGGTGTTCCCACCGCTGCTGTCAATCACATCCAAACGAATCGAATGGGCTACGGCCTCCACATCAAAACGATAAGACTGTTCAGCATCCTCGAGGGAGAAAGGACCCAGGACCAGGCCAGCATCCGTGGTGAGTGTAAAACTGAAGATCTGAGCCGTTCCATTGCTCATGGAGCGGGTCCAAACCTCAATGGCAGACAGGTTTGTCTGCTGGGCAAGTTCGATCTCAATATATGCATCGTTTCCGTCGCCGTTTGATGACCATGCGGAACCACGATTGCTGTCAATGGAACTGTTGGCGCCCCATGTTTCGTCGTTTCCTGCACCGCCGAAGTTGCTGCTGACATCGAGGACACGCGCTCCCGCTTCCAATGAGGCCAGGTTGACCTCAACGTCTGTCACCTCCTCAGACGTGCGGAAGGTCATATCTTCACTGATATACAAGGTTCCGTCGGGCGCAGTACCCTGGAGACGGAAGTGATAGATCGTATCCGGTTCCAAGCCGGTCAGGAGCGGTCCGTGATCCATATGAGCACCTCCTGCCATATCCAAGTCAACTGAAACGAGACCGTAATCCGTGGTCTTGCCATAAACGACCGAGCAGGCGAGAGGAATGCTCGACTCAAACCTCAGGATCGCATCATTAGCCGTCAGGTCAGTGATCTGAGGGGGTCCGTTCGCGCTGACCTCCTCCAGAGGTCGAATATCGTAAGAACCAACTGATGTGCCTGTGTCACTTGCGCCACAGGCAACGAGAAAGGTGGTTGCCGCGAGCAGGATGAGGGTAAGTACCATTTTCTTGCCGTGTAGTTTACGAATTCTCATGTTGTCCTCTATTGTTATTAGTATTTCCTTCAGCCATTTACGAATTTAGAACTTCACCAGGAAAGCCGTTAAATACATAAATGCGAAACCAATTAGAAAGCCCGCCACGTTCAACCAGGAAACCAGGGGCTGGTTTTCTCGCTCGGCATACCTGCTTAGTAAGCGAGTCACGTCGACAATCACCTGCCAGATGGCACCGGCTCCAATGCTTAGGAAGAGAGTCGCCAACAATGGTGAGAAGGCGAAACCCCCGATCCATCCGCCCAGTATGGCTGGCGCTCCTGCCAACAAAGTGAGCATCACGAACCTGCCGAGGGGAGGTGAGGCGCGTTGCTCCTTATCACTCTCGGACTCACGATCGCTGCTTGAAACGGGCAAAAGTGGGGCGGCTATTCCAATGCCTTCGGTCAAATTGTGCACCGTGAAACCAATAACGAGAAAGGATCCTAGCGCAGCCTCACC